>Ga0209780_1003163_pt1 | contig 12129 bp, 13 predicted proteins | sample WorMetexBAHAMAS2_FD_187384 | JGI IMG/M metagenome (GOLD analysis project Ga0209780, IMG submission 187384) | Marine gutless worms symbiont microbial communities from Max Planck institute for Marine Microbiology, Germany - Inanidrilus exumae... | ecosystem: Host-associated > Annelida > Digestive... | reverse complement strand
CTTTCCCCCTGAGCTAACAGCTGGGGGCTGAGGCCCCTTACTTTAAGCCCTTGTGCTACGGCCGTCGACGGCCACAGTGAGAATGCTACTTTATACTCGCCAGTAGTACTTATGTATTTTTATTAGAACGAATGACGTCACTTCCGGTATCGGTATTGGTATCGGTATCGTTAGAAGCCAAAGTATTGGGTATTGGGTGCTGAGCATGGTATCGTTCTAACCCTATTGTGTGTTGTTCATCACTTTCTATGGCAACATCATTTTAAACCACTACTCAGTGGCACAGTTCTAATGTAACAACTAACCAGAAGGAACTTACGGTTAAAGCAGAAGATGAGTACACGCTTAGCCTCAGGAATCTTGCCTGCTTGATTTTCACTAACAACACACCACACAAAAATCAGTGACAACCATGACAGTCAAGAGAATTTACATTAATTCAGGCTCTAAATTTACAGTTTTAAAATTCACCGATGCCAAAACAAGATTGTCGCACATTTCTCCAGTCAATGCAAACATGTAAAGTGGAAATTTGCTGACATTAGCAATGGCTCCAAAAAGATTCAATGCTGGGTATGTCACATAAGCTGTGCAATTAATTACTGAATCATGGCCGGTCCACTCATGGTAAAAATTAGCAAAGTTATAACTTCCACAAGTCAAGTCATCATGCATTCAGTAAATCATTAATAGTAGTAAATGTTTTTATAATTCCGTCACCTCCAAACATGACAACTAGATGGAAAGTACTCTGAGAAAGTACATCTCCCCGCGAATGCTACTGCGGATTGCCACCACAAAGAGGGGGTGCGCGGTTAATGGAACAGCCATTGCCGCAGTGCTGATCGACCAATCATGTTCCTTCATGAATTTGCATATTCAGTATGTTCACAGGATAGCCACAGACTACCAATTTTGCGAAATTTGGGGGGTTTTTGTCGCCGACACTTGGCAACACTTGCCACACCTACTATTAGACGTATAAAATGTAAACAATCGCCGGTTCACGGAGTTTTTTGACCGTTACTTCCACATCCCTCTACCGATCCTAACGAAACACGAACTTGGTCGTCCGTTTCCACCTAGTAACCTTTCCGTAAAATTTGGTGCAAATCAATCCACAATCTTTTTAGTTATCGTGGTCACAGACAGAGACACAAACCAACGCCGGTAAAAACATACTCCCTCGCTATCGCGGGGAGAATTAACTTCAACAAAGCAAGCAACAGACAAAAACTAGATGGACTTCGGCATCCAAGCATCAACGTTAATGCCATTGTTACCCTGACCTCCTGCTATGACCTTCACCTCAGCCTACAGAATCTATTCAGGTCATTAGTAGGGGCTAGTTAAGTTTCACCAAGACTGCTCGAGTCATTCATGAAATACTAGTAAACAAGACCTGTCTGGACAAACAAACGAACAAATGAACAGATGCACGAACGAACGCAGCAGACGGACAGCTTGGAAACACTGTCGGGTAGCAAAAGCACAATAATGAAATACAAGCTGAGGATGAGATAACAATTTATGTGCTAGTGTTTTTTTGCACAGAGAGACAAACATGCACAGACAGTGCTGAGGATTAATCTACAAAACGTACTCTGGCTGGCGTGGACCAGTATACTGGTCTGAGAAATGCAGGTACTCCACCATTGACTCCAGCTTCTGGATTGCCGTTACTACCTAGTAACAGCGTGTTCATCCGTCAGTTAATAACAGTAAAAATTACTGACGGTCGACTCTTCGCAACTGACGTTTCTACCAACTTCAAAGTCATGTGACACAAAAACTAGGTGGAATATAAAAAAATCCAGCCGATGAAATTTAGATATTGTGCTCTAGTTTAAGAATCTGTAGTCAGTTATCAGCTCCCATTGTAACTGGTGGAAAAGATAGCTGTTGAAAACGGCCTGATTTCCAACTTTGAAGGGCTCGTGACCTTGACCTTGGATCGGGTCATACTGCATACCATCATGCATCACTCATCGACCTCTCCTACAAGCCAAATTTCACTGAAACCCAAGAAACTATTTGTGGACGGACGGACGGACGGACGTACATACATAAGTACGCATGGACTGACGGATGGACATTTGAGACCGGCTTTACGAAGAGTCGACCTAGCAACGAGTCAACATCACAAAGAGATGCAACACTGCCAACAGGATATGTCAAATATCGACTTATGGCCACAAAATGCAACGGTCACTGGCATGCATGCACAAGTACACTTACTCACCAATTTAACAGTGGTGTTACAGGGTAAATCTAGGTAATCTTTCCTGCAGATAATTTCATCCCTAGGGATGATTGCAGCACAAAGGTCATCACTGGACAGCCACTGTAAGTGATGCAACTCACTGTCTATATCTCATCCGTTCTTCATCAATTGACAGACTCCTTAAGAAAGGTATATGTTACCTCTCTACATGTACGTCTGCTCTGCAATGCTAGAATCAAGTGTATGCTGCTTATAAAATTTGATTATTCATAACAAAGGTCACTCAGTTTTAGCAAGACCACAGTGACACTGCACACTTCAAAACAGTCTGCACCGACGCTTAGAACACCACGTTTGACATAAAGCCGTCCTCCACATTTCGACAATGAAGTTACATGTAAGTGAAATGAGGTAGTTTTGGGGGCTTAATGGTGTACACGTCCACGAACATACCTTGGTATCCAATACGCATGCAGTGATTTCTGAGTTTTCACTCAGTATCTGAAAGTTGGATGACAATCCAAATTTCTCGGCACTTTTCTTTTCAACACAGTAAGCACTCTAAAAACAAAAGCATCTTCCAAATAAAAACCAATAGCAGGAAGAATGAATCTGGGCAATGTTTTTTTAAACATCTGCCACTAATATTGCCATCAGCTACCAAGTATGCTTTGTTCACGAGTTGTACCACTGCTGCAATTGCTCAATCCACTCATCACATTTACGACAATACTAATCAAATTGTCTAAAACATGTCAAAAAGTATATTTTTCACATTGAACATTAATTGTTTATGTTCTTGTGACAAAAACATAAGTGCAAACCTAAAAGAGTTAGATTTATTCATATATTTATTTTGCTTTATTTCAATTTTTGACACGAAAGAATCTGCTGCCAATTTGCAACATGTTGTTTCAAACTTTTGGGAAACGTTTTCGGGTTGCCACTAAGGAAAACTGCACATTTTCATGACTACACTGGGAACATTCCTTGGTCATCTCAGAAGTGACAACTATGTTTTATATGATTTCTGTTGACTGCGAACAAACGGCATGGATTAGGAAAGATGAATTTGGGGACGCATTCCCCCACCTGCCAAAATCTATCTGTCAAGTAAATCTGCACTCAGGTAAACGAAAATGTCACTTTTACATCTTTCACTGATTTTCTCAATTCCCTGAATGTGCAGAAAGTGGAAACTCTCACGTTTGAAGAGACAGACCATGTGTGGCAAACAGAAACAACAAATGGCAGCCAATCACCAAGACTAGCCAGTGAAAACACTGTAATGATAGCATCCTTCTCGCTAACATTGCATTCACAGATGAAAAACAGATAATTACTAAATTACCGGTACTTAAACAAAAAATATTACATAGCAAAATGTACTATTTCTTTGTAAAACCGTCAGTGATTTTACTCGTAAGGTGTATATATATGCCACTAAAAGATGGCAGTATGCTATGATTATGTGAATTATCGCCACCTGGGATCAGCCAGATCAGTGTAGTAATTAATAACGCAGTCACAAACTGGCATATCTGTCTTCTAGCATATGTCAAAGAACACTACCAACATTTCAAACACATCTTCTGCACAGGACTCGACATATGGACGTTCTAGTAAAACATGAAGACAATATGCAAGTGGTGCACCAGTACTGGTAGATGCTGTAGAGGCACTCTTTGGATCAGCCTGCATAGTACTGAATTCATTATCAGTGAAAGTCCGAGTTTAAAAAGGTGAAACCATGACAAACCAGGTCCTGATGATCTTTTAGTAGGGAAGATGAGACGCGCTTGTGAGCAAGACAGAACACAAATGACTCAAACTCCGAATCGTCTATCATCACTTTGATTATCTTCAATCACACAACAAACATCGATAAAACTCACTACAGCCATTGCTGACAAAAATCTTTGACCCACAGAGCAAAATCTAAAGACTGAAGAAAGATGGGCTGGAACAAATAATTGTATCTTATCGATAGCGACAAACTCTGTTGAGTACATTCACTGGTGCTAGGGGGCAAGTGTTTAATTTTATCAGGTAGTTTTTGAAATAACGTACATTTGTAGACACCACGCTAGCTGATCTACAGACTGCAAATAGCAAAGGGGACAATACTGCCACACTTGATGACATGGGACTTATCAATACATATGGTCCCAAGTACCTCCAATGACAAAGACTGCAACTCTGCTACAAGATTCCAAAACCAAGCATAATTTTTCTAACATAAATTAGTCACCAGTTTCTTACTGGCATGTCAGCACTAAAGATGCCACTCTTTGCCATCCAAGGAAAAAAGTATAAAGTAAAAATAGCAAGAGAAAGAGGCATAAATATACTGAAAAACTAGAAAAATGTGTTTAAAAGGCTACAAAGCTGCAACAGAAAGAAAATAACGACATAGTAATAAAAAATAATATTCAATAAATCAATGACAGTGCACAGTCCCACTTTTACAGCACTCCACACCAATTCAAGAATCATCTCTTCACAGACAATCTTCAGGTCGGCCACGTGTGTGTGAGTTGAATCATTTCCTATTTGGAATACCCAACAACGTGTTCCATTCACTCACTATCTGATCACAGACTGGCCGAAGTAATCGGGCGATAGAGCTGACAAGATCCTGCCGTTTGAGCAGCTTCAGAGTGACCAGCATTCCTTCGCAGTACGTCCGCCCGGTGCACCAAAGCGCATAGATGTTCTCCGCCTCCTTCATAAGTCCACCAGATGACTGCACTTCAGTAGACGTGCCATCGTCTCCTACAACGTCATGTATTCAGCATTTCAGCATGTCACATACGTGTCATTACAACATTACAGACACGCAGTATGTCAGTGAGCTGTGCCGTATGGAGCAAACTGTCAAGCAAGATGTCAAACAGTCGACTAAGTCTCACGTCTTTAGTTTACGAGCGAAGGACTGTGACAATGTAAGGTCTGACATTCCACTCATAGGTCACTTTGGTTCAAACACGGGTCCTGGCAATCAAACCCACAACAACGAAGAGACAACACACGCGAATCAACATAAAACTGAACTGTACACATTGTGGTAGACAACACAGAATAGAAAAGTTCTGACAGATCTTCTCTTTTATCTTGTAGACAGTCTTCATTGTTGTCATCCGCAAAAATGATTAATACTCACAACTGTCTACTGGTGATACACTCCAGTTACTTGGTTATTAAAATTAGTCAAACAATGCTAGAACAAACATATGATGCAGAGAACTGACCGATGACAGAAAAGTTTTCTTCAAGCAGCTGTCTGTGAGCGGCAAGCCACGACTGAGCCATTCGACTGTTTTTGTTCTTACCAGCAAGGAAGTTGAGCAGATATGCCGCCAAGCCTCCCAACATCAGCATCTCCATGTAGAAACTATCCCAGTTTGTGTGCAAGTGAATTGGCACCTGGACATACAGCAGCATACAATACACGTAACTTCAGATTTCAATTTCCATCACACAAACAGCATCGTATGCAATGTGGTTTGGCATTTTCCAAAGTCTTCCCTTGCAGGACTAAATATACAACGAAATTCCTTTGCTGTAAATGTAAGATGTAGATTTATTTAGCACATCCACATAATCACAAAATACAGCATATACGCTATTGATTGGCAACATATTCCATATGGCTTTTTTAGATCTATTTCTACAACAAGTCAAAGTTTCAAGTAAAACTTAATAAATTTCATTAATTGTAAAATGAATTTTAACTACCAAATAATTCAGCTAACACACAACAACAGAAAGCCGTTGACAAATGTCAAAATACCACAATTTTTGCTCAAATCTAAAGTGGTAATTCTCTTTATTAGATTTGTTATCCACCTTGGCAGCTAACAGTATCAACTGATAAATGTTGTATTTTGAACATTGGCCAAGCACAATTACCACTTCAACAGTTCTGTCGTGCCGTGACCTGGGTGTTATGGTTTCCCATGATTTGAAACCGGCTGTGCATATAGGACACATAGTAGCAAAAATGCATCAACAAGCAGATGCCATATTATGTAGTTTTGTATCTCGAGATATTGTGTTGCTGGTTCAAGCATTTATTGTTTATGCCCGACCACTGGTTGAACATGACTCAGTTATCTGGTCTCCCCAAAATATACATAATATTGATTAAATTGGACAAGTCCAGAGAAGGTTTACAAAACGGTTGCCAGGACTTAAGAAGTGCTCTTATGCTGCTAGACTGCGTCAGCTTAACCTAATTGTGGCATCTGCATATTGTAGACAAAATACTATTCAGTCTTGTTGATGTAAAATTTGATGACTTTTTCCAGTATAGTACTGTTGTCACAACACAAGGCCATCCATTTAAATTGTTTAAGAGTACAGTTATGTTAATGCCAGAAAATCATTTTAGCCAGCACAGTATAAATGTTTGGAACAATTTGCCACCAGGAATTGTTGATTTTAGCTCACTAAAATCATTTAAAAAGACTATTAAGCTTGTGGATTTTTCATCTGTTCACAAATGTTTTTAGCTTTTTAATCAAGTTGCATGTGTGTGTGTGTGTGTGTGTGTGTGTGCGTTTTATGTATGTTTGTGTCAGCTGTTAGTGCTGAATATCCAGCCTTGCTGTTCCTGCTCATTCATTCTATGTTACACTATGTTTCATTGCAATACTGAAATCGCTGAGCGAATAAATGATGATGATGACTTCTCCTCTTTCACACCAGCTTCTGAATCTGAAATCCTCACATTCTGTCTAACTGTCCTAACAAGCAATCTGATTCTGATCCTATCCCCACTTGGCTTCTCAAGGAATGTGCATCTGTTCTCGTCCCCACAACCACTAACATCGTCAACTTCTCTCTCAACTCTGGTCAGTTTCAGCCCATTCTCGTCATCTCAGACAAAGATGAGCTCTCTCGCTATCGCCCAACCTCTGACCTTTCTGTCATACCTAAAGCAAGGCGGCAGCCGACTGCGCATGCGTGTTACAGACGACGACAGATGACGCCGACAGACGACAGCGTGCAAAACAATACTGGCCCATTAAATGGGCCAGTAATAATAGAGCGCATTGTTAAATGCCACCTCATTGATCACCTCACTGCCAACAAACTATACTACCTAATCCTCACCAATCTGCCTACTGTAAACATCATTCCACTGAAACTGCTCTGCTCTACATTCAAGAAGATCTCATCTATACAATAGGATCACAAAAAAGTATCAAGCCTTTGCCTTCTTGATCTCTCTGCTGCCTTTGACACCATTGACCACACCTTAATCACTTGCCTCTCTCTCATCTTGGTTCGGTATCCATGGCTCTGTTTGCAGCTGGTTCAAGTGTTACTTATCATCTCGCTCCTTTCGTGTTAAATGTGATAACAACCTGTTGTCCTTTCATACTTCCTCTTGTGGTGTTCCCCAAGGCTCTGTTCTCAGCCCTCTACTCTTCGTCATGTACACCAACCCTCAGTATTGTGTAGTCATTGGTCAGATAGTAGTCTGATCTCTTCCCTTTCCCTTTTTGGCACCAAATAGCTTACTTTGTGCTGCATGTTGCCATTAAGAATCTACTCACTCACTCTTCCCTTTCTCTTGACTACCACCTTTATGCAGATGATACTCAGCTCTTCTTCTCTTTCCACCCACTGAACTTTTACTCAAGCATTTCTCACCTTCAAAACGCTCTTCAACAGATCTCTTTCTGGATGACTGCTAATCTTCTTACTCTTCACTCTGCTAAGACTGAATTCTTGCTCATCAAACTCGAAAACCAACTTGCCAAAATACACAAATCTTCTCTTCACTTGACACCTCACACTGCTCGCAATCTTGGCTTCATCTTTGACGAACATCTTATTTTCTCTGACCAACTTCGCTATATCTGGTCTTACCTCAATTCGTCAACTGCCTGTACCATTGCTACCTCTATCGTTCACTACAAACTTGACTACTGTAATTCTCTCTACTACAAACTCTGTAAGTCTCAATTATCCGTCTCCAGCAGATCCAGAACTCTCTTGCTCGTACTGTCATTAAAGCACCAAAGTCCTGTCATATCACTCCCATCCTACGCACTCTCCACTAGCTCAGAATCACTGTACGCATCGAATACAAGCTCCTCTCACTTACCTACAAAGTTCTCACTATCCAACCTCCATATCTTCATAACCTCATCTCTGTTCTACATCCTCACAGTACTCGCTCTTCATCCATCGTTACTCTTACTCGGCCACCGACATCAGCCTCTCTAAAAATAACTGACAGCTGCTTTCATTATGCTTCATCTTGTCTCTGGAATCAACTCCCTCTGTCTCTTCGTCAACCTCATTCTGGTACGAATTCCTCCATTTCTAACCTACCTATTCCTTCATCCATCATTCCTTCCTCTTCTGATTCACCATTGTGCTCATCCATTACTCCCTCTCTTTCAATGTGGGCTTAAAAGCTAAAAGCTACCTGTTTCACAAATACTACAGCCATACTTTCACTTCTTCCTCCACAGACTTCCTCCTTCACAGACTATTGCCCAGACAGTTTCTTCTGAGCTACTCGGTAAATCTACCGCATAGTATCATATCGTATTGTATCGTATGTTATCAAGTAACGTTATTCATTACAGTAATTGAGATAATTGACGTAGTTGCAGTGGAAAGACAATGCAAAGTGCTATAAAAACCTTCAACTGCCCTCCTTGGTGTCACAACAGATTTTGAAAACTAATAAATTAGCTCCATGCTGGACTGACGGATGACTCTTCACAACTGACGTTTCTGCCAAGTTCAAAGTCACATGACACAAAAACTAGGACAAAAATCCAAAGTTTGGGGTGACCTCAACCATGGATTGGGTCATACTGCATACCGTCGTGTATCACTCATCGACCTCTACCTACATGCCAAATTTCATTGAAATCAAAGACAATTTTTGTGGACATACGTATGTACGGAAATTTGAGACCCACTTTATTACGTTGACTCAGAAGAGTCGACCTAAAACCTGAAGAATGTATAACACAATACTGACAAAATACAATTTACGCAGTGTGACATACCTTGGTAATTTTAAGGTCAGGAGGCTGCTCATGTGACTTCTTGGGAGTTCGCTCTTTATCAAATCCCTCAAACTCATCCTCGTCATTCAAGTGCTCAAAATCTTCTTCATCATCCTAAATACACACAAACACATGCACTCATTTCTTCTGGTTCTACATCACATTGTCCAACAGAACCTCTGAGCATTAACTGCAACAGGTTTCTATAGATCAGCTGCTGTTCTGACTTCATCCAGGCAAATCAACCGCTGGCCTCATCCTTCTTCACCCATGACATGATACATAGCAGACAGTTTGAAATTATCCAGTACTCGACGAAAATCACAGTGCATTGGAAGAAGAGAAGGATTAGACCAACACTAAAAACAAACAACAACATTGACTATAATTGCACTTTATTTCTTACAAGACTGACCAGGCGTCAGGTGTGGCATACAGCCTGTAAAATTCCTGCTTTTACAATCCTGAAGGGTTTCCCTTTGGTAAACTACTGGAGTCCCATTCCCACCTGAAAATATGCTGAAATAAAAGAAACGTGCTGGCTGAACATAAACCAAGGGAGAAAACATAGCAGCATATCAACACTGCACTGTGATATTTTAGTGAGACTTACAGATACCAAATCCTAAACAGCTAGAAGAGTCCATGCATAGCTGTGATGCTAGCCCAAAGATTCATCTTGATGGCAGTTGACTGACTGATTGAGTTAAGGTTTTTCACCCCACCTGACACAAAATGGGTCATTTCGAATACATTCTTCCAGCCAATCTCTTGGCTTAGTACTGAAGAACTAAATGAAACACAACACAAGTAAATATGCACCCGTAACAAAATATATGCTACAACACAAAATGAACACAAACAACTAAAGCCAGGTTTGATGGCCTCCTACGACCTCGGGCCTGGAAACATCCAGGTGGCAGTAAAAACGATGTGATAACACAGTTTGTTCCATACAGCAATGACATGTCACAGATCACTGACACCTCCCACATGGCATTTTACATCACCTCAGTGAAGTCGATGAAAACTGATTCTCAGGGAATTCAGAGCAAAATATTTCGGTCCATATGTGTCTAAGTAATTAAAAGATCACTTTTCAATCCGTGAATATCACGTCACCAATGAATGACGTAAACACTATAAAGTAAGGTATGGAATATACAATGATGCCACAACTTATACAAGGTGTTCATTTATTAAGAATATGATAACCAACACCAGATTATTAGTTAAATAATCATGTAAATGAGTGAGACATGTTTTCAGCAGAAAAACCTCATCATTGCTAACCTCAACAGTAACTTCATCCTCATCATCAGCTGCCTCAGCCTCTTGTGCTGCTGCGGCTGCTGCTGCAGCAGCCTCGGGTGACATGATTACCTTCACCGTAGGCTTCACTTCCTCCTGGTCAGTGGCAGCTGCACCAGCCTCAAACTCATCTGTCACAAACCACACAGCAACTCACTCATGACGAAAACCAACAATTTACTTACACTAAATATTTTCATTACAACAAGAAGAGCAGCTGTCGATAAAGAACCTGCACGACGCGCTGCATCACGGCAAACAGCAAAGTTTTAAAACAGTCACGCGACCATAACCCGCCCATTTTGTTAGTGATATGTCATCCTCTTGCTAGAATTGATATAGCCTAGCTGTATACAAAATTTGACAACTTTAGGTTCAGTCGTTCCAGTGATGATTGAAATCCCCAAAATTTGTAATAGTTCACATAACCTGACTACGCCCCTATCAGGGACGGTTTGTCATCAAAAGGCTGTAACTTACACATTCAACCTGTACATCAAATTTGAAGTCTTTGCAATCACCAATTACAAAGATGCATAAGGCAATGCAAAATGTAGAAATTAAGGTGGTTTAAGGCGGTTAGGGGTCACCCAAGGTCACTGGCAACACACCGTATATACTTGCGTATAAGCCGACAAGTTGTAGCTCAATTTTGAATTTTGACGTTCAAGTTGTGGGGTCGGCTTATACGCGGGTCATGTCACACAGCCAGAGTCGAGAGTTAGCATGACGGCTATCTGTCAGCGACGCTCACTGTGTGTGTGCCGCACACGGCGTGGACCATTAGTAGGTCACTAGGTCTATGTGGATGCGTGGGGGAAAGCACATCGGCAGGGTTCTGGATGACCACGCAGACTTATGCTGCTGCTGCATAGCCAGCCATTGTAACTTGACAACATTCCAACACTCCGACCATACAAGGCCATCGTTCAGTGATGAGATCAAACGACGACAGCAGTCACAGCACCCATCTCACAGACGGTGAAGGTGACGACATGTACGGTGACTGTGCTGAACTAACACGTGACCAGTTTGCTGCCTTGTTTAGTGCCGACTTGGACGCATATGATGACGACTTTGGTTACTTTGAACCTGCGAAGTAACGCTGTTATGACGGACATAACGTCACGTGATGTAGCTTGCAGTATGCGTATGACTTCTGCTTACAATAAAATATGTCACGTGCGATAGCACGCATGTTGCTGTCATCATTGTTGTGAACTCACTGAAACTCACGCATTGTCAAGGCCTAGATCTAGGGTACAAGTTCGTCGCTGATTTTCCTCATCGGCATATATGCGGGTCACTATTTTTGCTAGATATTCGGCTGTAGGAATGGGGGTCAGCTAATACGCGGGATGGCTTATACGTAGGGCCCACAGTTTTCCGCGAGCCGCGGAATTTCGAACCGAGCCGCGGAATTTGGCCGTTGCCGCGGAATTTCTGTTTTCGCGGAATTTCGCGAAATTCTGCGTAAACAAGGAAATTCCGCAGCAACGGCCAAATTCCGTAAGGCTGTATTGCTGTTGTAATTGTGATACTCAGTCCCTTTGG
>Ga0209780_1003162_pt1 | contig 12131 bp, 10 predicted proteins | sample WorMetexBAHAMAS2_FD_187384 | JGI IMG/M metagenome (GOLD analysis project Ga0209780, IMG submission 187384) | Marine gutless worms symbiont microbial communities from Max Planck institute for Marine Microbiology, Germany - Inanidrilus exumae... | ecosystem: Host-associated > Annelida > Digestive... | reverse complement strand
TTTTTTTTTTTAATTTGAAAAACGTCAAATATTTCAAATACTTTAAAAAGTGATTTTACACAACACTGGATAGTAAAAGTTTTTTCTTCATCGGCATCAGAAAGACTGTTTGTCAGTCTGTCAGTCAGCTGTCTGATGAACTAGTGGTGATAAATTCATAAAGAAACTAGAATGTTGGCAATTAACGTTTCAATTCCCAACCTGAAGATCGCCCGTCTTGCGCAGTTTTGAGCGTGGCAATTCAATGTATGAAAATCATACATGAATGCTCAAAATTGGCTTAATGAACAGGAACAACGTCGGCTGACGGACGTCGGAGAAAGTGAGTTGGGAAAAGGACAGGGCCCTCAAAATTTACAAAAATGGCTACTTGGGGTGGTTAAGGCTCACTCAAGGTCATTTGCAATGTCACCATTATCACTCAGGCTAAATATGATTTCTAATAGTCATCCGCCGCATGATAGGGCTATCTTGTATACCGTTACCGAGATATAGCGTGATGTTATGTCAAAAATCGCCAAATTTTTCCACCCCGTATAATCTACCGCGTCGATCTCTGTTACTGTTCAACCGACCCCCACCAAATTAGGTGAACATATAGGCCAATGATCAACGATTAACGCTATTGTTTTTGATTTTCTATTTTCATTCCACATTATGAGTTATTATTAAACATTATTTGTTAATATGTTGCGGTTAGGCGCGAAATTTGGCGAAATTTGGGTTTTTGCCCCTCGTTATTGTTAGGGGGCACTTTCAGGAGATCGGCATAGCAGCGCTTTCTTTGAGGCTAAAGCCACGTCATGTGGAAAAGTTTCAAGAATGTTGGTTGACGGATGTCGGAGAAAGTGAGTTGACAGATAAAAAAGAAGAAACATGCACAAAACATAAGATCGCGTTTGTAGAACGGGCGATCTAATAAACAAGAAATAAAGAATTTTCAGCGTTCCTTTGAAAATTGCATGTGCCTCAATTATTGACAAACTGCCATCCTTGTAGATATAACAAAATCATCGCCGTCTTTCTAGCATTAGGCCTAAACGACAATCTGAAGGATTAATTGAAGGTTAGTAAATTTACTAAACATGTCTCAAAATCGATAGTTATCGCCTCGCGTGGCGCATCTAATTAGGCCCACACTGCAGGCCGGAACAGAGTGACAGTAATTGATTTCAGAGTTTCATGACGTACAGCATGGTTGTTTTGTTGAACGTCTGTGGTACTGTGTTTTCTACAAACGTTGTGGCCGGATAAGCGTTAATCTCCAGCGCTATTGTCCTGTTTCGTGTTTTCCCACCTTTGCATTTCCGTTCAACAAACACGTCGACAACGCCAGGAGACAATGATAACTCAGCGCAATTAATGGGACAATTTTAGACGTTTCAATGCAATTTGCAATATATACTATTTTCTATTTTAGGCCTATCCGTGTACACTGCTGGTCAGTGATATTGTAAGCGGTAATGGACTATGAACTATGAACTATCAATACTAAACACAACAGAAGCTTCACTCAGATATTGTTGAAATATTAATATATTATTATCGTGAGAAATAAAACACTAACAATGTAAAACCATCACTGCAGATTGCATGAAATGCACAGAAAATATGTAGCAAAATATGGGAGAACAAGAACGTTTCCAAAAAACACGTAGTCAAAGAATTTTGACGAAAGGCCGCATCGCATGTCGTGCTGTTATTATTATAAGGACTGAGTGATCACATTTGCTGCGTACACCGCAGCACAGTCTCCGAATGCTTTTAAACGGACCGAGAAACCCACAAAATTGCCCCTTCCTTTTTCCACGTGGTTCCTTGGACCCACTCGAGTCAGCCCTTGAAACCGCATCTCGATCAGTTCACCCGTTTTTGCAGTGTTTACCTGAATGCCAACAGACAGACACACAGACATACCACGCTATGTATGACACCTGTCGCATTGTAGCAATAGGCCACATCTATGCAATGCATGCAATGTGGTGTAAAAATATAGCCTACACACAGGTGAAGTTATCAATAGAACGGGAGGGATGCAACGATCCACATGTATACCGACAGACTCAAAAATCTGCCTATAAGCCTATGCGCGTTAAAAACCCTTTAAAGTGAAATGGCGTTGGAATGACAGGAAAATATTGATGGAGAGTTTTTGTTAGTGATCAGATTTATTAAGAAACAGCTGTTTTGTAAAACGACTGCAAACCTAGCCGTCACTTATAGTTCAGAAAGCGTGACTTGTATATAGGCTGCCATAAGTTTTCTACCACGCCTGCTGGCGAGCGAAACCTAAATGCTAGCAAAAACCGACCGAGTATAAGGCGAAGTGCAGGTAGCGTGTTCAGACATGGAGCACTCGCTATCCGCGTCACGGTCTCGTTAGGTTGATAAAAGCCAATAACACTGACGCAACCGGGAATACAGACCGAGATACTGTGTGCTTATTTACCACACGCAATCGCGTAATGTACACCGCCGACGAGAGAAGTGCCGACAGCGACATGACAAATCTCCGTCCGCCATTGTTGGTCGACTTGGTGAAAAGTCACGCCGTGGTGACGGGCACGTGCTCTGCTGACAATTATTAACAGCGGCGCGGCGCGTCTGAAGTCCACCACCGGCGTTGCTATTGTCTTGTATCAACAGGTAGGTAGCGGTGCGCGGGCGCCTCTGTTCAAACAAACGATTAGAAAATGTAAATAGGTCTCGATGGCGTAATGCGCGAACACAATGTCGTGCGGAGACGCCAGTTCGGTAGTGCTCGATAGACCGACGCTCGTATTGATCACGCTGAAATGGTAACAATGTCAACCACTGTAATTGCTATGTTGGCGACGGCCATTTGACGCCTGTGGAACATAAGCGAACGCGTCAACAGTTGTTGGACGGTACAACGTCACGACAGATGTTCATTAATCTGTTTGTTAACAATCAGCCGGCCCCCAAACATCTTTGCCTTCCTCTCTAGCTCCCGACTGCCCTTTAATTTTGCGTGTTTTTTTATACTGCTATACAAATGTTCATGTTTTCCGGCCTTTTTCTTTCATTTTTATTTCCGACGTTTATTCCATTTTTATCGCGCGCCTCTTCCAGTATGGCGCAGAGATATGCCGAGCATGATACTGTTGTAGGCTTTCCGTGTCCGTCCGTCCGTCCGTCACACGCCGGTATTGTAACAAAACAACTGTGCAGAAAGTCACGAAAGTTACGTACACACCTTGTTTCAAAGATGCGACCTTTCATTGCATTTTATGATCTTTGCCAAAATTAAATCGATTTTAATAATTCTTGGTACGCAGAATCTTGACGAACTTTGACGTACGTGTTTTTGAATTTGTCCACCATACCTGTAAAACGTCATCTCACTACCTAGCTCTTTCACCTGATCGCAGTTATAATTATTGCTTCCTCAGCAGCGGTGCAAATTTTGCGATCACTGTGTCTGTATATATGTCTCTCTGTCTGTCTGTCTGTTTGTCGACCAATTTATGTCGTGTAACGACTGTTTGTCTGTCTGTCCGATCGCATAACTCCAAAATCACAGTCCAAATTCACCAAATTTTCTATACATGTTACCTCTGGCCGTTGCTTGGTTCTCTTTCTACGGCAATAGAATACTTGTTGTACGTCCGGTTTTGTAGATGATGTTATGTTGTTCACATTATGGAGCGAATGGGCCAGTATCAAAGACGATGCGCAGGCCTATGTTTCATCCACTTCGTCGGACGTTACACGACATAAATTGGTCGAGTTCGCCAGGGTGGCGGCACTAGGGGTGAAGTCTGCCTCTGCAACTGCATATTGTTTGGTGTCGTGCAGATTAGCAAAATGTAGAAAACTAAATTAATAAAAACTGCAAATATTATTGTAAAAATTTCACACTTTAAAACGGTTCGAAAAACATCAGAGGCTGCATCCAGCAACTAAAGCCGAAAAAGCGAAAAGGTGATATTACTTGTCAGCACACTGACAATATAATCATCTTTATTCACCAACATGGTTGATTTTTGCTGTTTTAGTTGTGTGATGCACTGTCGTCCTTACAAACCGCTTTAAACTGCGATGCTTTTCACAATTATCCTGCTGTAAGGAGTCAAACACAGATGTACGCACATGTACGCACGCGTACATGATACGTTTATTTATGAGTTAGAGATTATCAACAAATGCATCAGCGATTTAGACTTGTTAATCGTTCACATCAGTGTCGTCCGGTGCAAAATTCGACTTGTTTATATCACTGACGTATTAATTACAATCACACTGTTGCATATTTTAAGGAAGTGCTGATTTGATTTTTCACGCCGAACAATTATCCATATCTTTATTTCACCAGAATAAAATATCCGGTAGCAAAAACACGAAACATAATAAATAAATAAAATAATTTACTTAACTCTGAATAAAGATAGACAACATAGCGTGACATAGAACACGTAACAGTATTAACTATGAACACAATAAAATAATCTTTAAGTGTAGAATGTTATATTTTCACAACTACCTCAATTTGGAGATTGTCTGACATACAGTGCTTTCCGATGCGCAGTATCTTAAATTAATTATTATACAACTCACGTACAATACCGAATCATTTTGTTAACACTTTTACCGCGCGACGTATATGCGACGCATATAGCGCGTGTGATGGCCCGGTGTCTGTCTGTCCATCTGTACGAACGTCTCTTCGCCATACGCTAATGGTGAAAATCTATTGACCAGAACAAAATCTGATATTATATTATTATATTATATTATATTATATTGCATCGTAATTGCGGAGCTCGTCATGAATGATGAATGAATGAATTATTTATTTGTTCAAATGAATTAAAACATAAAAAAACAATCAGTGATAGCAAATAGAGATAAGACATTTGAACTGGACAAACCAGGCTGGATACTAGCACTTATAAACGAAGGAAAAGGACAATACATTATGGTTTAAAACATTCTAGAAAATTAGAGAAGTCAACTAAATTAATGGAACGCTTAAAACTAGAGAGTGAATTAAAATTTGCAATGTTTGGTGGCAATGTGTTCCACAGATGTACGATGAGCTCAGTAAAAAAATTAACCTAGAATTAGGCTTAACATTACAGTGTTTTTAACGTAACTTGAAACTATGTCCACGAATAGCAAAACTCAAAATAATCATCACGATGCACATCAACGTATCCGAATCACCATTAAGATCACGGACCTGATCTATAAAAATAGAGTATTACCTTTGATATTATACTTTATGTTAGCATCGTCACCAGAAATTCTCCATTGCGTGTTCATAATGGGAAAGGCTGAACATTTCGGTATTGAAATTTGTAGTTGCCACATCCAGTTGGTAACAAGTAAAGGAAAAGACGCTTAGTTAGATCATATGCCACTCGAGGACAGGAGGGCCATCGCCACGGGTTAACTTTTTAAAATTTATTTTTGGATTTTTTTCTGTGAATAATGAGGATCCGTTGAGTAACAGGGGGTTGTGCGGTCAGGAATGAAGCTTGCCACTTTTCTACATTATTCATCTTTATTCACCACAAGAGTAGAAAGAACAACGACATAGTAAACAAACAGAAAAGGAAAACAACTTAACTAAACTTAACTAAAAGTACACTATACGTTGTAGAAGTTTAATACCAAACAGACATTAAATACTGTTAAAACTGTCGTACAAGACGCAACTGTTAATAACACACTGTGAACAAGGGAGTGAAGTCATGGTCTACATTGATTCCAAAGTGAACATTTTTTGACTGACTAGAACTGTTTACAATAATTGTTCTGTCCCATACTCAACGCCTAGTGAGGAGGGGTGACCCCAAGCACACCCGTCCACCTATTTCACTCCGCCCATTATCCACCCCACTTTATTAAATCCTGGCGACGCCCCTACACGAGCAACATCGTAAGAATGCCGTCGATGTTGTAGCTGCACTCGCACGACGAATAATTCGGTGGCGGCTGTGTGTGCAGGACCGCGATCTCGCAAGGCGAAGAAGAAGGAACACGGACAGGTGGCCGACGAGAAACGGCCGAGGACGGCGTTCACGGCGGCACAGCTGGATCGGCTAAAACGTGAGTTCGATGCGAGCAAGTACTTGACGGAGGAACGGCGCCAGTCGCTCGCCAGCGAGCTGCAGCTCAACGAGTCGCAGATCAAAATCTGGTTCCAGAACAAGCGCGCCAAGATGAAGAAGGCGAGCGGCGTGCGGAACCAGCTGGCGCTGCAGCTGATGGCTCAAGGACTCTACAACCATTCGTCGGTCGTACAGCGCTGACTGTTTCGTTGCTGCTGCGGCTGCTGCAAACTTGCAAAATCGCATTGAACTACTCGCAATTGTAACTAGAAGAAACCAGCACTCACACTAGCGCCATGACCCACGCCGGCAATGTTTTTGTGCCTCGTGCCAGGCTTAACCTTTAACCTTTTGACACCATAATATATGAATTTCCCGGACTCATGGAGAACCGTGTCTTTATCGAGTTTGATTATCCTAGCTGCATCGGTTTTTGATTTATCCTGTGGAAAACCGACAAACAGACAGACAAGCAGATAAACGCCGTTGAACATCCTGCCAACTCACCTGCCGTCGGCGTCGGTGACTATCACATTTTGACGTTACAAAGAACGATTTTACAAACTTGCTAAATAGACCACGTGCAGCGGCATATTACTGCAGCTTATATGATTTGTTACGCTAAACGGCAGCACAAATTTAAAAATACATAAAATCAGAACAGAATATACGCGGGCATAAAAATAAAATAGAACAAAAAGAGCAAATAAAATTACGAGCAATTCACAAAATGTCTTCATACAGCTGACTTTGTGTAATTGTTATTTACTTGTCGAGCCGAGTTTATGTTGTAATTTGCTGGGTGGAAATTTTATTGTCCTCAGGCCTTAAGCTTAAGCTTAAGCTTCAGGGCTTAAGTCTTACTGTCCTATTGCTGGAATTCCGCAGCCCAGCTCCATAAGCTGTCTATTACGATCTGACTATGCATCTTCTCGTTGCTGTTGCTGCTGCTGCTGATGATGATGATAATAATAATAGTCATAATAATAATGCAATTATTAGCTCGCCTGGAATCGCACGCCGAAAGGCTGATGTTTTGTCGATGTTACTTTCTTTATTTTTAACGGTCTCCTTGGAGACCAATTATTATCTCAGAATGTACGGAACCAATTTTCATCATATTTTCAACAGCGGTACGCATATCGGTGGACATGATCAATCTGGCCTTTTTTCCCAATCGTTCAAGGGACGTTGATATGGTAACCGATTTTTGGCACGAATCGACGAAAATTGGCATACGCCACCTTTATTCTGTGCACATCCACAGTGAATGGAGGATCGCAACATGGATGCACGCGCGTTGACACCTCGAATGACCTCTCTACGTCTGATAAAAACTTTGGTCCAGTAACCGCGGAACCGCGTTTGGGCCGGGCGGGCTCGCGCTGGCTTTGCCATGCATTTAGTTATTGATGTGACTAAAATGCGTCGTTTTCCGTGCGTCATTTCACTGTAGGCTTATAGGGTGACCGAACATTGTGATGAGATTAAAAATTATGAGTGTAATTTAAACGGCTCCAGCCTTTACAGCGTAAACGATTACGACATATTTAAATAAATATTTAATCAATAATGATGGCAGTCGCTTATTTCTCAACATATAAAATTGTCGTTGTACCAATACTTAGCAAACAATGTGCTATTTAAATGAATTTTGTGCATATTTGCGGAACATGCATCGCTTGTTGTACAGTGTACTTTACCATAACAATTTATGCCATCTCCTAGCAAATATAACTGTTCGATTGACGTTATCGTTTTTCCGTTTGTGCAATATGCAACCTTCTGGTGCGTCTTACGTTGTCTGCTTTTGTGCGCGTAAATATATTTAAATCGTCAATTAGACACCGAAAGCGTGTATTTTGTTTCTTCTACTTTGAAGCTGGTGATTCTTCGCTATTAGAATTTTAAAAATACCCGCGTATGGCGTCGAAGCTTCAAACGACAGCGCGCGCCGATGTAGATAGGCTGCCGCTGATGAGAGAGTTAATGACGCGTAGCTAATGCTTGCGGTCATGGTCGCTAAGCGAGCAATCTCTGTATTCAACGTGCAACGAAGAAATTTGAATTAAAACAGCAGTAATGTCCCGCTCTGCGCTTCTCCGCCATCAGTCGATCGGTCGCTAACTGCCGTCACCCGAAAGTGGACAAAAATCAATTCCTTTTGAGCGCCTGCGATATGGGATCTCTCTCATCAGCCACTCGTAATTGACCGCTGTGCTTCAATCGCTCGACTAGCGCGTGTCTTTAAGACCCACGTACAACTTTGAATCGCTTCAAGTCAATTACAGTTACATACCGTGTTGCAGGCGAAGATCAAAGGAGAAGAAAAATGTGCGGGTTGTTAATTCCAACACACGTATTAAATGACAACTGAACAAGCGTCGCTCTGGCTCCAAACATTCGTACAACGCTAACGTGCGGTCTATTAAAATTTTTAAATTTTAAATTAATGAATTTGCAGTATTACAGGCTTAATGAACACTTGACCAATCAAGTTAAAACAGTTAGTTCACCAAACGTTTTGATAATCTTTATTTACCGTAATAAAAACAACCGTAGCACAGGAAGGAGAAGAAAACAAAAGTCATATTAGTTTACTATTTAGTTAAAATTTTCTTAAGTTTTATTGTTGTTGCTGTTGTTCTTTGGTAAATAAAGATTTATTATTATATAACCCACTTAATTAGACAAATAATAATTGGGACAGCGTGAGTTTACATATGAGCCAAAATAATACAGTAGATTGTTGCAGTTTACAAATTTGCTTTCCAATTTATCCTTTCTATTCTCAATCAGACTCAATTATCTCACTTCAGGTAACAAGAAATTAAAATTTTATTTGCATTCATATATAGCATCAATGTTCGCTAACCTAAAGAGTTTTATTAGGAATCTTGTGACCCGCAAAGTCGAGAGACTTAACGTCGGCCTTCGGTATAAGCCTAATAAAAGCATTCTATATAGTCCACGATGTAACGTAATAGTCGCATACATTTACATATTATTCATTGAATGGTCACATCTTCGAATGCTAACCTATCAACTTTCCCAAAGATAGCGTTCGATAAAAAGATCGATAAAACAAGGAACATGGGAGACAGAACACCTTATTTGTCTCCCTGCCACAGGCTTAAGTACCATATCTCGTTGATCCAAGGGAGACTATGACCATTTGAAGTGGTGATCCCATTTGGTTATGCGCAGACAATATCATGTTCCACACTAATACCTAATGTCTAACCATTTGCATTCTTTTATTGTGTCCGTGTGTACAGCAACTTGCTGTCAGCTAAACACTACACTAATATTTCTTCAAACACAGTTAATTGATTTCATTTTAAAGACCATGCTAATTGGTAGTTTTAACACTGCGTCAGAGAGAGACGAGAGATGCAGTAAAGTGATATGAATGATACTGGATTTTTATGGAGAATAAAGATATTTATTATAACTTCGCATGTATAGTTCATATTCCACCTATATAAAAGCTGAAAATGTGACATTATTTTACAACGCTTTAACCAAAAACATGCAAGGAAACAGAATTCGTGGATGGGTGCACCGCATACAGTAAGCTAACTTACGAAAAGCTTTATCGTTACAATATCACGCATGATCAAATCTCCCCAGTTTCCCTTAAATTCCCTTTGCCGACCACTTCAGTGGTATATACAGGCATCGGTCTGTTTGTGTCTGGACAATAACTTTTGATTTAGATGGTCTTTAACCTATAGATATTTGGCTTGCTGGTTCAGCTAAACGCTGTCCAAGTCAGATCCAAAGGTCAAGGTTATAGGTGACAATTCAAGGTCACAGAAGGAAAATGCTCCTAAAGTGGTCGGTGCGACCTCGAGTGACATGTTTTCGAGTTCGCATAATTTTCGTTGTACACAGTCACACGAATTGCTGTCATACGAGCGAGAACGTAGACTCAATCTTAATTCAGCGGCGCACGTAGGCGCGCCGAGTGCAGCGGCTCTCACGTTTTCTGGTGTTAGATTTGATTGTCTGGCATATCAAAGAGGCCGCGCGTCGTCACTCGCACGTCGACCACTTCACTACAAGGACCTGCGCCTTCCGCCGCCGCCGGCCTTTATGACGGATTGCCGTCCGCTGTAAACACACAACATCTGCTGTAATCATTTAAATATCTAATCGCAGCTCGGAGAATTTGCCGCACGATGCCGGCGGCAACGGTGAACGCGAAGAACGCATGCACGGTGTACGCGTACTGTTACCGGCACCTACTTTTATGTATCTCTGCGGTTAAAATCAAGAAATATTATTATGCGCAATGTTATGGACTATGTTGAAATTTGGCGCAATTTAATGACGCCAAACATGATAAAAGTTAATTTCAAAGACAAATACATTGGATCTCGTTTACTCTAGCGAGTGGCTACTTGCTGGTGTAAATGCTTGAAATAATAGAGCGAATTTTGCCACTTTGCCATTTTGGAAAATATTACCATTATATGCATTAAACAGCAACACACTAAAGGGTCGAGGCCAACCAAAATGTGGAATACAAACGATAAGCTGTGTAGGCCTAATATAAACGTTATTATATAAGGTCTAGGCCTATATTGTTCTATTATTATGTTCTTATATTTTGTGCACGTAGTGTATATTTAGTTAAATTCGTTAAGTGCTTGCTTTTGTTTTCGCAACCAGATTTTATTCTGGTGAATAAAAACTTTAAAAAGAGGGAAATGTGGACTCCATGAGTACACTGGGCATAATAAGGCCAAAAGCCAAACTAAAATGCGAACATGCTTTCAACAAAGCGTCAAAATTTAATACGTATATATTCAATGACATTGCTTCAGCTTCACGGGTTCTTTGTCCCTCTGCCTTCCGGGAGAATGTCCTATGCCCACTAGAGGGACCTTTACCCATGGACCCAACTGGAGTCCCGACAAATCTTTGAGTTATACTCTGTCAGGCAGAAGGGTGAACGAGATCTGAGTGGTTGGGCCGTGGAGCACACGAGCACGGTTGCTGCTGCTGCAAGGTCGTAGACGTGCTGACGCGGGTGAGAACTGAGAAACATGAAGCGATGCAAAGTGGCCGCGAGTCGCGGGTCAGTGCGACAACACCGGACGACTTGGACATACTCCGACTGACAGAGGTTGATTGCGACATGGGCGGTAAATTGTCTGATGTTCGTTTTTCTGAGATCGTCACGTTTCGGCGTAAAATGATGCCGACATGCTGTAGATTAAGCATATTCTCTCTCTCTCTCTCTCTCTCTCTCTCTCTCTCTCTCTCGCATACACATAGACGCTCGAGTCGCTGCCGCTTTCATCTGGCACCACTGCATTTATGTTCACGTCTCATTCATTTCATCTCACCAATTGCACTCTAGGTCTGTACGCCTAGGTGAATACCGACCATTTTAACAGAATTAACAAAGAATCAACCCGATTAAGAACACGACAAAATGACTCGCGACAAAACATTGAAATATTGGAAATGTGCTGCTGAATTAACGCGTGTTGCTTGACCTAGTGATTTGATTTCTCAAACCCTCTCTCTCCACTCCAGCACGCACGCATAATAACGAGTACGTTCACATTCACTGACTTCAAAAATACGAAATATAAAACAACAGTTTGGATAATGAAACTTATGCAAGTAAGACAAAGCAACAACCCTATTGTATGTCATCTAACAAAATCAGACCTACGATCGCTATAGACTTTGTCATGAACAGATTCCTAATGACATTATTCCAAACTACTAATATGAACATAGTAAAGGACTGCCAGGAATATTTTTCTGTCTCCCTCCCAAACTCTTTTATAGCAAAACGGACTGAAAAAATCTTTCCAAAGTTGAATATATATCCGATTTTAGAGGTGTACAAATTCCGATTGGCAGTTATAAGATTCTCAAGGTTTAGTCGATCGAGGTATAGGCGAATAGGTCTGTCACTGTCGCATTGGATAGACCCGAGTTCGATAAAACATAACAGTGCTTGTTTTCTAACTTATTAATATTTTGTAAATATTTTTACCGCGCGACGCTATGTTTCGCACGGTATATGCT
>Ga0209780_1003161_pt1 | contig 12131 bp, 10 predicted proteins | sample WorMetexBAHAMAS2_FD_187384 | JGI IMG/M metagenome (GOLD analysis project Ga0209780, IMG submission 187384) | Marine gutless worms symbiont microbial communities from Max Planck institute for Marine Microbiology, Germany - Inanidrilus exumae... | ecosystem: Host-associated > Annelida > Digestive... | reverse complement strand
GTACAATGTAATATATGTAACATATATTACATTGTACGAGAGGTATCACTTTTTTGGCCCACCCTGTACAATAAAACAGCGACAATAAAACATACGATAATGAATGCCAAAAGTTAAAAGTCAAAAAACAGCTACACGCGTACACTGGCTGACCTCTGGAGGGAAAGCATACAGTTAAAATGTTGTTAAAATAAGTTAGTCCAGCTGTGGTTAGAAGTAGAAATTAGTGTTGAGATTGACGGATAGTCAGACGAGTACCACGACCGCGCTGTTTGAATAGCATTCTCATCAAGAAATTTTTGTTTTTAAGTTCTGATGTGCGATCAGGAAGTTTAAAGTCATGCATTCGTAGCCGAAACGAGTAATGTCTATTGCGCCGTGGTGGAAGGAGTGGATGTAGACGGTGGCTTGTGTTGTAGTTGACCCGGTTAAAGACCTTAACCGGGTCACCTACTACAACGCAAAGCCACCTTAAAGAGTCGTTCATCGGCCTCGTCACAAAGGCTGGCGAACGTCGTCGACATGCTGTTGCCGCGATGGCCAAATTTAGTTGATCGTTGTTTAGTTGATAGATACGCAGAATCGCAGAGACAGTGTTTCGTAGAACAGAATGCTCATCATCATCATCATCATCATCATTTAATTTTAAGAATAATACAGTGCACAACAGAATTTCAGCAATAAACTAATCACAATCCTCGTGGTGAAGCAAGGCACGCAGTGCACTAACAACTACATCAGGTTATAAGCCCTATAAACAATAAAAACACAGAAGAGTCTAGAAACACAAGAACACGAACATAAAAACACAATAACAGACTGGGCTAATCATGTGTTAACTACTAAAAATTTCGTGAGCCCGGCAGTGAACAAAGAGTGCTTAAAACGTTTATATTTCTAAAATCTGTCGAGGGAGGGAGAATAGGAGTAGGAAATCTCGTGAATGATGTGATCCTCGAATAGCGCCAATTTCCTGCAGTGATCTTGTATGACCGAGAAGGTCACTTGAGCCACTTGAAAGCTTTCTGTATCTCATATCTCTCAAAACATGACGTATATCGACTAGAATGTGCTCACAGACGTGCTATGCTGTGATTGTAACTGTTATACGAAACATAAGTACTTATCAAGGTCACAGGCAGTCGTAGTACGCTAGCTTACAAGTGGCAATATCCGGAAATGGTGCAAGACAGAAATACATATGGTTAATATGGTTATACAGTATACTACAAATCCATCACTTTTTATTGTTTTTGTACTATTATGTTTCTATCTACTATTTCGGTGAATAAAGATGAATATAATAAGAAGCGATTGGCCTATTGCATTTCATGCCATTTTGAAGTATGCTAAGTCACCTCAAAGGTCATTTCGTTTATTGCAAAGCTGTCAAGTAGGCCTACAATATCTCGTAGAACCCTGGTCTGGTCTTGGTCGAGCGTTAGGAGAAGTTTGCACTGGCGTGCCGAACGTGGAACATGGGAAACAGCTCTGTACGGTCCGGTACTCAACATAATGTCGTGCCGACGACCAGTGTCTTGTGTCGAATGACTCACGACGTGACTCATACCTCTGCCGCCGAGCTAACAAACCTCGATTGTGCGTCCTTTGCGTTTCGCAGAGACGCCGCCGCAAATATGGCGCAACGTTACGTAGCTCGGAGGCGCCGAGGAGGTCGCGGTGGCTGCGCGAGGCCTGATCGTTCGGCGTGCTTGGCCAGCGTTCCGTGACTGACAGGAGAGAGTCGAATGCTTGTCGTACGCACGCGCTATTTGCAGACTCGACGAAACGCCCCGTTCTGCCTCAGCTGTGACAGTAGTGCACTCAAAAACGTAGTAACACTCAACGAAGCAAACTGCACCTAAGCAACCCTCACTGATGATTGCCTGCATTACTTGGAGACGATTTCGTTAAAATGCGAACGTTTGGGCTGCATTTGTGGCGCGGTGGCGCAACGGGTAAAGCATTGGACTTGCGATCAACAGGTCGGTGCAAAAACTCCGTAACAGCCTTGGGCAAGTTGTTCACACCTATGTGCCTCTGTCACTGTCACCAAGCAGTATAACTTGGTACCGGCCAAGGGGCGGTGATGCTCTGCGGTTGGGAAGGTAACCGCAGGCCTGGCGGAAAGTAATGGCAGCCTACGGCCGGGTGGATGACTTATACACCGGGATCGGCTCCGGGCCCAACGCTCGGTAACGAGTATGGGAAGCATTTACCTTTACTTTTAGGCTGCATTTGTAAGTCGTTTTTATTTAAGAGAAAAAACTCCTCCGCCGATCTTGACTTTTGACCTTGACCTTCCAAAATTTAATCACCTCGATCCCTTGGCCCAGGGTATGACTGACGAAGCTTCGTGACAATCGCCAATCGGACTTGAATTGGCGCCAGGAAGTTGTTTACAAACATAGCCTACCTATATATCTACCGACGCGGGCGAAAACATCACCTCCCATCACCTTCGGTGTGGGAGGGTTGTGGATCTCCCAAACTTGAAAACGTGGTAAATCGCGTTTTTTCAGTGGTTTTTGGCGGTTTTTCGGCCGTGGGCGGCGATATAATATATACCGATTAGGGTGACATTTGGTATGGTACAATACACAATGGGGCCACTGCCGAACTTGGCTCTGATCTAGAAAGGGGTGGGTGCAGGGGCGTGCAAACTTGAAAATTTGGTAAATATCGCGTTTTTGGCCATTTTCAGCATTAAGTTCAAATTCTACTTGGGGCAAAGGCCTACCGACACAAGCTAAACTGTATGCAATTGCGATTTTAGAGTCAGTCGATAGGCCTGCAATCTGTGCATAACGCATAACATTGTGTAACTACAATTTCTATCAGACATTCTGCATGCATCATAGTTGTTCCGTAACGTTCATACACATTATAAAATACGCAAAAACTTAAAATACGCGTATTTTTTCTCGAACGTAAAATAAGTTAAAATAAGTTATAATTCACAAAAAAAATTCGTTAGCCGACGTCGTCACGCGTCGATAGCCTGCTGTATTCAGTGTACCGGTGCCCATTGGTCTTCCTTGGTTAATTGCCATGTTCGTCCAGGGGCACTTTTAACACTGGTGCAATCGGTGCAATGCACCACGGGCCCCTGCAGCGACGGGCCCCTGTTTTCTGTTGGAAAAATAGCGAATTATGACACTTGATTTCCGTCCGTGCGGATGGAAAATAGTGAATCTGGGCGACTGTGAAAATTTTTGCACTGATATCTACAGAACCGTAAGGCCCCGTCCACACCAGCAACAATGTCAAAGCAACAGGCAACATTGTCAAACCTACGTTCGACTTTGTCGAACGTAGGTTTGACATTCGACTTTGTTGCCACAAACGGCAACAATGTCGAACGATTCTATTGCAAAATTTCGTCCTTTCGACAAAGTGGAAACAAATTGAACATGTTCAATTTGTTTCGACTTTGTCGAAAGGACGACATTTCGTTCGACATTGTTGCCGAAACTGACAACATGTCGAAAGAATCGTTCAACTTGTAGCATTCGACAATGTTGCTTAGACATTTTTGTTGGTGTGCATGGAAGGGGGCACGGGGCTTAAAAGCGCTCCTGTGCTCGTCGTACACTCGTTCGCACGCGCTATTCGCAGACTCGACGACGAACGCCTATCTTTGTCCGCGTATACTAAATTAATATACACGTGCTGCCTCTGCACTCAAACGTAGTAACACTTATTGAAGCAAACCGCACCGAAGCCACGCTCGAAAACGATTACCTGCATTACTTGGAGACGACAATACGTTAAAAGGCAAACGTAGAAGTAAAGAATGTAAAGGCTTCCCATACTCGTCACCGAGCGTTGGGCCCGGAGCTGATCTCGGTGCACAAACAGTAAGTAAGCCTGCATATGACTATAAGCCATCCACCCGGCGTTAGGCTGCCATTACTTGTCGCCATACCTGCAGTTACCTTCCCAGAGGCAGAGCATCACCTCCCCTTGGCCGGTAATAAGTTACACTGCTTGGTGACAGAGGCACAAGGTGTGAACAACTTGCCCAAGGTTGCTACGCAGCTTTTGCTCCGAGTAGAATTTGAACCCACGAATTGTTAATCGCAAGCTACACAACACCCTAATTTTTTGTGCATGGTGTACTTTTCCTTTCCAAATTCAGCTCGATCGGTGTATATTAGCAATTGTCGGCAATGCCGGCGAATAACTGCTGAAAATGGCCAAAAACGCGATATTTACCAAATTTTCAAGTTTGGACGCCCCTGCACCCACCCCTATCCAGATCAGAGTCAAGTTCGGCAGTGGCCCCATTGTGTATTGTACCATACCAAATGTCACTCTGATCGGTATATATCGCCGCCCGCGGCCGAAAAACCGCCAAAAACCACTGAAAAAACGCGATTTACCACGTTTTCAAGTTTGGGAGATCCGCAACCTTCCGGATCAGGGCCAAATTTGGCATGAGAGATTAGTACCATGATGTGCTATAGCATGCTTAATTTCACTGTAATCGGTAAATACCGTGGCCCCTATGTGGTTAAAAGCCGCAAATTTGCTCAATTTTGTAATTATCGAAGGGCTCCTGTTTCCACCATCTTGGCCGATCGAGATCACGTTTGGCATGCAAGAGTATTTTCATGATTATACGCTTTTTTGCAAAATTTAATTTTGATCGGTTGATTGAAAAACTCCAATTTTACCGCTTTTCAAACATTATGTGGTGGCGTAATCTAGGGAGCGTAGAGACAAAGTAGAATACGAGTGCATAAGTACAAACGTTCCTCTATCAACAGTACCAAAATCGTTTCTATACTTCGAAGCTTTCATGGCAAAGCGACATTCACAAACTTTGTCATTTAAAATCATGTCGGACAAAAACATCGAACTTTTTCGCCCCCTCCCCGAAGGCATGCGAAGTTTTTCAGCCTCACCAAACTTGGCGTGGTGATACAGGAGATCCGTATCATTTTAAAACGTGTTCGCATGAGACCATAGTTTTGCCGCTAGGGGGCTAATTTGTTTGGAAAACGCATCCTCTAAATATAAACCTCATAACTCCGAAACCCCTTGTGCGCGAATTTTAACAGGTGTCCCAAACGGAAGCTCCCATGCACTCTAAAAACTTCGTAAAAATCGCCCAAGGGATACGCCCCTTCAGGGCATTTATATTCCGAAATTGTGTAAAATCTTTAGCTTTGGGGCCCACGCCCCACCCCTGTGGTCGACTCCTGTAAGCCAAATTTAGCCTCCATCGCCCCTGAGCAACCGAAATACCGGCGCAGCGCGTGGCGCATGCTTCGGTAAAAATAAAAATCGTTACAGTTACCGCCCACTGTTCAACCCACAATGTTGCTTTCGAACGGCAACAAACAATCAACTACTAAGAAGATAAGTTTATTTTCGATATATCACCCGCGAGTCGCCGCGCTTGGCCGGTGAAGGGGATCGTATAAACGACGCCGGGTTTTTTACTAGGCACGGCGGTGAGTCATTTGAGCGTACGGCAGACGAGGCAACCGAGGCGCCGCCAAAACGACGTGTACACGCAGACACGGCGACGGAGGAATAAAGGGTCGACATCGTCAGTCGACTAGGATCTCACTGTTGTGTCGCACCGCGATTATTAATCGCCGCGAACGAGAAACATCGACTGTGCATTGTTGTGATATCTTTCGTCGACAGGGTAATGGACTTGGCTTGTTAGAGGAAGTGAAGACTCTGCTCACTGCTGCAACCGTTCCAATTCATCATGTGGTCGCCGTCCGCTTGCTTACTTGTCGCTGCAACTGTCTCGCTGGTAAGTGCATGCCGAGTCAAATGCAGTTTCCGTGCAAAATGAAACTGATAATAATGCTAATGATTCTAACGATCATAATGAGCAATTTAAAATGCTGAATTCCGGCTCGATCAAGACATAAATAATTTATGACCAGATCCAGCCGAAAGTCAGCATATTATTTATTACTTACGCAGACGGCAATCGCGGAGGTACGGTTTCTACTTCCGTTTGTCTGTATGTATGTCTGTCTGTTGTTCTGCACGATATATCAATAACCGATGCAGCTAAGATCACCAAACTTGACACAGAAATGTTCCAAGATAAGCCTTTGAAATCCATTTATTTTGGGGGTCAAAAAGTCAAAGTTCAAGGCCACGAGTTACAAAAGCATTGCCATCGTGGGTCTTGTACTCTTGCGAGTGCTGGCTTTTTCCAGATATTACTGGTTTGGGAAAATCAATTGTAGTCAGACGCTGGAAACTGTTTGACAGTTAAATTTACGTTGAAGTGTTGCGACTAAGCACTAGAATCAAGTAATTTAACTGTTTCGCATTTCCGTCCGTGTGAAATTCTTGAATGTGGATAGACTACACTTTGACGTAATAATTAGTGCTATTATTTAATTTATCTTAAATACCATTTCTTGGCGAAAACCGAAAGTTATAGACCTATCCGTGATATTGCTGTACTAGCAAAATTCACCACCATGAAACTATTCTGCTGCGAAATGCATTATGTGGATAATCTTAGTTATGTTTTTTATTGCTGAATGTTTATCTTTCTTTTGCTCTAAATTGACATTTATGCAAAACGATTTCCCGTTAATCACTACAAATACCAATTTCCAATCAAATACAGTGATACCTTACATTTCGGGCATTGTTTACGTTGTGAATAATTTTATATGAACCTAACACCTTGTTGGTTTACAGTCGTTGCGTAAAAGAGGCCTGATAAGTCTACTGTAGCTCCTTTGTCAGTCTCAAATTTCAAATAGCAAAAGTGATATGTAGCACGATTTTATTCGATTTTTTAGATGTTTGCCACTGAAGTATAAAAACGTTTTAATATATATTTTTTAAATTTCAAAATCAATGTTTTAACAACAGTGACGGAAAGCTTGAATTAAAACAGCAAAGCGTTCGCTGCATTGGCCAATACTGCATGAGCAAACGGAGATAAGCTGCCAATGCTTCATTATCATCATTATCATCATCATCATCATGAGGAAATTATAGTACGCGCACTACAGATAACAGAACATATGTGCATTATAAAGTCAGTGCCTATGAGCTAAAAACAAATAATCAGCGCTCGACAGTTGAGTAGGCCTTGTATATGAAGCTTCCACGACTGCGCCGCATCCGACGTTTTCTTGACGACTTAAGACCGTTCACACCAGCAACAAAGTCGAAGCAACATTGTCGAATGCCACAAGTCGAACGATTCGTTCGACTTTTCTTTAATTGTAATTCACCAATAAAGGTAGCAGTATAAAAAACTTACAATGTTGCCAGTTCTTTCTTGGCATGATCAGTAAATACCGTACACGATTCATTATTAGTAACACAGAACTTATTCAAGAAATTCTTTTTGCGAATAGCAATAGCCATCTCTGCGGGTAGACAATTAAACATCTCTAAGCATATATCCACAACTTCTTGTGACCTCGTGTTGAAAATTTTTCTAAATGTACTATTAATGACATAGTTAATAGAACTAAACGTTTTAATATATTTTTGTCGAACGTTGCTTCGACATTGTTGCCATTGACATTGTTGAAACAAATGGAACATGTTCAAGTTGTTTCGACTTTGTCGAAAGGACGGAATTTCGTTCGACATTGTTGCTCATTGTTATTACGTATTTTTCGACGAATTTTACTGGTTCTTAAAAGCACTCAGCAATATTGTGGTTTCATATCGGTGGCTTTTGCAAGTACGATGGGCGAGGCTTGTCTATTGTAAATCTGTATTGCCTTGGTGTGAATATAGCGGCCTGGCAGCTGATAGGCCAGTTCATCCCACGCGCAAGAGTGGAATCCGTTTAAAGGGGCTTCAATGTAGGCCCAATAGCGACTATAGGCCAACATGTATACAGTAGGCCTCTCACAGCAAGTCATGCATGGCTCGCTCGTGGATGCGAGAAGCACATTTTTCACTGACTGTAGCTATTTACATTGCTTTAAAATACCTGTACATTTACCTATAGGCTACTGTCGCCTTGCGCTAAATCAGTGGCTAATGAGTAACAGTGCAAGGCTTACTTACTTACTTTACTAACTTTCGATACGACAGCTGAGCAGCTGAATTCACTGTTGTATTGTCACGGTCTCGCCTCCTCAAAGTAAGCAATGAAAAGCAACGGATCGGCACATATGACCCTTAACCTTTTTATTTAAGCCTGACCATGAAGCACGGGTGCCTTTGTTCATGGGTGCCTTTGTTCTTCCAGTTCTGAATGGTCTGCAATCTGCATATAACCTTTTACAGGTCCACGCGAATGGGTTTCCAAACCAGTGTGCATTCACCTAGCTGTACTTTAGTCGTTTTCTGCGGTAATTAGGTTATCCGGTGCGTTTTGCTTCGCTTAACCGAAGTAGGCTATTTGTCGCCAGCTTTTGTCCGCTGATGACCATACATAAAATCTTATCCATATTCCTGAATCACGCATGTATACGATGCACTCGTCGCTGTGCGCACTTAAACGTTAAGTGCATTCTTTTTTCTACGCGACACGTGCGTTAATTCACAGCGTGCGATAAAAAAGCTGGCGGATTTATTTATTAATATGTATAAAGTAATCACGTCAAACGTGTGAAATGAAGTAAGCACATAAAAGTTTAGCAGTACAAAAATGAAAACATACAGGCTAATAAAACAAACAAACAAAGTAAAACACAATACAAAGTAAGCAAAAATCAAATCAAGTTTAGCAAGTTTAGTCTACCGCACGGAAACATAACATACCAGACGGCCTCACTGGAGGTCGCGCCGACACTTAGTACAAAGAACTCGTTGTACCAAGTGCAACAGTCACCCATTTAGAATTGGAACCAGCGGACCAACCCCTCCGGGTCCATGAGCCGTCAATATAGCCGTGCGAGTAATGAAACAAGTACTTTTGATAAAATACGGACGAATATTGTCGCTGCATGTTCATTCGACGGTGCGAAGTAGGCCTATAAAGTAAAGTAAAATAAAGCCAGTCTCGTTTGTTTAGCGCTTTATTATGAGCTGCTCATCTCTAAGGTGCTCAGGTACGGCACACACGTGTGTAAAGTAAAGTAAAGTAAGTGTATATCAGTTCGCAGAAACTCTGCCATAACGCTACGGGAAACTCACATGCCATATGGGATCACACAGTGTTACCTGCCACCCGACAGAGCTGAGAATTCCGCCCAGCCGAAGCAGGGACTCGATTTAGCGACCGAAGAGGGATGCAAGGCTGAGTTGACCCATGCTACGTGAAAGCGGACAGGCCGGGATTGAACCCGCGCCGCGACCTTTAAATTGTAAGTCCAATGTAAAGGTGGCAGTGCCCGCCTGAAGACGGTCACCCATCACAGTACCAACCGATCGATAGTGCGCGGCGGCCATGGATCGAACTCAGGACCATTGAGTCGCAAGTCCGACGCCATATCCACTAAACTGCCGAGTCACTTGTATTAAGACATATGCATATACACCGCAGTCAAAATGGTAAGGAAACAGGGCCTATCAGGCTTTGGCTGCGATGCATACCTGTACAGGTGACATGTTGGCGGCACGTTGATGCGGTACCGACTGGAGTCTGCGTCAATGCCGGGCACTGGATGAGCATTCGAGCAATGAACATCGTGGAATCGATGCATCGACGATACATCGCAGCTATGTCATCAGCTGCAGCCGAGCGTGGAGCCGAACGGGTACAACAAACTTCTTATTTTGTTTTTAGTTTTTCCTTATTTTTGTTTCTGTGCCGTGCGCTAGATAGATTGGCCATCTCGTCAGCTATTGAGCTCACGTAAATATACTGTATCGTATCGTATCGTATCGTATCAGTTACCGTTCAAATGAACCGCATTCGCTGTAATTACTTAACCTTCCCTTGAGATGGCACCGACTACTTTAGCAACATTTACCTCTCGTGACCGTGAACTGTAACCTGTTACCATGACCTTTGAACTTCACCAAGACAACGTCAAGATGACCAGCGTAACAAATGCCTGCCTCAAAGGTCATTTATTTCAAAAGTCCGTAAACGCAGATGCGGTCAATTGTTACAGACGGAGTAGCGTGGTCGGCATGTGTGTGTGTGTGTGTGTGTGTTGGTCACGTCCGTGAGCCCTGCGGAAAACGGCTGAACAATCGATATGCCGATTGGAAGGTTGACTCGAGTGTGCCAAAGGAACAATGTGTTAGACGGGGATGCAGATCCCCAGGGGAAGGAGCAATTTTTTGCAGTTGCCCCCGGCCCATTGAATAGCATTGTGAGTCACTGTTGCGCTGTATGCTGCAAAAACGTTATCACAGCGCCACTGCTTAAGCGGACTGCAATGTTGCCGACTTGGCTGATGTCATATTACATTGTTCCCCGTGAAAAATCCGCCTCCTGCGATGCGGCCTTTCGTCAACATTCTTTGCTATACTTGTTCTCATGTATCACCGCACTATGTTACAAAATTAATTACACAAATGAGACAAGTATGTCCGTCCTCGTAATACTTTGACGGAAATCTACACTTGCCGAGTCGCGTGCTGACCCCTTGCGAGTCACGCTGAGTATGCGCCGCGCGCTCTCCATGCAAAAAAGATTAGAAAGCAAATAGACGGGAGAGGCAGACGGACGGACGGACGGACGGACGTCAGACCGTTACATTACGCTTTCAGCTAAACGCGGCCAGCGTAATAAATAGGGGCACGACAACATCGAGTACTGTGATAAGCGTGCTGATGTTTTGTGTGTGCGTGTGTGTGTCAGTGGACTGGTGACGTATCGCCATGTCTCGGAGGAGAACTATTTGTCGATCTGTCCACCGCGCTTTACCTGCAGGCTCACTTATCCAGCCGTCACAAGAGGGCGTTCTTCGTCAACTTCACCGCCCAGCCCGATCACAAGTGGAGCACCACAGTTCCATACTACTTCAACTTTACTGGCGTCAGAACAGGTTCCGTTTGTTGTGTTTTTGCCGCTCGACGCACGTAAACGGCATATGCTATGGCTTGTTGTCCGTTTGGGATGCGTAGCCTTTAGTTGGTAGAGGAGCTCACTGCAATACACACTTAGTACTAAAAGTCGATTTGGAGGCATTTTGCCAAAAAGTGAGACAAAACATTTGCGTTTTCGTTGTTATCAAAAATGTAAGGGGACGCGACACCCGTTGCCCGTTAGATACCCACATGGGGCCTTGATGTAATTATTCGGCTAAGCCGAATCGGCTTGAAGATAGGCTTCGGCCGAATATTGAATTTACTTTACGGGGCGATTTGGCGGTGTTCACGCGTTTGGCTTTAACGCCGCCGAAAGTAAACCGATTTGGATGAAATCTAGCGCACTCTGAGTACATTGTTGGGGGCTGGCCCTGAAAGATTTTGGGTGCGATTCGCGCAGTAGCCACAGTTTAAGAAGCAGGGAAATTTAGTTTTTTTCCACTAAATAACGCACGATTTCCCGGCGGCCAAATTTCACGAAATTTGTAGGCCTATGCAACAACGTCGATCGGTGTCGCGATGAAAACTTTCCGAACAGAATTTCGAAAATTTTACCGTAAAGGGTCGTTTGTCCAAAAAACGCAAAACATTCTAAAAATGTTTAACGTCTTGCGACTTCAGGCTGCCATAACTCCGCAATGATCACAGATCGCTGAAATTCACTACCAAAATAACCCTCTACGGGATGTCTAGTTTCCATTTTTATCGTTTGAATCAATTGAAAGTCATTTCCCTGTCCTCTACGCTCCGTACAAGAAACCTTCCCAAATTATCTGCGACGTCCGACGCCCGCTCACGAATGACACGACACGCCATGTTATAACGTTGACGGTCTAAGTGCCTTATGACATCGGAGTATGGTCAAAAAGGCGACAAACCAAATCGACGAAAGTCAAAACGGCGGCATGCGTAAACGGCGACAAACAGTAAATGATGTAACTGCGCGCCCTTCGAGCCGAATACTGTATTGTGAACATTCCACACTATACAGCCATCTATTTATGGTAGTGTAACCTCTAGGCTGCTGCTGCTGTGATAGATACGCTGGTGAGAGCGCTGCAGTACGTGGAGAGTCAAACGTGCCTACGATTTACCGAGACAACAGACTTCACTCAGCCGTATCTGTCGTTTCTCTTAGGATCCAGGTGAGCATATCATGACCATTCACCGTAGGCCTATGT
>Ga0209780_1003160_pt1 | contig 12133 bp, 6 predicted proteins | sample WorMetexBAHAMAS2_FD_187384 | JGI IMG/M metagenome (GOLD analysis project Ga0209780, IMG submission 187384) | Marine gutless worms symbiont microbial communities from Max Planck institute for Marine Microbiology, Germany - Inanidrilus exumae... | ecosystem: Host-associated > Annelida > Digestive... | reverse complement strand
CTTCTGAATGCTGCCTGTTGGAGCTCCATGCAACAGAGCGTTGCAATAGTCCAGTCGAGACAGTATCAGACTGCACTGCACATGTAATTGGCACTAAACAACTGACAGCAAAATCAAAATAAACATTATTTGCTAATAATATTTATCAGATGATTGTTTGATAGTTTTAGTAACTGCTGAGCCAGAGACATAAGCAGTTGACATTTAATAGCAGCTATGCTTCAGTGACAGTAAATATAAAACAGCAAATACATCTGGCCACACTAGAGGTGCACGATGTTCTGAGAGAAAATCAGAAACTGTACATCTCTGTTGTCAAGCCATTTTATGATCAAATCGAAAGGAATTTTCCCAAGCATTGCTGTCATTATGGAAGCATTCATAAACTGGTTAAAAGACATATAACAACCATATAATGAAACAAGACTAAAGTCAACAGGACCTAAAGCACAAAAAAACAGACATACAGATTTGAAAGGTTTAACTCTACAAAAGTTAATCGATCAAAAAAAACCGTATCTGATCACTTAATTGAAAGTATCAGTGATGCACCCGAGGATTTGCAGTGCTAGGAGCTTAAGACTCGGCTTGTGTCCGGGATTAATTGATCGGTTTAGACACACCGATGTGTCAATGACGTATGGATGCATCAACTATGCAGACAACAAGCACACATCTACACAACATTCAGAATATGCACAGAAAGTTCATGAAAACTTTTAACACATGTTGTACTGTATTCTATGCATTGTGGCTTTTACTGTTAACCACTTTGTCTGGCCTGGGTTTTAAATGTACAATATGTCCATGCGTGGAATGGCTTTATACTTTTTATTCATTGGTTTCTGCTGGACTCAAATACAGCAGCACTGTCATCAGTGTTATTTGCAGTACAAATTGATGTGTCAGTATTTTGTTTAAGATCTTCAAATACTGGATGCACACGGATGTGTTTTCATATGCAGATGACATGGCTATTCTTGCATACATTTCGAACAGTATGCAACAATATTTTCAAAGGTTTCACCGCTGAATATGACTGTTCTGTCTGTGAACTGCAGTTTTTACAAGTTGTTGAAATATCTCGGTGTGCATGTGTTATATCTTGTCTTTGTTATATTATCTTGATGGTTATTTGATGAGCATGCAATGAAGTGTTTTTGGGTATTAAGTGTGCATATGCAGAAAACAGCACAACCAACTTGGAGATGAATATAACAGAAATGTTCACATAATATTGTTTGTCTCACATTGCATGCACTTGTGCAATATATACATGTCATTTGTAGACAACAATAAATTCTTAAAAACCTGCAAATATCGGATGCAGACTTTCGGATATGTATTACAGATGCAGACGACACTGTATTTCTTGCACAAAAATTGGACGTTCATATGCTGGACAATCTTACTATTTGATAGATATGCAGAATTTTTTGTGCAAAACGCAAATAACTGACAGAGTATTAACTGCTTGCAAAGTTATTTCTGTGTGCCTCTCATGGTTGATACGACTCGAGTAACGAAACAGACATTTAACCGATATAGACGGTGATCAACATTAACTGCTGTTATTACTTGCAAATTTTGAACTGTTGCAACGTTTCGTTTTGACCAATGACATAACACTGTTGTTACAATACTTGTGTGTGTGTTGTTGTCTTCTATTGTCATTGTAATCAACTAGGCAAATAAAGGCAAATCTGACGTTAAGAACAGGTAAGTTGCTTGTATTGTGCTGACGACAATTCCAACCAATAAATCGCATTTCTATCAGACACTAGAGTTAAGAAAATGCACACGCCAGTTTAATGGAACTGTTCCATGTAAATCAGTTGCCTCCTTCATTTTCTATCTCCACTTTTTCCAGAGCTATGCATCCTCTCTGGACAGACCAACTTTCCACATCCGCTACAGCATCATCCCACAACGTCTTCCTTGGATGCCTTGACTGTCCCACGCCCTCAATCACAGAGCAACGTTCAATCCAATCAATACCATCTGAATCTACCTTTCCTAGTCAGCAAAATAACCAGTTTCAATGCCAACAGTTCTCGTGAGTTCTGCACTTTTCTTCCTTTCTTTCGAAGTAAATCCACATGTCCATCTTAAATAATGCTGTACAACAGGTACATTGGATACAGCTCAGGTAACAACAAAGCACAGTCCATACATGGCAATAAATCTGTTAGAACATTGAAAAATATGAGTGAATATGTGTTTAAGAGAAGGATCGGACAGAAGACTGTATGGTACATGACGATATACAGTTTTGACTGAAGTCAGGGAAAGGAATTATTAATGCAATCTTTGTTGTGAAGCAGAGCAGACCAAACAGAAACATCTGAATAAAGCTAAGAAATTACTACGCTTTTTAAGAACTTAAACAGGTACTGATGGCACATATAGATAGGCGACTTGGTGCGCTGTGAGGAATGCAGAGGCTGGTGAATACACACCAGGCAATGCAGACAATAGTCAGCACAGTTGAGTGCTACATCAATCTCTAGTGAGCCTGTTGTTCATTGTGATAGTAATGAAGGTTATTACTGACAATACTGTGCAGTTCACAGCAAACATCTACAATGTATTCCTTTTCCTGACGAAACCAAATCTGCATATCATCTACTTCTTTGCTCAATCACCATCTATCACTACCTTTTCACTGAAATATTTGTAATGTGTTAACAATCTACATCCTGCCTGTGTGTTATGCAACTCTAAAGCCACTCCATTCCATATGTATTCATCCAACAGAAAAAATAAAACAGTTGTTACATGACGTCAAGATGTGATAATTTTTTTAAATTCCACCAAGCCAGATGCAAAATGTAAACAAAAGCAAAATTGACACCTGCAGCGCATCAAGATCGAAGTTGAGCGAATGTCCGACAAGTATGGCATCATTAGGCAGCAGCTGCTGTAACCGCTGCTGGACGTCCTCAATGCGCGTATGCACGTGCTTCAGCATCTTGCGCGTTATTCCACTGAACCTAGTCGCAGCAGCGATCATTCGACATTTTATCACAGCTTGGCAGTAACAACACACATCACAAAGTCCTTTTCTATTCCAACCACCGACATCAGTAAAACTGTGCTTTTTATTTTTTAAAGTGTGTATCATTAATCTACTAATCATCAAAACTCGAAGTCAAATAATGACTCTTCTTTAGTTTACACAGATCATTCTAATTAACATCTCATCATATTATGCATTTGGCAGTGTCGTTCATACATGTGCCTGATTTCAAAAAGTGGCATTCCATTTCACTCTCAACAGCCCCCAAAAATGTTATAGTCAGCAATTGCTAAAAATAACAGTAAGAACAGAAAACAAGTGTCCATAGTAATATGGCAAGAAACTGCATCACTGTCGTGTCACCCCTTGCAGCGGCAAATGTAGTCGTCCGCCGCATACGCTAGGCAGACACATTTGCCATGCGTGGTTACATTACAACCGGATGGCATATGTCCCTGGAAAGTGCACCTTTCGGTGGGGGATCTGAACACCATCTAAAACACGGTTCAATTGACCCACGTGATTCAGACCCCAAAATGGCATCTTGATCGGTTCTGCTGTTTTTGAACAACTCATCCGCGTGCCCAACACACAGACATCTGTAGCAAAAGGCCGCATCTTTGCACTGAGTGCAGGCAATGCAGAATAAAAATGAACTATTGTCACACACTGAGTAACACGTCCTGTAGGACTGCCTTCACAAACTAGAAATTGAACTGGATTTCGTAATTAAAACACTTTTTAGTTCTTTTATTGTAAATTTTAAAATTGGTTCTGTGTTGCAGACTAGCTGACACCCTGTTGGATCTTTAGCACACTACAAGCATTCATTAGTGTATCATACTGTGTGCTAACAAATCACACAACATTAAAAATTATTTACTCTGCCAGGTTGTGCAAAGTTAAAGGAGACAGACGAGAAGTCACGTACTTTGTGAGGTAGTTGGTTATCTTATTACGTGGCTTGACCAGCGTCTCGTACACACACTCACGTTGTTCATTGACCACCGCAACTCGAGTCAACTCGTTTCGGAGGGCAACCGTCTCACACTGGATTAAAAAATGCCACACAAAAAATAATCCATCGTATAAATTGACAGTGTTTGCAACATACATATATTGCAGTCAGTGCTGGCATTTTCTGGCTACTTGTGAATCATGCATTAGCAGGCATCTGTTACAGATTTCATGCCAAGAAGTGAAGACGGTTTACAAATTTCAAACTATGTCGAGAATTTATACTTATTACCATGGAACTAAGAGTAACAGACTCAACATTTTACACTACAGCTATGCATTTCTGGTACTGATATCTTACTACTGACTCATTGCTGGGTATCTGGAAGTTAACATGAATCGTGGTACTCACACAAGCAGTATTCTCAATGCAATAAATTACAGTTTCATGAAAAAAGATAGCACACAGAACATAGTGCATATGATACAGCCATATATTAAAAAGGACAATGAAAAGATTTACAAACACTACTGAAAATGAGACTTTAGTGTCAAACCAAAAGTCACACAGTAAGTATATATGCCACCAATAACATTAAATAAAACAGCAGTAAACAGTATAACAAAGTGAGGTGTGCCAGGGCCAATCAAACAAGTGGTTGAATAACACATATAATAGCAAAATGTATTAGTGGTCTTGTGTCACGTTGTAGACACAAAATCACTGAGCTCACCATTTCACAGTCGATTGCAAACAGTGGACTTATTTCCGTCACTGGGTGGTATGTTTTCTTTGTAAATAAGTAGTTCTTTGTTTTCTCTGTACAGGAATAAATACAAATAGAAACAGTCAACAGAGTAGTGCTGTAATTGATATTTAACACTAAGAGGACATATTAGTTGTAAAACTACATCACAGAAGTACAGAGTTTTAAATAAATAACAAAAATGCAATGAAGCCACATTAATCTCTAAGTTACAATGTATTATTATGTAATAATACACATAACATACCTCACACAAGACAGAGATCACAGACAAATATAATGCAATGAACAAACAATTAAAGTGTGCAAAATGACAACAGTCACTGCACTAGAACTATAAAATCATGGAAATGACAACAAGAGGCAGGTCTTTAGAGGTGCTTGGAGGATTTGCAGAGTGTGCCGAGCTGACGTGCTGAGGCAGACCGTTCAAGATACAAATGACAGCAACCAGAAATGCCTGGTCACCAACGGTTAAAAGGTGTGTGCGACGAACAATCAGTGATAATGATGAACTGGCAACAAGTATGTTACTGTCCTTATTGTTCTGCTTATCGTCAGGCGAAATGTATACTGGTTGCATTGCATGCTGCCCCCTGGTGAGTTACAGTGTGTATGCCTAAGAGACAGATATCAAACGAAACTGCAACTGACCGGACTGAGAATACGGTAGCGGATAACCATCGCAGACCATCTGCTCACGAGACATCAGGAGGCTGACGCGTGACACTGGTGCATCATCTACTCGAATTCTTTTCACCGGCGGAACTTCCAACGTGTCGTCTTCAGTCTCGTCTTTGTTTTCAAACGGCCTTTTTTCGCCACCTACAAAGCAGCCACACCGTACATCAGTTGTAGATGAACAATCCAGTCTGAACTACATGCTTCCACTTAGACTTACAAACTTAAGATATATCACTCAATGTAGAATTTAGTTTTTTTGGCTATGGTTAGCGCACAAATTGAATAACAAGCACACACGATCATTATCAGTGACAGAGAATTCCAGCAGTGTAATTGACACATTGACAAGTGACGGCATTAACAACAACAACTGATTTATGTCCATTACACGGTCAACCTGTGTTAGTCAGCAATCCCAGTTAAGGAGAGGAGGATCTTACTAAAGCAGAATGTGCCCACATGTGTTTGCTGACAGCAACTAGCACATTTCAAGTAGGCTGATGAATCAGGGTGCATTACAGCCCGGAGCCCGTATGTGGCATCACTACCAAACTTAATTCAACGACTCTGGAGTCTTTGATATACTGGTGCTATACAAGCTAGATTATTATTATTATTAACAGTGTTACATACACTATCTGCGATTGATTGCATGAGTTTAGGTTTTACATCCTACCCGACACAAAATTGGTCATTTCGGAGACGTTGTTCCCAGCCAATCGCTTGGCTTAGATTTGAACAACTAAATCTAACACAACAAAAGCAAACAATGTCCGTCCGTAACAAAATATACTATAACCAAAATAACACTAAATAAATTAGGCCCGTACGGGAATAACAGGCAACTCTTCGCAAGTGACATTTCTGCAAAGTTCAAAGTCACGTGACACAAATATCAAAAATATGGCCCAATCAAATTTAGATATTGTGCTTTAGTTTAAGAATCAGTGGTAAGTTGCCAGCTCTCGTTGTAAATGGCAGAGGAGATAGCATTTGAAAATGAAAGGATTTCCAACTTTGAAGGGCTCATGACCTTGACCTTGGATTGGATCATACTACATACAATGGTGCATCACTCATTGACCTCTACCTACATGCCAAATTTTATTGAAATCGAATAAACGTTTTGTGGACAGACGGATGTACACATGGACGGACGGACATTTGAGACCGGTTTATTAGGTCGACTCAGAAGAGCAGACCTAAAAAACTACAGCTGGCCTGGAAACAAAAAAGGCCTATTCTTAAGTAAGTAAACAAGTAAGGAAATAAGTAATAAATATGTACAGAAATTAAAGTAAATAAGCAAGGAAGTAAAAAGTTAAGTACGTAAACAATATAGTGTAGGAAGCAACAAATGATGTCCTACAGCCCTGGAGCCCGTATAGGGCACTGTACCAAACTTAATCCAATTTAAAGTAAATTCACTTTAAAACCCTACACAATCGAGCCGTAATATCCTCAGCATATAAGTGTTTGCGTGGACAGCTTGTAAATAGATTCTCACCTTCAAGAATTAAGCAGGCTAACTGTTATCATATAACGCACTGTAAGCATACCGGTTGCGGTGTGTTGTAGTCGTTTCATTCGTCGAACACTAACGGGGACCCGAAACAACTCCGAAGCAACAGTCTGACCATACTGACTTGGACAAACTAGCTCCACATTCTACAGTGAACGACACATCTCTGTGAGCTGTAATCAACTCATTAGATAACATTGCCAGCAAAATTATATTATAAAATTATAATCAGAATTTGTACTTTAGTTATCGCCATTCAAAACTAATCAGGGTTTATAACACACTCTACAGACAATGCTAAAAATCAAATAAAATACGTAACCAGAATTTAAATAGCAACAGAAAATTTTAAAAAATCATAAGACAAATCTAAAACATCAAAGACAGTCATGTGCCAGATAGAACAATGCCAGAAAGAACTATCAAACTGGAGAGTGTTTTTGGCATGTATCAGTGGCTGAAAATTGTTCATCATCGCAACAAACTATGTAAAAAATGACGAAAATACAACTGGAAATTTATTGCATACAAATTGAAAGCATAATGGAAATGTTACATTATATTATATACACCCACACATCACCAGATTTACAGCCATTTTTCCTCATTTGTTACCTGACGGCTTGGAGTAGATTACAGGCTGGAAGCCATTAAACCGATAAACAACTGACAGTATTAGTTTGCTAAAAGCAAAACATCATACCGTACTGCTACTATCATTTTTAGTTTAACCAGCCCATTTTGTGGAGTTTCTCCACGTTAAGGGCCAGGCTACCTTGGGATTTCTACAGCATGTATCTACAGGCCGGACTGATTCCTTCGTATCATAACCGTGTCAAAGCACTATAAACACTCAAAAACTGCTCAAAACAGAATTCCACAAAAAGGCATACCATCGGAAATGTGTCGATTAAAAATGAAAAGCATTCTGGAAATGTGGAAAAATCTGTTGCTCCAACAGCCTTGACGATGACGACGACAATGTGTGACAGTTTCTCATGTCGAAGTAACTTGCACCATCTACACACACATACACACACTGTACTGCAGACTTGTGTACCGTAATTGTTCAACATGCAGGATTTTCTTACTTATTTCAGCAAGTAACTCCTTCAATTTTAGTACAGAACTCGGTAACAAAAAATTAGTAAATTGATAATTATTTCAAAGGCTGTTTTCCGACTTTGTTTCACCGGCCTTCGTTCTGCAGTAGTGCTCCAGGTTCGGTTCGGATGAGAATCTTTGGCAAAATCTGAAGCAGGTCTTTTACCGGCAAGATACCCTTACTGTTGCCAAATAAACAGCGTCAAAGCACAGAAACGTTACTAATAAACAATAACCCAGAGAAACAAGGACATTGGCTGTAATGTCTATGTGTTTATAAGAGATTGTCACATTTCTATGGTGGTCTCAATCTGCAGACAATTTTGTATTGTCATGCTAATTCAAAGCCATTTCATTCAATTACATTTTCTACCCTGGAAACGGCTCCTATAATACAAGGTACAATACGAATTATTCGAGAATGTACAATCACGTACATGGAATCAATACAGTAATATTCCTAGTTCATACCGTGGCTTGTAGCTGGCAACGCCACCTTGCAAAGCATATAGTAGCAGATGTTGAACATCAAAAATAAATAAATCACTGCGACACTGAACGAACTCGTTGGCACTCTGTTCAAGCTTCTCGACTGTCAGGTACAGTTTCGGCAGTTGCTGCAACATTTTATCACGTTCGTTCTTCAGGAATAAATTACTTCAAAATGTAATTCTAGCAGCATAATAATACAGAAAGTTAAATAAATTAGCCCCATATGGGACTGGCGGTCGACTCCTATTTACTGCCAACTTCAAAGTCACATGACACAAAAACTAGGACAAAAAACAAAAATCCGGCCCCGAGAAGCTTTAGGTATTGTGCCCTAATGTAATAATCCGTGGTCATTTGCCAGCCCCCTGTTATAAATGGGGGGGGGAGGAGATAGCCTTTGAAAATATGCCGAATTTCTGACTTTCAAGGGCTTGTGACCTTGACCTTGGATTGGGTCATATTGCATACCATCATGCATCAATCGTCGACCTCTACTTAGTATCTACATATCAAATTTCATTAAAATTGAAGAAACTTTTTGTGGATGGACGGACAGACGTACGGACGGGCGGACGGACATTTGAGACCCACTTTATTAGGCCGACTCGGCAAAGTCGACCTAAAAATTGCACAGTGCACAACACCATGAGCTCGACTGTAAATACTAAGAGAATAAAAACAAGCAGTCAGACATGTACCTCAATGACATGACAGGACAACAGTATGCACCTCTGCAACAGTGACCATCCGCTGCTATAAATGATTAAAATGAAGTCTGATGCTTGAATCTTTACACTCTGTCAGTGGTCGAATGCAAGTCACATGTTACTTGGTGTTATGATTTGGAATAGTGTAACTTCTTGCACAATTAATTAGCTTTATTAACAATTTAAAGTATGTAAATAAACGAAAACAAAAATGTATAAATGTTTGAGATTGGAACGATTCATCACAACAATCAATCAATCTCTTGCATCCAACGACTGGCCATGAACTGCCCAGCTCTGCTACTTACTGTCCAACCATTTAGCATGTCCTTCACACGAGTGTTTTCAACTCCAGTCATCATGTGGTTACTGACTGTCAACACTCAACAGCATCTTCAAGCTGCACATATCCACGGCTCACAGTCACTGATGCTGGTCAATCAAATGGGAGACAGACATGTATCCTGTTTACAAGCTGACTTTTTTGCATACTTAAAGCCTTAACATGCACTGATCTTACCAGTACCTTGTTTAACTACAATACAGTATTTACAAATGCATGCATGTACATATGTATGTATGTATGTATATGTATGTATGTGTGTACTGATGTATGTAAAATGTTTGCAAACCTGCCACTAAACAACACACGTTTAACAGCCTCTTTTCCACAACAACCTGGGTGAGCTGGGCCAGCAAATGAGAGGCTGAATCATTCTGGATTTTAATGATGCAAGAAATGATGGCGTTACAGTGGCATCAGCTGGACCATAATTATGCAAATCATCTGCACCTTGCTGCAGACAGATAACCATAACAGCACCTCATCACTCAATTTTTATAGGCCCGATGCAGCTTTTACTGATGCCAAACCAACAGCGTCAAAGCACTGAAGGCAATAAACCTGACACTAAAATTAAGCATTACTAATGGGTAATAAATAAGCAAATGTAAATGTTCTGCACAAACCATAGCAGCTTTCTGTCGCAGACGCAGCTCTGCCCGTAGTTTGTCGAGTTCTTCTGCTGTCATATCCGCATTTCTCATTTTATCTGGCTGATTACTGGATGGTTCTTCTTCATTACTGGGTTTCACATCAGCTGACATAGCACCCTAAAATAAAAATAACTACAGCTAAATCAGCGAACGGGTAGTGCAATTATTTGCACAACCCACAAAGCCTGCTCTACTACGCAAAAAATAACCTTTTAGTGGGTGTCATCAAAGTGTGCATAAATGTTAGGGTTTAGTAGGGTTAAGGTTACTTAGGTTTATAATAATGGTTTATTTGATTTGGCAGCAAGAGCTGGATTAGTCACAAAAAGTACAGAGTCACATAGTCACAAAAAGTACATACATATAGAGCCTAAATAGCCAAACAACAAGAAAATATAGTCCAGGGTTACTACTACTACTACTACTAGTAAAAATGTCAAGATTTAGGTGACGACAAACACAAAAAGTTGCGGGGGCACCTTACACAAATTAACAAATTAGAACAAAAACACGTGTTCAAGTTCAGCTCGATACCGGCCAGAAGGACCGTGATAGACCACCATCAGCCAAATGACTGACGGAAAGCATTGGTTTGGCGCCAGAATGTTGTCAGAGAGGAAGCGGTCCTGGTCTGTGCTGGCAGACTGTTCCATGCCCACGCTGCAGCCACAGGAAACGTGCAGTCGCCAAGAGTTGCACATGTCGACGTTCGTTACTGTGTTGGTTAGGGTTAGTGTTACGGTTATGGTCAGTTTAGTTTGATTGGTTAGTGGTAGCACTTTGGTTGCATTATGTCTCACCATCTGGTTAATGAATTAATAAGTAAAAATGTCTGCCCGTATCTGTAGCGTACGGTGTATGGGCATATCTACCCATATTCGTAGACACTGCTCTGAAGTGGCTATGAATACGGGCAGACGTACCCGTAGCCTGTAGGTTACCCATAGCCTGTAGGCTACGGATACGGGCAAACATTTTTACTTATTTGCTTATTTCATATGTCTGCCCATACAGTATCTGCACAGGGGCTACAGGTATGTCTACCCGTATTCGTAGCCACTGCCAAAATTTTTTGGGGCTCCAATCATATCACTGAAATGACTGACCTAAAGTCGTCAAATTTTGCACACAGGTAGGCTATATCAATTCTAGCAACAGGATGACATATCACCAACAAAGCGTGGTTATAATCACATGACTTTTTAAAATTTTGCCGTTTGTCATGATGCAGAGCGTCGCGCGGGTTTGTCAGTGATGGCTGAGCCAATTGTAAACATAAGAGATGTGGTGCAAAGCGAGAACAACAACATGAACAGCCATTCATGGAGAATACGGGACAAACGGGACAACCTATACAGATGAGACAGCTATGTAGATGTGTAACTGTGTCTCATCTGTATCTGTCGTTGACAAAACAGTAATCTTGCAAACGGGACTACAAACGGAGGTCAAGCAATATCGCATCACGCCTGTATGACCCATACGTGAGATCTACTGAGCAGACGACACGTCTTTATAGTGTGTCCTGTCTGCCACAAGACCGGCTGTCCCGTCATGTTTTAGACCGACCGCATCTCGGAGGTCAAACAATTAAGTAAGTAAGTAAGTAAGTAAGTTTATTCAAACAGACTGGCAGCTTTGCAGCTTAATAGATAAATACATAATACAATGATAAAAGCAACAATATACACAATACGCTACATAGATCTAGACAACGATAAAAGAATACGAACTCAAATGAAGACTGTGACTGAAATTAGATATAAAAATGAAAATGCAAAAATGAAAATGCAAAAATAAAAATGCACGGAACATAGTAATGTGGATAATAGTAAAACTGACTAGCAATAGGCCGAGAAAATAATAGAGCAACTAGATTTACTGA
>Ga0209780_1003159_pt1 | contig 12135 bp, 9 predicted proteins | sample WorMetexBAHAMAS2_FD_187384 | JGI IMG/M metagenome (GOLD analysis project Ga0209780, IMG submission 187384) | Marine gutless worms symbiont microbial communities from Max Planck institute for Marine Microbiology, Germany - Inanidrilus exumae... | ecosystem: Host-associated > Annelida > Digestive... | reverse complement strand
ATCCCCTAGGCGCCTTTGGCGCCTCGATCCTTGCGCCTGCTGCGCTTGTTTTTTAACCTGAGCCATACCACTTTTTGAAACGTTCCAGCGCCCCCATGAACAGTAGTTCAGTTCTCGTCTGTTTGCCACCCATCTCTAGTTGCTTTACTAAAAGTGTGTTTATGGACTACTTTACCCCGCAGATTGAAATCTTGTTTCACTTACAAAGTTGTTTTCATCTTTGTACATTACACAGTCACTTGTAGCATGGCATCATATTTTGCAATAATGCCTCTGATTTATATCTAAATGATTACTGTGCCCTACAGATGTTTACTTGTGCTGAAAAGGGACGTTAAACTCCAACTAACTATGGACGTTTACTTCATTCTTTATTTACTTACTTACTTACCTGTGGATTATGCAGTGGAAGACATGATACCTTCAGGTAGGCCAAATAAAACTTGGAGTGAGGCTGCAGAAAAAGACTGTTAGTCCGACAACTATGCAAGAAAGATTTTGTTGACCATAGTAAATGGCTAGGGTTAATTGAAAAATTAATCAATCAGTCAATCGACTAAGTCAAGATTAAGGCGCCGTAAATGAGACAAAAACATAACAAGGGCGCCAAACAGGAGAATAAGAACATAAAACAGAAAACACACACAAGAACACAGCAGTTAGAATGCTCGTGAAAAAAGATATTGTGTAATAAGGTGAGAGTAAGTGTATGTTTTTCTGGTACTGCATCACGCGGATCATCTGGATAAATTGCCATTAAATGAGCAGCTGCTGTTACTTACTTACTTACTTGCTTACTTACTTAGTGGTGAAGCAGTGACTGAACAGTGTCCACGGCCATCTTATATACGTTCTGAATACCTCAGCACCATTCCCTTTTTCTCAAGTATCCATTTTCCTACACATTCCTTTGGAACTGTCGCAGTTCCTTTGCAACAGTGACATATGAACTGGTTGCAGCATCTGAACAGAGAAGGACGATGCTCAAGAAAGGTGTCATTGCTGGACCATATTCCATTGTGCCTCCGATCACGATAGAGCAAAACGAATGTGACCAAATGACCTCTCGACTTCCCAGCCAGTATGTCACTTGTAGGGTTTACAAGCTTCTGTCTCTCTTGAAGTGATATGTACTCGTATATATTCATCATCAGATAATTGTTTACTTTACACTGTAAATCATTTCAACCATCATCATCTCCTGGGTTGTCCTGTACTGTCCAAGTTGGAAAGCATTTGGAAGAGCAGAGAAGCCACTACAAACATGGAGTGGAGAACTATGGAACAAGTGATCTGAGGGAGTTGGAACTCGGCTGGGAAGACGTGGCTGCAGCAGCTCGGCATGTGGCCCGATGTATCCTGGATGCTCGATGGTCAAGGTTTAAGAAGGAGATTTTGACATAGACTAAAGTCCGTTGCGAGGGAACTCATTTTTTTGCGGTGCTAGGAGGCAGCGAGGGTTGTTAGACCCAATTAAGCCAGCATACGATTGATGTCGGCCAGCTCAGTTAGCCGCCAGCATCTTTAACCAACTAGATCAGTATGTCATGTATTAGATGGCATCCAGATCCCCCTAGGCGAAGGGGCAATTTTTGGGAGTTGTCCAGCCCATTTGAAAGCATTGGGAGTCACTGCTGAGGTGTACGCAGCAAAACAAATCAATAATGGCATCAGCGCAACTGCTGCAGCCAACTGCATTGTTCCCAACTGGCCGGTGTCATATTAACTTTTCTCCCATGAAAAATCCACCCACCCTGTGTGATGCGGCCTCATCAAAATTCTTTGACCACTTGTTATGGTAATTATCATTGTAATAAATACTGATAATTGTGTGTGACAGGCAACGCGTGGCTGAGTGTAGAACATCTGTCAATAGCGCTGTGAGCACTGACACATCTACCTCATTGCTGACTCGATCGTTTGATTCCGTTCACATAACGTTAAACATAGAGACTGGATCTATGCTACCGCTTGCATTGCGGTAAGACGACGTCTTTTTGTCCCCATATTGTTACTTATGTGTATGATACTGAACGTCCAACCTTGCTCTGACAATGTTGGTTTGATGTCCATTGCAGCTTCTTGCCTGAAAAAAACCTGCTGTGACAACGCCCAAGAGATTTACCGAGGAAAGCTTCTGAAGAACACGTGGAGAATGTGGGAAAATGGCTTGTCAAAGAAAAGCCACGAATGATGCATATATGTCATGCAGTTGTAAAGGACATCTTTATCACCAGAGCAAAATATTGTGTTTATTTGTGTGTTATGACATTCAGGGATTTGAGCCCAACCATTGTGTGCAATAGCTCTGTGCATTTTATTTTTCAATCTTTTCCAGTGTGAATTTACTGGAATTAAATTATGTTAAGGTGCAGTGTTTAGATGCAGTCTGTATTTGTTGGCTAGTACATTCTACTGATGTTGCTGAATTGTTCAGTATTTTGATTTGGTTTAGTGGACCACTACTTTTTTCACAATGATTATAATGCTTTCATTGAGCAGCTGAACAGTTAGAAATACACTACAGCCTTTATTTTTTTCGATATCTTTCAACTTTTCATATTTGTCCTAGTTTTTGTGTCACGTGAATTTGAACTTCGCACAAACGTCAGTTATGAAGAGTCGACCGTCAGTCCAATAAGGGGCTAATTTATACAGTATGACTCAATTCAAGGTCAAGGTTACGAGCCCTTCAAAGTTGGAAATCTGGCAATTTTCAAAAGTTATCTCCTCTGCCATTTACAATGAATGCTGGCAACTGATCACGGATTTTTAAACTAGGGCACAATATCAAAATTGATCCGGCTGGATTATTTATATTTGTCCTAGTTATTGTGTCACGTGACTTTGAAGTTGGCACAAACGTCAGTTGCAAAGAGTGAACTGTCAGTTAACTCGTTTGTCGTTTGTCAGCGGTCGGTTGAAACACGGTCGGCATTTTACGTTCAAGAATGCACAGAATGACGTTGCTGTGACTCTGGTGCCATGCAGCGTTGTCGGTGCCATCGTCACGGAAGAGACGCCGTTCGCAGCTCACGGACCGTGGCTCCAGGTTATCACTTTTCACCGCTGCCGTAACAAGATGCAGTCGGAGATGGATGGCAGAATTCACCACTAGTGCTGCCACCCGGCCAGCTGGACGAAACATGTAGTCTTTGATCCTGGCCCGTTTCCTGCATTAGATAAAAATATGATGTCATCCAGAAAACCGGAAGTGCATAACGTATCGCACCGCCATCAGAAAAGGATTGAGCCATGGCCGCAGGCAACGTATACAGAACATTTGGTGGAATTTGGACGTGTGGTTTTTGGGATACGCAAATGGAAGACAAACAAACATAAACATTGACATTGATATTTTTTATTAGGTCGTCGACTCTTCGACAGAGGCGACCTAATAAAGCCGGTCGCAAAAGTTCGTACGTCCGTATGTCCGTCCATCCACAAAATGTTTCTTTGATTTCAATTAAATTTGGTGTGTAGGTAGAGGTCGATGAGTGATGCACGACGGTATGCAGTATGACCTGATCCAAGGTCAAGGTCACGAGCCCTTCAAAGTAGGAAATCTGGTCGTTTTCAAAAGCTATCTCCTCTGCCATTTACAATGGGAGCTGACCACATATTCTTAAACTAGGGAACAATATCTAAATTTGATCGGCCGGTTTTTTAATATTCGGTCTATTTTCTGTGTCACGTGACTTTGAAGTGTGAACATATGTGACTTGTGAAATAATATTTTGTGTTTTAGTCACAACGTACTATTGGACAACACAGACTGGCTGACAACTCAGTGGTTCAGTTTTTTGTGATTTTGAACCTCGTTACACTGGCCGTGTCCATAGCATAAAGCGTAATGTAATGGTCTGGCGTCTGATCATTTATCCCATCGGTATACTCGGCTCGACTCACCAGGTGGCAGCATGTGACGTGGCCAGCGTACATTTCAGCCGGACAATAAGGAGGACCGAATACTTGTTTTCATCCAGTGTCTGAGCACTGGGTGGTTGACAGTTCAAGAAAGCAGACCTTTCAGCAGAGAGAGGGACAGAGGGAGGAGTCTTGTGTCTCTTGACGTCTTGGCTGTGAACTTGTGTTGCTTCTTTGTGGTAAACATACAGTTTAAAACATGTGTTGATGTTTGTATAGATTCTGCTGACAGACGACTTTATTGATAAAATGCTGGCAGACGTCTCAGATATTAGTGATGTGGATGAGGTGAGTGATCACATACCACATAATCGTTATTCATAAGCAGGTGACATTTGTCTCTGAAACAGTAAAAGGTAGACATAGGTACAAGTGATGACTAATAGGAAGTGATATGTGGTCTGTGAAATAACGACATTGTAAATGTTTTGGCATGACTTTAAAAATCATTGCAGCTATGTCATACCATTCTAAATCCCGTTTCTGAAAAATATAGCACACATTCCCTGGAATGCACTTAACAGTGAATTGCAAATGGTATGTCAGCTATAATTTTAATTGTTATAACTGAATAGAAGGAGTGTTTAAGCTTTTTCGTAGTGATGTATGCTAAGCAGTTGCTATTATCTCAGAAATGGCGTAACGTAACAGTGTGGTTACTACAGTCTTCTTATATGAAGGGGCATATTACCATATATCTTCTAATAGAGGCCGGGTCTGTAATACAAGCTGGGTCTCAAAAATGTCTTGAGTTTATTGCAGGACATCTAGAGTGAAATCTCTGGATCACAACCTTCAGCCGTGCGGCTGGTTCAAATTCAAGGTCCTTGAATGGCAAAGCTATGGTCATCATACCATGTCCTCATACATCTGTAGCATTGTAACATGATTACCAGTAGACAGAAGATTGGTATTAAAACCGTATGTTCAAATAGAAGTCGTGTCTCTACTACAAGCCGGGGGTCCAAATCATTTGTACAAATAGCTTCTATTAGAAGATATACGGTAGCCTATTAATTAGTGTCATAGCCAGTGACTGTTAGTAGACTTTAGGGTTGGGTTATTTCAGCTAATTACTAACCACTTCAATGGTTGATTTATAGCAGTCAGTCCAGCATTTATGTTTGTTTGTGTCTGAACAATAACTTATCATCTAAATGAGATTCGGCATGCTGGTACACATTTACCCTATTCAGGTCAAGTTAAAGGTCAGAATCATAGGTCAGAGTTCAAGGACAGAAGATGAAACGGCAGCAATGGTAGTGGTTGGCACAGTTCACAGGGAGAATGTGTGTGCTGCTGGTGACATCTGGCGAATAACATTAAACTATGACAGAAATGTTCTCTGACCAAATAGCATGCACAAGGAAGAAATGTTGTGATAAAGTGGTCCGTGGAACCTTGACTGAGGGCTTTCTAGTTCCTTGGTTAAAGTAACATTACTTCTGTGGTCTCCCTGCAACTCTTTGACTTTTGCACATGTTTCGGCTTTCTTCATTACTACAAAGCTGCGTTCGAGTGTGATCATTGCAAGTTGTCAGGGCTTTCACACTCCCTGGAAAGTCCTGGATTTTTTTCTTCATTTTGCAGGACCTGGAAAGTCTTGCAAACTGAGTTTGGTCCTGGAAAGTCCCGGAATTTAGTTACTTGTGGTTTAAATTAACCGAGATACATAACGCCGAGTTTGGGCTCTTGCTTACTGAAATGAAGTGACAGTGAATTATGAAATATTTATTGATGACCATTCATGCCGCGATACTGTCACACTCTCTATCTATAGAGTAAGTTACAACCGGTTTGTCGTCGTATTTGAACATTGCTTGGCTATGACAGAGTCCTGGAAAAACGTTCTCGGGTGTGGTGAAAGGTCTTGGAGAGTGGGAGAGTGGGCACTCCGCTGTTATTGACAGCACTCACTATTCAACTTTGTTGGCTGAGCATCGCTATTTAGTGCTGTGTGTGTGTGTGACAGCTGACAGCTCCACGTCAGTACGGCTGGCATTATCGAGGACTGTCCATTACGCTGCTGCCAAACAGTCTATGATGCACAGACGAGTGTCAAAACTGCTGCATTGTCAACACATCAACTTGACAGCTAATGTGACAATTGTCCACCAGTAACTTTACTGTTTTCACTCAAATGGCAGTATTTAGTTTTGTTTTATTTCGTATCCATGACTACTGGTTATCGTCAGTGTGACTGCTCTGATTATCATTGTGATTTAAGTAGTGGATATTTTTTCAGTTACGTTATCAGTCTCAATTTTTAGGTCGACTCCTCCGAGTCGACCTAATAACGTGTGTAAAATGTCCGTCCACCCGTCCATACATCCGTCCGCCCGTCCACAAAAGTTCGTTCTATTTCAGTGAAATTGGAATGTAGATAGAGGTCGATGAGTATGCAGTATGACCCGATTTAAGGTCAAGGTCACGAGCCCTTTAAGTCGGAAATTCGGCCATTTTCAAAAGCTATCTCCTCCCCCATTTATAATGGGGGCTGGCAAGTGACCACGGATTCTTAAATTAGGGCACAATACCGACAGCTTATCGGGATGAATTTTTGATTTGTGTCCTAGTTTTTGTGTCACGTGACTTTGAAGTTGGCAGTAAGTAGGAGTCGACCGCCAGTCCCGTACGGGGCTAATTTATCAGTTTCAGTTTTTTAATTTTTTATCATTAACGTAATTAAATTCTATTCGTTTCCGTTGCTGTTAACTTAAAATCACACTGTAGCTACGGTCTGCCTAATATAATGTGTATAATGCAAATGAACTGCACCACCCGAGCACTTCGACCCAATACTGAAAATTTTATGACGTACTCCTACATATATAATGTATATGTGTAGGCGTGCATCCATCGTTGTGTACACGATGTCTCGTCGTACAATGTCAGCGACGGTTGTACAACAAAAACTAATAATATGTATTCAGTTTTAGTTGTTAATTTTTCTGTTTCGATCTTGTTTTTATTAATTTTTTCCACTTTCGTCATCATTATCGTTAACGGAACTATATTCTATCCGTTAACGGAATGAATCCGTTTGCGTTACCGTTAACTTGGTTCATACTGCTGATTATTGAGAGATGGCAACTGACAACAAGTTGCACGGCGTTGTTTCAGACTTGCCCATGTATGCTGATGTGATGTCGTTTTCAGTCTGTTTCTCATAAACTATAGTCGCTACAGGTATAGGTAATGCATCACTAGAACTATTTGTGCTCTGCATGTGTGCCTTTTGGGTATTTTGTTGATATTACTCCCGATATGGGGTCAGGACTCGCAGCAGCCATGAATTGTCACCAATTCTGTGTGTTGTGCACGTTGCGTGGCGTCTCTTTACTGTTCTCTCTGTTCTGTCTTGTTTTTGTTTATATTGTTCTGTATTACTGTATGCTACGGTAGCATTGCTACCTCTTAAGGTGAATAAAGTTCTTCAAATGAGCTAATAGTCCATTGACGTTTGTCTACATCGACCAGCAACCGAATGTTTATGTTGCTGCATAGTCAACTTGTGTTTACAGAGTTTTTGGCTGTTGTCTGTGACTTCCTATTGCTCGTTGATCACTGATATCTTTTCAGTTCTCTTTAACATCGGCAATTAATAGATGCAAAACGTATGACCTTGAACTTTGCACTTAGTATGGACAATTTATAAAATCTATAGTGAGGTCTTTTAATTAGCCTCACCTATTGGAGACAAGACTGGTTGTCTTGGTCAACCATGCTTTGTACAGGCTCCAGGGCTGTAATGCACCCTGATGCTTTTGTTGCTTTCGGCACTATCGGTGTAAAATTGTTTGTTTGCTTACTTAACCTCCTTACTTGCTTTCTTCCTTACTTTTTTACTTCCTTACTTACCTGCTTCTTTCAGAATAGGCCCGTTCCGTTTCCAGGCCGGACGTCATAGGAGGTGACCAAACCTGGCTTTAGTTATTTTGTGTTTGTTATATGTAGTATATTTTGTTATGGATGCTTGTTTTCTTTTGTTGTGTTAGATTGAGTTTTTCAGTGCTTAGCCAAGAGATTGGCTGGGAAGAACGTCTGCAAAATGACCTGTTTTGTGTCAGGTGCAACGTAGAACTTTAACTCCATCATTCTTGGTCAACCACATTATTGTAACTGGTCTATGATCTGATAGCCAGGTTTATAGTCAACCTTATCATTTTAACGAGTGCCCCGTACGGGCAGTGGGGTAGTAATGCGCCGTGATTCATGTGTTGATTCAGCGCTATATAAATTGTTTGTTTGGTGTTTACTTAACTTCCTTCCTTTCTTCCTTCTTTACTTTGTTCTTTCCTTTTGCTTTCTTTCTCACTAGTTTACTTCCTGACTTACTTATCTACTCCTTCCAGAACAGACCCGTTCCGTTTCTAGGCCGGAGGTCGTAGGAGGCGACCAAACCTGGCTTTAGTTTTTTGTGTTCATTATATGTTGTAGTATATTTTGTTATGGATGCATGCTTGCTTTGTTGTGTTTGTTTCAGTTTTTCAGTACTAAGCCAAGAGATTGGCTGGGAAGAACGTCTCCAAAATGACTTGTTTTATGTCGGGTGGGACATAGAACCTTAACTCAATCAACCTGAACACCCTATGACCTTGCAAAGTGCCCCTGCAGTATTTTTGATGATGATGATGATGATAATAATAATAATGATGTGAATGACACCCATGCCTTGCATTTATTTGGTGCCGAAGCCCTTGTACTTGCTGCCATCGTCTTTATCATTGTGGTACTGTGCCAAACCGGATTCTTTGTGTGATGTGTGGTCATTGGAACAGTATTGTAATTACTTACTTACTGTATAAACTAAATCGGTTTTTATGTGTGTGTTATCCGCGGTCGTTGGAATGGTACTGTAATTACTTATTATAAAAAAAAGTTTTAATTGCTTAATTTCTGCCCAGAATTGTTATAAGAAGCTCTGCTATTACAGAGGGATGCGTGATGTGCTATGTCCGTTGAAATCTTGTCAGCTGCTGCTGTACGAAAAATCACATTGAAAAGGCTTGCAGTATGTGAATGTCTTTGAAGCTTACTCTAGGTCATTGGCATTGGTGCTATTTGATGGGTCATCTACGATTTCCTGTTAGTCGTCCGTTGCAACTATGTCTCTATCTTGAACCGTTTCCCAGATATTATCAGTTATTTCCCAAAATTTAATGGTCACGTGTGCCTGAAAATATCCTATCGGGGGTAATTTAGCACAGCTGGTTCCATATGTTTTCCACATCATCTTTTTGTCACAATAAATAACAGTTTGTTGAAGGGTAATCAACGCAAGTGTGTACTGTCACCGTGTCGCAAATGTCAGGTCAGAGTCTCGCAAGTACATGTAACTGTTACAGGTTATTCACGCTATAGCCTGCAAAGTACGTGATCTCACCTATACACAGGGTTAAGTGACGTCACAGTAATCTGTGCTCGCGATATTATGTCCATGTTGTAGGGCATAATGCTTTGCTGTACTGTGCGAAGTTAACTGGTAAAGATTTGTCGCATTATTTAAATAAAATTGAATCAGTAGGTACAAGAAAAGCTTATTGCTAGCACCAGATCAGCCATCTGACTGAAAATGCTGGTGAATGACCTTGAAGGTCACTCAAGGTCAACGATATTGCCGCTATTCAGTAGGCCATGTCATTTCCTATTAGTGGTTTGTAGTAACAACGATGGCATCTTGTGCCGTTTCTGAGATATTACCACACGTACAGTGTGGTAATAAGCGAAATGACCTATAATGTGTCGAGTGGGACGTTAAACCCTACAATACCAATACGTGACTGCCAGTGACCTTGAGAAGTCCTCCAGTTGCGATAAGACAGTGAAAATTGCAGTTTTCCAGTTCATGAGTAAACATATCCTTGTCGATCTTACTTCGAGTTAGTTTCTTCAGTTTTGTTGGAACATCTCCATCTCTGGCGGTCGTTAGCGATTTTCTTTGCACCTCCCCACATTACTCCGAGCCTCGTCAGAATAATGATAAAACAGTAATTAAGCAGTAATAATTTTAATAATAATAATAATAATTGATTATTAATTAGTTCATTGTTATTTTTTCTGATAATACAAGCAGTCTCGTCTACGATATTTTGTACCGAAAGTTGTTCAAAGTGGGAGAACTGTGTGATGCTACATTTAAATTATTTACACGTCCTGTTAATCGAGTGATCATAGGTCTGTCTTGCAAACGGTTATCAGAAAGTACGTTGAACACTATTTTCACTAGAGATTTACACCTTTGTTTACTGTATTGTGCATCCACTTTACAGGGTGCAGACAAAATTCAATAGTATTTCTGCACCATCATGTACATGAGAGTAGGCGCATTGTACTATATGGGTCATGTTAACCAGCATTGCAAATTGCTACGGCACTGTTGCTTTAGTTCATTACAGTTTTATAACATGCCTAGCGCGCCATTCTCGCTCCTACGGCGCTAGGTCACACCTCGCGCCTACGGCGCTCGATCCGTTGCGCTTGCGAACTTGGCGAATATGATGATAGCAGGCTTTGGAGAAAGATGCAATTTGATGTGAAGAGGTGAGGTCTTCATCAAAGATGAAGCCAGGATTGCGAGCAGAGTGGGTGGTGTTAAGTGAGGAGTTGTGTATTTTAGCAAGTTGTTTTTAGTCCGATGAGAGGGAATTCAGTGTTAGATGAGTTAAAAGATTTGCAGTCATCCAAGAAGAGATCTGTTGAAGAGCATTTTGAAGGTGAGTAATGCTTGATTCAAAGTTGGATAGGTGGAAGAAGTTGAGTGTCATCTGCATAAAGGTAGTGGTCTGGGGAAAGGAAGGAGACGAGATGACGCACCCGATGTTGTAATGCACACGCTACACATACAACCAATTTGAGCATTCTTCATACCAGCTGTCTGTGGTTATGCTTTTTTCAGTGTATGGAATAATATTAGTGACAAACGATGAAGCTGGAAGGATGGTGGTGACAGTCAAGAAAATACGAGGTAGTGATTGGCTGGTAAAAATGTTGGAAGGAATATGGCGGTAGGCGGGACAAAAACGACATTGACAGAATGACGGCAGTTGATAAGGAAGCGCGAAGTACGTCGATGACACACGAAAGACTGGATATGCATAGCTGTTTTCAACAGTTGAGGAAACGAATGGTAGCGACTAGCGATACAACACAATAGGAAAGGTGAAGGAGTGATTAACTAGTAAAAAAGTAGGAGTATGGCCGCTGGCGGTATACGCTACATGTATATTCAAACAATGAACATTCTGCAGCCAGCTGTCTATGCTTATATATTTATTATGAAGATCGTACACGAAGTACACACAAAGAAAAATGAAAAATTAACTAGTACATAACAACTGGATAAAAGAGTCAACTTCACAATCAAAATCACTGTCTCTACTGTCACTGAACTTTAAAAAAACACAACGAATAAAAACAAGTTCCAGTATCATGCGAGCAGTACAAACTTGAACTATATCATAACTGGACTCAACTGCTCTGTTGTTGTTTTTAATGTAGGCCTATGTACCAAGTGCGACGTCAAGCCCGATTACAGACTCAAAAATAAAATACCACATATTTACAAATCATTTCCAACTCACCAACGTGCGTTCACGGACTGTTTACGGACTTGTTTGTTCTGATTTTCTTTTTATCGTACCAGGCATTTTAGTTTTTTGACGCGTGAAATAAGCTGGCTGGCTGTTAGTCAGTTTTTGAGCGCACGTTAAACATTTAGGCCTAACGATCGTTTGTATTTTTGACGCATGAGACGGAAATAACATTAACTCTGCGGGCCTCTGGCCTACGAGTGCGGCAGATAATAGGCCTACCAGTGTTCTGGAGACGCACAGTAGGCCTACTACTTCACGGATGTAACTAACTCAAGTGAATAGCGCATTGTATGCGTCGTATTGTATATACTATATTGCAAGTTTGCTGACCTATTCTGCTGTCTGGCTGCAACCAACAATAGGTAGGCCTATTTGAATTGTTGTTACGAAATAATAGCCCATTATAGAGACTGCACCAGATTCAGATACACTGTGATTTACGTGTAACTCAAGCCACGTAGCAAATTTTCAAATAGTAAATAGCAAAAAAAACAGCTAACGATTTTTTAACAAGAACTCATCAGGAGATGAGATAGCAAACGTCAACTTTTTACGACGATATGGCACGTACGTACTTCAAAATACTAAAAAAGAGAACCTACTTCGTTTAACC
>Ga0209780_1003158_pt1 | contig 12135 bp, 6 predicted proteins | sample WorMetexBAHAMAS2_FD_187384 | JGI IMG/M metagenome (GOLD analysis project Ga0209780, IMG submission 187384) | Marine gutless worms symbiont microbial communities from Max Planck institute for Marine Microbiology, Germany - Inanidrilus exumae... | ecosystem: Host-associated > Annelida > Digestive... | reverse complement strand
GTTTAGTTCGTCAACTCCCCGCGAAAGCGAAGTTCTATCACCGCTACCAGGGCAGACCGTCGGGTTAGTGGAGCCCGACAATAGGTCCAATAAGTCGTCCGACAGGGCGACGGGTAGTCCGACACTTGTTAAGTTGTTATGGATAAACTACTGACCAACTGATGAGCACAATCCAATGCCTCTTTAGGCCGCCCAAGCTGCATTAAGCACCGACATTTTCCTTCTTCAATATCCCGCCATACTGCATTGTTGCTACTCAGTATCAGTTCTGTGCACACAACACAAATAAGGACACTACTAAACAGAAACTAGAAAACCCTCACTCAAGGTTGCACTGGCTGCTTTAGCAAAAAGAACTCAACAAACAGGAAATTCATGCCAGTGTTATTTATTTACGGTTTTTACCATGTGAAACTACACTAGCACAGTACTTCCTACGGTGCTGTCTGCATGTCCATCTGTCATAAGGTGGCATTGTATCAAAACAGCTAAATACACACAAGCAGCTAATGTCGCATGATAGCCTGGGGAATCTAGTTTTCCAAAACCAAAGATCTAGATGAAATTCCAATGGGGTCACTGCCACACAGGTTGCAAATACACGTTTGGTAGGAAAAATTTAAGACTTTTGACAAATAATTTGCTACATCTTGAAAATGGCACATCGCAGACACATAGTTTGTATGGAAGGTGAATAAGATCGGAAATCATATGAAGTCTACTGAACGGTGACATTGCCAACTAGATTGAAAGTACTATGAGAGAGTACAACTCCCCGCAAAAGCTAAAGTTGGGGGTTTTTGTCGCCAACACTCGGCAACACTTGCCACACCTACTATTAGAAGTATAAAATGTAAACAATCGCCGGTTTACATAGTTTTTTGACCGTTACTTCTACATCCCTCTACCGATCGTAATGAAACACGAACTTGGTCTTCCCTTTCCTCCTAGGAACCTTCCCATAAAATTTGGTACAAATCCGTCCACAATCGTTTCAGTTAGCATGGTCACAAACAGACACACACACATACAGACAGACACACAAACCAACAACGGTAAAAACATACTCCCTTGCTTTCATGGGGAGAATGAACTTGAGTGACCCTAACCATCCAAAATCAGCCCTATTTTTATGTTTCGGGTCTTCTTTCATATCTTTGGAACGGCTAAAGCTACAGTCTTCAAACTTAGTACATAGGTAGGCATAGGAAGTATTAGCCTGAGGATGACAAACAACCCCCAAATAAGTGGTCAAGGTCACACGACCCACTTTTAAATTTTGGGGCCCATCATGCAGACCCATCTAGGCAAACCAGAACTAACTGGTCAATATTTAACTCTGCCAGCAAACAAACAAAATCAAAGACATAACTTACTCGACGGATGTAAACACAACAGCAATTTACCGAGGCATTTCTCATAGCAACATAATGCACTGTTATACTGTCCGGTGTGGTAATAGTGATCAGCCCGAAACTTCATCGCAGCAATCTTCTGTTCATAGTCTGCGGATGTGGATTTGTCATCCAGAAACCACTAAAGCAGTAAAATAATATATAATAGTTTCTTTGAAAATTACTCCGGTATTGAGCAACACAAATAAATTATCACCATAAATTATTCACTGCACTATTTTTCAGTATTAAATTACATAAATTACACATTATTATAGATTTAATTCTTGAAGACAAAAAACGATTTTCATTACAAAAACAATGTACTGCATGGATTCAAAACAAAGGTACATTATTCATCGTAAACCAGACTATGGTTGGTTAACCGTGACATCATGTAACAAATTGGATGATAAAAATGACTAAGAACTGCATTATGGTTAATCTAACTGTAACAACCAACACTGCTGACTTCAACATCTGAGAAGTGTCACATTCATATGGTAACCATCATTCAAGCAACATCAGATGATCAGACTCCAATTGGCAAATCACGGTTGTGGCTGACCCACCCAATTGCACTGTATGGCACTGTAATAGGTCAACTACAAGTACAGTCTAGTCAACAATAAAAAACGAAGCTTAAATGCAGAGTGAAAAATAAGGAGGCAACTTAACGTTCATCCGAAAAGAAAATGTCCACTAAACTAGCGTGGTTGCGACTGTGTGTCCTTCATTACCAATTGATAACAGTTCTTTATACTAATAGACTGCTGGTATGGCAGCTTCTGCAGTTTGTCTGTTATTTCTTCAAATAATGAATCATCATCAGGTGCAAGTCCAAGTTCCATCTTAACAGATAGCATCACATGCGAAACAACCTGCAACAATAAGTATTTCTCTCTTACATATTACATAACATTTTTCTAAGCACTTCATTTTAAAGCAGGATTACACAAAGTCAATGCAAATTGAAAGTGTAGACCTACACAATATCACGTATTTCAACCACTGTCTAAACTGAATTAGAATTACACTTAATACACTGACTACAGTTAGTTGTTATGTTCAAATGTATCTGCTTCTCAACGTACGCTATGCATTTTCGTATCGCATCATACATTAAACTCACACGGTAATGACTTCCAACTACATTTCAATTTTCAAACAAAAACAAGGAAATCGACAGTAGTTATATCTAAAACGCGATCGAAATATAAAACCAAAATTGCCAGCGAATTCGTAAATTGACTTACACTCACTTCGGTCCTTGGTCACTTCGGTCCTCGTGAAAAGCACGACAGTGGCGACTGGCGATGTTCACGTCCCGTCTGAAGTCTGAACACTGCCAATAGCAGCACCTCCTTCTCATTGGCGTGATATTCCCAGTGGTAGGTTTGCCAATTAATAGACAGATCCAGATCCAGATCGAATTAGGTCCTTTTTGAAGGATCGAAGTCACCGAGGACCGAATTCGACCAAGCACCAAATTGACTCAGTCACTTCGGTCCGACCTTAGGACCGATTTGTGTATCAACAGACCGATCTAGACGTCTATATACGAAGACATACATCGCATCACGTGGAGAAAACGGAAGCAGGTCTCAAAGGCCTCTGTAACAAGTCTGTATCTCATAAATATTAACTAAATAACACGCACAGACAGACACGCGATGATGGCTAATATCGCTAACGCCGCGCGGGTAAAAACGTAAAAATTGTTCCCAAAATTTCCAGGTCTTGTGACTTCAGGCCGCTTTAACTCTGCAATGATTACAGATCTCCGGAAATTCACGGACAAACCGACCCTCTAGGGACCTATATTACGGGATATCTAGTTTCTATTTTTACCCGGGACTGCGCTAGCGATGAGGCGGATGCGCGGGTATTAGACGTCGTCGTGTCTGTATGTCTGCATGTGTACGTCTGTCTGTCCGTCTGTCTGTCTGTGTGTATACGTCACACGCAGAGCATGTGAGCGGAGCGGAAAACGGAGCGGAGCGGGTCAAAAATAGCTGGAGCGGTGGGCGCGGGCTTTTAAAAAAGTCCCGGAGCGTGAGCGGAGCGTGGAGCGGCATGAATTACCCGCTCAAATTGCGCTCCAACCACCTTAATTTTGGGCTTCACAAATCGCAGTGACAGATGTTGATATAAAGTGCATCATGATCATAATCAGATACGTGAGGCTATTTTGGATTCGTTATGGTTACCGCTAATGTAATAGATAACGGAGTAGTGTTATTGCCGTATGCCGTTTGCCGAATGCCGATAGCCCGATACCGATAAACGGTTACTACGGAAAATGTTGTAACCTCACGGAGCGGAGCGGCTAGAAAATTGGTTGGAGCGGAGCGTAGCGGTGAGCGGCCTTTGAAAAATGGCCGGAGCGTGCAGCGGGATACAATTGAAAGGGCTTGAGCGACGGAGCGGCAAACCGCTCCCCTCACATGCTCTGGTCACACTCACAAAACGGCTAAACGTAGGATCACACAAACAACGCCACGTGATAGCCCATGGACTCTAGTTTTCTGACGCCAAGAGTCGTTGGTGGATGGCCCCTTCCCTTGAAATTTGCTCTCAAAGTGACCAACCCCATTTCGAACACCAGTATAATTTCGATCAATATTCGCTCATAAGAGCTGGCGAAAAAGAGTTCAATTAGCACACGCTTTCCAGCTAGCCATAGATGAACCGTACGTTACCGTAAGTCCCCCGAAGGGTGGCACAAAACGCAATTTTGCTGTTTTTTCAGTAAAATGGAAATTCTGTCGAAAAAATGTTTGCTACAAAGTTTCTTTGTGTGAAAACTGCCAGCGGCAGATGTGTGGCTACATCATTCCTCTATCTAACGGTCCATGTGAATTGCGGGCGACGTCCACATCTACCTAAAATTTGCGCTCAAATGATGATGATAAATTGATGATAATGATGATAGCGCGTTACGCAAAGCGCCTCTACTGCGCTACATGTCCCGGCGCGTTGTGAGAAGGAATATTTTCAGTGCTGATCGAAAAGATCCAATGCTAAGCGATGGATCACGGAGATGATCAGACAGCAGGTTCCAGACCATCGGATCTGCCACGGAGAATGCCCGACGTCTGAACCCACTACAACGATGACGTGGTACGATCAGCTGACGGCGAGTGGCAGATCGGAGACGTTGAAGACTGACCCGCTCCTTCAGAAAACGCCGATTTCGACAGGTTACGCTTAATAATAGTGCCGCAGCCGTGAGAGCTATAGCGAAAAAAAGTTTAATTATCGCTAATTGAAAGTCGACAATGCGCTTACCATGGAGCCATAGATGAACTCTGTGCGTAACGCCTAAGTCCGCCAAAGGGTGACTCAAAACGATAATTTTACATTTGGCGTTGCCTTTCATATGTTCGTTGCAGGTAATCGTAGACATTTCAAATTTGGTGTGTGGGTTGAACGTAAAAAGTACTAGCCTACAGGTGACAAACCGTTCCAGAAATGGGCATGGTCACGTCACGTGACCCATTGTAAATGTTTAGTCCCCTTAAGATATCTCTGGAACGGCTTAAGCTATAGACTTCAAATTTAGTGTTCATGTTGACCATATAGCAAGTCCAAGCCTATGGACGACAAATTGTATCTGAAAGGAGCGTGGTCACTGTCACGTGACCTCTTTAACTTTTGGAAAATAAGCGATAATATCTCGAAAACGGTAAGCTAGCCTCATAGTTTCTATTAAATTCGAATAGGAAGTCGTATGCGCTGTATCGAATGGCTATGTTGCCGATGATCTTGGGTGACCCCTGCATAATGCATAATGCAACGCAAAATGTAGGAATTGAGATGGTTTGAGATGGTTAGGACCACCTGCTCAAACCATCTTAATTCCTACATTTTGCATTGCCTTATGCATCTTCGTAATTGGTGATCGCAAATACTCCAAATTTGATGTACAGGTTAAATGTGCAAGTCACAGCCTACGGACGACAAACCGTCCATGATAGGGGCGTGGTCAGGTCATGTAACCTATAAAAATTTTTTTGGGCTCCACTCATATCACTGGGACGGCTAAACTTAAGTCGTCAGATTCTGTACACGGGTAGGCTATATCAATTCTAGCAACAGGATGACATATCACCAACAAACGGGCGTGGTTATGGTCACGTGACTGTTTTAAAAGTTTGCCGTTTGTCGTGATGCAGCGCTTGGCGCGGGTTTCTCAGCGATAGCTGAGCTACTTATTACAGTTAGAATCAACTCAGTCTTTGCCCTGGCCTGTACGCTCCGTACAGGAGACATACCTACCCAAATTTTAGGCAACGTCCGATGTCCGATATTGCGTATTAAAATGTAAAACCAATAGTTCGCCGCAGTGCTGATGCTGCCTGGCGACCGACATATGGAAGAAAAGCAGACTGAATTGGAAACTAAATATATGTAACGCGGCAGATAACGCTGACTGATACTGTCACGTGATACTAGACATTGTCGAATGCACGAAGTAAACAGCTTGTGCATGTGCAAATTTCAGGGAGAATGGGGCGTCGCCCACCAACGACTGTTGGCGTCAGAAAACTAGAGTCCCTGGGTTATCACGTGGCGTTGTTTGCATGATCCTACGTTTAGCCGTTTTGATACAATACCGGCGTGTGACAAAGACAGACACACAGACAGACACACGACGACGGCTAATACCTGCGCTAGCGAGCGTCGCGTGGGTAAAAACCTAAGCAGCAACCCCAGTCACTCCACAACCGGCAGCATCATTTGGGGTTGCTGCTTAGGTTTTCTAGTTAGCCTACTCATTGATCGAGTTATTCCAACAACGAGGAATATTTATTATAACATCGGAGTACGCTAGTGTTGTTTCTAAACAACATTTGCGATAATATCGCAAAGTTATCAGCAAGTAGCATTTAACATGTTTTGTTGAAAATTTTACGTGACGATACTTTTTATAGGCTCGAAGAGCCTATATTGGAAATACTCTACGGGGATTCATTCAAAGTCTTTCCGCTGGATGCACGTTACGTACAAGAAAGGTACCTACCCAAATTATCGACAACGTCCGATGTCAGATATTGCTTATTAAAACCAATAGTACGCCGCAGTGCTGGTGCGGCCTAGCGATCGATATATTGAAAAAAGCGAACTGAATTGGAAACCGAAAGTAAGTAACACGGCAGATAACGCTGGCATCATTCAGTCGCAGGCACGTGACACTAGGTATCATCGAATGCAGGAACTAAACAGCTTGTGCGTCAGTAAATAAGTAAACAGTTGTGTCACCTGTCAAGTACGCCGGTGGGAAACGCACTCTTCAAGTCTATATTACAGTGTGTCTCCAGATACATTGCAACCCGTCTAGTACTAGTATTCAGTTTCGATCGAGTGGAGCGGTTCTTTCCTGGCCGCATTCAGTTGCCCGTATTGTCCACGATTCGTTCGTTGGCCTAGCCTCGACCTTAGCTCGGCGTGCGTTCTTTCCCGTAATGTACGGTATCGGTTATCTAACACGGAATGACAACACCAGCACGATAGAATAAGTGACGTGTGTTCTATTGAGCAATAACTAAAGCAAAAATAGAGCAGACAGGACACAAGATAGCACGACTGGCTACAATGTTGGGTGTCACAAATGAGATGTGCACAATATAGCTTATGATCAGTAAGCATTGTGCATATTTTTACCACGTTTTCACTGAAATGAAAAAAAAGGTTGTGGAGTTCATATTTTATAAATAACTCTGGTTCAATCCAGACTGTAAATTACTCCACAATTCACCGTTTTAAGTGTCACAAATTTCATGAAAATTCATCTACAACTTAGTAATCTCGATAACATACAAACAAACCGTGACAAAACATAGCCTGTAATTGGTTGAGGTAAATATTATCCCTATACGTGGTTTGGTGGGTATGCGTAACAACATTACTATGATACGCCACGGGTATTAACAATGCGTTTATGACATTCAAATTAACTAATAATACTACCAGCAACAGAACAAAACCAGGAAAATCGCTGAGAAACGTTGTAATCGCGTATTCGCGTTACATATTTATAGATAACTGCCTTATATATCTATATATACACACAGCAGTATGCCTCCAATTGCAAGCCTGTGTCACTTCATAATATCTTGCAACAATACTCCAACGCAATTATTCCAAACCTATAGAATTATATCAAGATTGCCACGTAAATTATGCTGTATACGCGCAAAATCAAAAATGTAGGGCTGTACCAGCTGACTACTCGCCAAATGCCTAACCAAGTATTCGAGTACTCATCTTAAACCGGAAGCTGTTTACTAAATACTAAAACAAAGACAAATTCATGTAGGAGATTTGTTTCCTTTTTGCAGATTTTACATGACATGACGACGTCACAGATATATTACAAGTAATGTCGATTGTCGATCACCGGTCTCTTCTTACGTCCATGACTTGCCACTCCACTGCGTTAAAACATCTCGACGTGAATTGGAAAATGCTTTTTAAGTTGGTACACTTGAAACCGCACGCAATGCATGCATAAATCAACGAGTGTTGAATTTTATGTTAGATAAGCTTACTGCAGGCATCGAGTGCGACGGTAATAAAAACTACTCGATTCCTTCTTGGAGTACTCGAATTACTCGAGTCAGCGGGTACTAAGACACAGCCGTACAAAAATACAGACATGCTTAATTGCACATCAGCATCAGCATCCAAATTCAATGCACGCGTTAAAATATTTCACATCGTGTTTTTCGCCACTTATCGCGTGACGTAATGCGGCAATCGATGACAAAGTTTCTGCACTCGAGTGCATAGATTATGCAAAATGGTCGCGTGTTAATAATTAACAAAATATACAACTACAGGCTGAGGTATAATTCACAAAGCTTCTTTTACGGCGTCGCTAATTTATTACAGAATCGTGACGTTGACGAACTATCACATGCAACCGAACGCCATCCCCTGTGCCCGTCATTGCAATCACGTCTCTGAGAAGATTTGCGATCATTTTCTCACAATCATCTATTCGTCCTTCAGCATGTTTTCGGGTTGGAATTTGTATGCTTTAGAGAAAGAAGCGTTCAAACATCATTCTCAGCTTACAGTTTAACTTGTTTTAAGCTATTGCGGCCGCATTTTGTCGCCTGTATACAAAAAGTCAGTCGACAGTGACTTCGATCGATTTCCTATATACCTGACAACTAAAAAGTTAAAAACGACGCTGACATAGCAAGCGTGTTCAAGTCATTTTCTGACGTAGGCCCTAATATCTATGGTTCGCTCACTTTCAGAAAGTCCCGGTGCTGAATATTGCGGGCAAGACCGATTAAATTATCGGTAAATAATTAATTAACTAGTAATAATTCATAATTATTGCTGTTAAATATCATGTATTTAATATTACTTCATTATCATTTTTTTGTTATTTTTTGTTTCATCTCATGTATTAATAAATTTAGTTTCATTCATTATTTTGCTATTCAATTCAGTTATATTATTTCGCCTTTTAGTTGCAGGACATTGCAAAAAGCTTGATATTTCGCATGAACTTCTGTGGCATACAACCAAAAAACGTTTAAAAAATGAACGTTTTGTGCTCCGATGCTCGTCCTGTACAGTACAATAAATACAATACAACAGCTATTTGTATTGCGCCCCCTACAGATTAACCGAAAGCGCATAACACAGTTCCAGAATTGTTTTCAGATACTACGTGTGATAAAGTAAACAGAGACGTTTTAAGTTTGCGATTGAACAGATAGGCATATATGAACAGATAAACTTCACCCGAAGTTGTCGGAAGGTCGAGCAAAAGTGGATCAGGAATAAAAATCACCTTCACTCATGCTGTATTTTATATGCTCATTCGCAACATCACAGAACACCATTAAGCCTAGCCCTTTACAGAGCAAAACACCGACAGAAGAAAGGTACACGTGGGCGTACAAATGTACACAATCCGAATTACGACCGGTACATTGGCCATTGATCGGCACCATTTGTTACTTACTCAAAAATGGTTGCAAAACGGGATGCCAAAATGTAATAAATGGGTGATGCAACTAAGGAGGCCCCAATTCGTCGGCGAAATACTGACGAAATGCTCCTGCTAATTACGTGTCAAAAGAGTGACAGGCAGTGGCATCATTGAATGGCATTCCCTGTAAGCTGACCAGACGGTCTTTGGGAACCCGGCAGTCAAATGTTCTTCATGCATTATTATGCTTAGAAGCCGTCATCCTTGTGCATTTTGCTATTTTGCATGTCTATACTGTATGTTTATACTCTGACTGTTTCACTTTGCGTTTGACAAAGTTTTATTAAAGAATTTTACTACTACTACTACATCACGACAACTTAACGCTGCATGGATTTCCCAATGGGTAAACCCTTCAGGTAATATATATCGAGAGCGCGTACAATTCACCCGCATTGTGATGGGGACTATGTGATTCTCATTTGTCTGAAAACGGTGAAACGTCAGCTGCAGGTGACGAAATACTTCGGTCGTCCGCAGCAGCAGCAGCAGCAGCAGTATAGCTGCGTCGGAGCAACTACGTCACGAGCCGTGCGTGTGAAGCGACGGAGAAAAACCGTGAGGAATTCGACGCGTTAAATGTCAGACGCCGCGTGATGTTCCTATAGTACTCGCAGCCTATATGGACATTATCCATGTGCCAGATGCCGCAGCTGTGCACAATACATCGCTCCATCGCGCAATCAGTCGAGTCCATCGGTCTCACACGCACCCGAACCCACCCGGGAGGCCTAGCCAGACGGGAAGATACTTTGTCTCGAGCATCGCAGTAAACTACGGACAAGCGGAGTGTGCGGAACTTGAGGTCGAGTAACCCCGACGTAAACTTGCTACATTTTATAGGCTAGCACGCCGGCGAAACGACGTAATCGTCTTTGGCCCACTTTTCGACCCCGATTTCCTTCAAAACGAGAAACTATGCATAGTTGAGGAATTTTCGGAGGTGAGTATGCTTTCGGCAACTTTTTGCAGCGAAACGCAGAAAATGCCGCGTCCTGTGATACAGGTCGAAGATGTGAAAATGATGAAAAGTTTTGCATCTTTTTGGATACACGTTTTTCACGTGCACGTATGCGCAGAATTACCGGAATCCAAATTACCAATCATCCCATAATTTTAATTTTATACGACGTTTGCGACCACGACGGTGTTTTACACATAGCCTAGACCACTCTGCTGGATGTTTACCCTCCCTTACTTAATTCCGACGCCACTTCTGGAATCAGTCAATGCAACTACTGCCGCCCGCAACCAACCTGTTAGAATTTTTGGATCATCTCTTGTCCAAACGTCCTTATAGCCTCGCAATTTTACTCAGTTGGCCTTAGAAATTATACACCTCGCATTTATAGCTATTCTCAGAGACTGAGCCTGTGTCTCCGTCGGAGACATTCGACCTTATTCCCCTCCAGTCGCAAAATAAAACAAGGGCTAGTGATTTCAAGCCATAGCGAACACAAAACTACAAGCAACGCTGCAGAATAAAACTAGGTGGAAAAATATTTTGAAAATAACACAACTTCGCGTAGCCCTGAGCCGTATTTATCCACGTAGACTTACGTACTATATGGTTATGTAGGCATGCGAATGAGTATCTGATTACAGCTTGTAGTTGGCCTAATCAACAAAAATATAACCGCGTTGCGCAGTAACATGGCCAGCATTTTTACTGTGGGGTCCTGTGGTTAGTTGATAAATGATTACTACTTTCTACAAGAGTCTCCGCTGCTGCTGACAGACCCGCGCGACGCAGAGGCTCAGCGCATGCTAAATATTCCGTATCGCATCATATGGTAATTAAACCATTTGTTCTATTCGGCGCAGCTGCTGAATACGGCTCTCGACGGTGGGTGTGATTGGGTGTGATCAACAGTTGTCCGACGACCATCAGAAGTTTATGGCACTCACCGGCCAGTGTTTTATCCAGGCACCTTTTTGGGGGAAGTTTCCCCCCCCAAACATCGAAACTTCCCCCCAAGAACTTTCGGCCACGCCTGCCGTGAAGCCAAAAATAATGTCAGTACTCGACTGACATCTCTTACTAAATGTCTCATGTTTTAATTTTATTAAATAAGTTGGCAAACTACTTCGGTCTTTAATGCTTTAGTGTCCGACAGGAGTTTGTCGAAATGCTGATTACTTACTTTTTGCCGAATCATTGTTATACAGACTCGGTATTATTGTTAGTTGAGTTATTTAGAATTGTTATTTAAGTTGGCCATAATTTTCTCTGCAGGGAGCATATCTGGCAAAGTGCAAAAAAACAGCTGTGAAGGGTTCGGTCAGCACTCAGTTTCTTTAAAATAATTTTGGTTTTGAGTCAAAACCGAAATTATTTTAAAAGAAACGTTGTGCCGTCGTCACGTGTGGAACACAGTATACAAGTGAATTGAAATGACACTATAGAAGCACTTTAATAAGACAGTAGTGTCAAAACTTTTAACACTACTGTCTTGTTAAAGTGCTTGTATAGTGTCATTTCAATTCACTTGTATACTGTGTTCCACACGTGACGACGGCACGACGTTCATATGCATGGGGTCGTGTTAATCTCAACGTTCAACCAGATTGCATTTCATGAACAGTAACTAATTATTGCATATACAATATAAAAGCTACAGTTCCACAATACCTTCGAGTATAGACCAAAATAAGCTACTTATGCAGCAAAAAGCTTCCAGCTTCTGGGGGGCTTTGCCCCCCAGACCCCCTGACCAGGGGCTC
>Ga0209780_1003157_pt1 | contig 12136 bp, 7 predicted proteins | sample WorMetexBAHAMAS2_FD_187384 | JGI IMG/M metagenome (GOLD analysis project Ga0209780, IMG submission 187384) | Marine gutless worms symbiont microbial communities from Max Planck institute for Marine Microbiology, Germany - Inanidrilus exumae... | ecosystem: Host-associated > Annelida > Digestive... | reverse complement strand
GTCTTTTAGCGCGCGTCAACATAGCACAGCGGTGCAGAGCGCAACATTGTTTCAGCACCGCCGTTGGTCTGTATATGTCCGTCATGCGCGGCTATAAAGATCATTAGGCATTCAGCGCTGTGCGAGTCAAGAGTATGATCAACTCTAGTTTTCTCAAGCCTCGTTTTCATCTCGCAAACTGAACTAAACTGAACTACTGGGTTCGTGTGTCCATCGTTATTTCGATTTTTACTCAAAATGAAAAATAAAATATCTATATCGGAATATGTATATCAATTTACATTTTCGTAATTTAAGCTGGCGTTTTACGTAACCAATTATTATAATCACTGAGGTTTATCATTTCGTGGTCGTTTTTGATTGATGTTTCGTTTAGCGTATGTTTTAGCATTTTAAATGTAGTAATTTCGTTTTTATGTTGTACATTTTATTAGAATTTATCGCCTGTAGGTGAAAATAAAAAATAAATGTTAATATTCCATTTTAAAATTTTTACTGTCAGTGAAAATAAAAATAACGTACATGCGGACCTAGTAGCTTAGTTCCGTTCCGTTCGTGCGTGTGAACGAACCTTTCGTGAAATTCCAATAATAGAGTTACGTATAAAACAGGTGGGGGAGGTCTGGGGACGCCAAATACAGGTGGAAAAGATACAAGAGCTCAGCAAGTGCTGAGATAGACGGCTCGGTCAAAGTTTAGTGAATTTGGACGACACCAAAATGCCTATTCACGCCCAGAAGGCAAGTCGTTACTAATGGCGACAGTTTTTGAGGTTACGTGGCTTTAATACTAGTTGTAACGAAATTAGTTTGCGTAAAACTGGTATTAATTTATCGCGATTTGCTCCTCCAGAGAAAAGCTATTGCAAGAAGCGACAGGTACACGCCTACGCCGTGGGCGGGTATACCCTGTCGCTCTAAACGGATGATTTTCGACCGATATATCGCTATATCTCAGAAACAATACCAGATAGACACGTTGTGGTCCAAAAACGTCACCCTGATGTTGCGCTGTTTGTCACTTGCGCGTATTTTGTGAGTTCTTAGCAGAGCCGCAGTCAACGATTTCTCATTAGCGAAAAAACTTCATGCTCTGAGAACTTGTCCAGTAGCAGCTCAAGCCGACGTATTGCTGAAAATCACTTTTCAATTTTTCAAGTACATTGGCTACATTTTACATGCGAGGTGGAAAAATCGGTGAGGAATTTTCTCAGAATTCCATCGACCAAAATTATTAAAATTGGCTTATTTTTTGACTGAAAAATAAAAATGGTGACATTTTTGGACCTGAGCATAGTTAGTATAAAACGCTAATAGCAAATCACTCAATGTAATTGCTAATAATAGCTTTGAGTTGTTGAGCAAACTACTATTAGTGTGTCGTCTTCTATTTAACCCTGAGTTGGATGGATCCGTTTCATGTTTAGTGCGAGGAAAGCTGAGTTGCGAGGCTATATTTATCGTCGTTTGTTTGGCGGTGAGATCTGCCTGTAACGACGCCATACACACTGTGACAGACGGACAGACGGACAGATGCACAGAACCAAGGTCATGACATTTCGTGCTGCGCGTCGCTCGTCATAGAAACAACAAGCTGATGTTCGGCAGGCTGCTGTGCGTATAGGCGCTAGGTCGACAAGTGAGAAGGTGGCATTCTACGTCGGACTGACAGAGAACTTTGGACCTGTGTCCGAACACACGGACATCATATTCGACCGACTGATTACGAACATCGGCGGCTCGTACAAGCGAGACACAGGCAGATTCACCGCACCACTGGACGGCGTCTACCAGTTTAACGTCATCGTCTCTGCCCAGGGACGTCACAAGGTCACCACTCACTTTCTATAATATTTATATTCATTTTCACCCATCAACTTCACTGGTGGGATAGGCCTAATGTTCAGAATGAAACATAACAGACAATATGAAGAAGTGTCTAGAAAAGGTACAAAGGAGGGGAACCAGAATGGTCAAAGGATTCAATAAACTTCCATATGAGACCAGAATGAGGAAGTTGGGTATTTACTTAGACAGACGAAGATTACGTGGAGATTTAATAGAGACATTTGAGATAATCACTGGAAAAGAACATGTGGACTCGAGTAATTTTTTTCAGCTGTCAGATGTCACCAGCTGACTCAAAGGACATTCATTGAAACCGTTCAAGCCAAGATGCAGCACAACAACCAGACAGAATTTCTTTTCACTACGTGTCACCAATGAATGGAACAAGCTACCACAAGACATCGTGGATGCACTGACGATCAATGCTTTCAAAACCAGGCTGGACAGACACTGGAGAGATTTGAGCGTTTTCAGCTGACCGGCTCTACAGCCCATCAACATCAATTATTACACTCACCGGCCAACTAAGTTGACAACGCCTCAAACGATCAGCCGTTCCAGAGATATGGTTGGTGCCCACCAAAATTTAACTGGTTCACGTGACCTAACCACGCCCCTTTCAGGGATGGTGTGCTATCCGTGGGCTAGCACTTGCTACCGTCAACACCTACCTGCCAAATTTGAAGTCTCTAATTAAACTCACTACGAAGATATGAAAGGCGATACAAAATGTCGAAAATGAGGTGGTTTGGGGTAGTCAGGGTCACTCAAGGTCACCGAAAATAGCACCAATCGATAGAGCACATACGAGTTCCTGTTAGCATTCCATAATAACTGCGTCCCTATCTTGCACTGTTTTTTTAGATATAACGGTTGATATTGGTCGAAAATCGCCGTTTTAACCTACCCCACCTTTATTTGGCTTCCCTGTTGGGGTGACGCCGTTGTAATTTTGCCGAGATTTTTGGCGTCAGAAAACTAGAGTCCCTGGGCTATCGTATGGCGTTGTTTGCGTGATCTTACGTTTAGCCGTTTTGGCGCAATACCGGCGTGTGACAGACGGACGGACGGACAGACAGACAGACAGACACATGATGACGGCATATACCGCGCTAGCATAGCGTCGCGCGGTAAAAATCGTATACATCGTAGAATGTGTGATTGCTATAGTACGGTACTTCGCTGTGGTCAGGCGGCTGTGATGGTGCTAAAGAACGGCGAGATGGTCGCCACGGTATGGGCGGAGAGCATTCCTTACTGGTCGACGGCGTCCAACGTAGCCGTGTTATATCTGGAGCGAGGAGATCAGGTCTGGCTACTGCTGCTGAACAGAGCGTCACATCTCCATGGCTACATGTACACTACCTTCTCCGGCACTATTCTTTTTCCACTCTAGTTACGGCTGCCGCGAGTATATTTGAGTACTAGCGAGTATTCGACTCGAAAACTGATCCATTAATTTCTATTACTCCGGTACTCACTAAATTTCCATTTTATGTCGTCACTATTCGCAAATTTCCATTTTTGCGGCAATTTTGTGAAGCAAATTAGTGAATTATTGCCATTTATTAAATTTGGTTTTCGCCATTTACAACACAATCATTATGTACTGCTCACAGAAACTGACTTTTCTATATCTGGGTTTTCTCGAGGTGCAGGCTGTTAAGCCAGGAGCCCAGCAGGACCGACTGCCGTAAACACCATGCAGCCTGATGTGCTTCCGGAAAGAACAAGTATTCGAATACTTGCTAAAGTAATCAGACGAGTACTTGACTTCAAAACTACTGGTTAGCGACAGCTCTAGTTCTAATTGAGGCGGACTTAGTTTGCTTGGGATGACTTCTATCTGTACAGTAACTTAGATTATTGGTAATTTAATAGTTGTACAGACTCAGTTCACAAATAACGGACATCATGCGTGCAGCACTGCGCATAGAAACTTTGTTGGTGAGTGCTTAGCAATTGTATTTTAAATACTTGCTTTTTAATCATTTCAATTAGTGTCGGTCTATTTTGCGAAATGTTCAACGACGTGAGTCCATTGTTACCAAATGAACACGTTTCTTTGTCAGAAAACAAACGTTTTTAATGTTAAAACCGCTGCAACCGCCAGATCTGCAGCAAAATTACGTATCACGTCAAACTTTTATTACACAGCGATATATAAGCTTAGTAAAAAAACAGTCATATTTAAAATAACAGTCACTGAAGCACAACAAAAATAGACATAAAACTAGAAAACATAGACAGTCGTATCGACATGCAGACCCACGCAGCCTAAATCCTGAGCCTAAAGGGACTAAACCGTAAGCCTAGACGGTTGAATAGCGTAAGATTCATATGACGCTATAGAACCGTCTAGATGGATGAATAGCCACTTTATAATCATGATACACAACACAACAAACAAGCTCGGCTGGCATACAGGCCAGCACCATTAACCAAATTTAACCAACTGTATACTGAGTCAGCGTAATGGACCGATGTAGCACATGAGTTGAGCTGCATTTTGCACTTTAAAAACATTGTCTAACTTATTCACCTGTTTTGTCACCTGCCAAACAGAAATCAGACGAATTCAGTTTCTGCTGCTTCAACTTCAGTCGCTTTGCAGACTGCATTGTCATTGTCACAAACACCGGATATAGCAAAAGTTGAACTTTGGCTGAAACTAAAACTTAGGCGAACAAGTAAATAAATAACTGCTCACAGATTTGCACGCGTTCATTTCATCGAGTTTCTTAGAGATTTGCGTGTCGTTGTTTTGTGCGTTTTATTGACTTTATCACATCAATGTTACAGAATTTTACTGCTGATGAAGTTCTTTTTAAACGTAAACATAGATTCACGTGATTGCAAAACTGTAAAATGTTACTGACAATTTGTGCAAAGAATCTGGCAATTTTTGCATCAACTGGCAACTATTTTAGGCCGTGCGGTACACTGCGGAGCTGTTCATATATTGCGGCGTGGCGTAGTGGTAGCGTCGTAGGTCTAGATCAACGAGGCTAAGCTACGCTGAGCCCGGTTAGTACTGGGATGGGTGACCGTGTCCGGGTTCGGTATGTAACCAACCACCCAGGTCGACTCAGCCTTATACCCTCCGTGGGATGGTAAAATGAGTGCCAGCCAAAGGGCGGTGATGCTCTGCGGTTGGGGAGTAAAGGCAGGCATGGTGTAATTTGCAGGTAAAACTGTGTGATCCATGTCTGCGCTACACAAATCGTACGTCGATTTGTGTGGTTACGGGTCACTGGTCCGAAGGGTCACTGGTCCGAAAGGTACGGAACGGCGTTTTCCTGAACATAATGGAGACGAGAGAGACGTTCCTGTCAGTTCATGTACTCATTAAGACACTAATTTTGCAATTATGACTTTGTTATACATTATTTTATGCTGCTATAAAACCTGAGAGCGCCATTCGAAAATTTATAGTCGGCCAAAGTTGTAGTTCCGATCGAAGCGTGATAAGTTCGTGGGAACACGCGTGGGAACCTTCAACAAAGTTTTATTTTATGGCGTCATTCATGACCGACGTTAAGTGAGACAGTAAGTAAACAGACTGAAACAAATAACAGTTATTAAGATCTGTTGTTATGTGACATACAATTCTGTGTTCTACCCCCACTCTTATTGCTTAGCATGCCCACGTATGTAAAGAAGAAACCATTATGTGAGTGGCCTATCGACTCGCACCAACACCGATGATCTTGAGTGACCTACATGTACGTAGCTTGAAGGTCACACCAGAAGCTTGAAACCTTTTGTAACTTCCGTGTCTAAATATAGCATATGTTATCTAAAATAGGTTTATACAGGAGTGAGAAAGCGTGCATAGCTATAATATAAATGTCTGGTAGATGCTAATGGACTTTCAAGCCTTCAAGGTCACACACAGTCACGTACGTTAGGCAATAGGCCTAATATGGCGTAGGAGCCGGGGTTGTAAGGGTTGTATTTACAACCCCAATATTTTTTGCCAGAAAAAAAATAATAGAGGTAAAAACACTAGATTCTCAGTTCGCACTTTCAATTTCATTTTCGATCTTTCGCGAGAAGTAATTTCCGGTTCAGATTTCTGGTTATATTAGCATTGTCTGCTGTTATAAACAGCTGGTTGTAGGTGAATTATAAATTATTTTTTTATTTTTAGAAAAACAAGTGTATGAGTATTGTTCAAAAGCATTTACAGCATTCCTTTACTAAATAGGTAACAGCTACTAGGCAGCATTAAAAGTTAAGCAGTAACCATACTAACATCATTAAAGTCCAGACATACAGGGTGGGCCAAGAAAGTGATACCTCTCGTACAATGTAATATAATTAGTAGAGGTATCACTTTTTTGGCCAACCCGGTAGTCATTACCGCGCGACGACAATGCTAGCTCGGTATATGCTGTCGTCGTGTGTCTGGCTGTCCGTCATAAGCTGGCACTGTAGCAACACCGCGAAACATAGGATAACTCAAACAACGCGTAACGATAGCCTAGGGAGTCCAGTTTTCGGACGCCAAAATATATACGAATTTCCAAAGGAGGCCCCAAACAAAGGTGGGGTAGGTTAAAACGGCCACCTTTTTATCTCGTAATTTCGAGGAAACTTTCTCGTAATGTCGACTTTTTAACTCGTAATGTCGACTTCTTATCTCGCAATGTAAGGAGAACTATGACGTTATTTTGACTTCTTATCGAGTACTTTCAACACTTTATCTCGTAAATGTCGAGACTTCATCTTGTAAATTTCAGTTAACAACATCGATCGTAATTTCGAATTTCCTCCAGGACTGCCCTTCCTCCCGGACTGCCTCCACGGACTTTTGCCTGCACCGTTTTTTTTTCATTATTTTTCGTTTCTGGGCCGTGCGCTAGATTAAGCTGGCCATCTCGTCAGCTTTTGAGCGCACGTAAATCTATTGTATCGTATCGTATCGTATCGTATCGTATCGAAATAAATTTCTTGTTCCGCGTGGCAGGAGTGCGCCACCGTACTGCGTACATTCGAGAGTGACATGGGTGGAATTTTTACATCTTGACAAATTCACAACAACAACCGCTATATTTTGCTACCTCTGTTGTGTTTACCCCCCCCCCCGTGGAGGGGTTCCCCAGGGACGATCTCCGTAAAATGTTTCGTGGCTGTCAACGGATGGCTATGGTACGAAATGCCGAAGAAACATTGTCGAAAATTTTAAGCGGCTGAGTAGGGCGCACGAACGTTACAGACGACAGAGAGATGACAGACGACAGACAGATGGACGAGCGATAGCATATAGTGAACGTGAACGTGAATTCACGTTCGCTAATGAATTTAATTATTGGAATGCTTCTCCGCGAACGTTCCACGTTGAAGAAACTTTCAGTGACGCACATCACTTCACATCCACATACTGGAGCACAAAGTTCACAACCCCAATCTTCAGCACCTTCCTACAACCCTGAATTTTTTATTGGTGCAAAATAGTGTCGCTGTTACTACAGATCATTAATAAAAAGTGATTTACGGATCCAGTTAAGGTCCCACTCGCGAAAATTTCACGTACAATTAACAAAATTTCTATGGAATTTTCGGCGAATCGTGACAAAATTATGTTATTAGGCCTATCACCTTATGTTTCACTGTCTAGTCTATGAATGCTTCGTACATGTATTACTTTCGGTTACTATCCAAGAGTTATGTTTAATGCTAAGAACAGCATACGCGTTGCTGTAGGTAAAACTAAACTAGATGGCTGTATTGTGTTGAATGAACACAATACATTATTCGCCTTAAATCAGTTCGCTATATGCAACAGCTACTTCCCTGGGCCCAACCGAGTCCTCGACGCAAACGGCATCTCGATCGTTTCAGCCGTTTTTGCCGGGCTCACTAGGTGACAGACCGACTGACAGACCGACAGACCACGCTACTCGGTCTTAAACGATAGGCGGAGCACACAGTGGAGAAGCCAAATTCTGTTATTGTCTACGACTAGGCCTACAACAAGTATTTATTGCAGCAGTCGACTCGACAGATCGGATCAACTTCAGCAATCAGCAGCTATATTCAGCTGTAAGATTAGACGGGTTGCAGTTGTACATAGTGCAATATAGCCTGGAATAGAGCATTTTCCACCGGCGTACTGAACAAATGACACAACTGTTTACTTATTTACTGACGCACAAGCTGTTTTGTTCCCTATTCGACGATACCTAGTGTCACGTGCCTGCGACTGAGTGATGCCAGCGTTATCTGCCGTGTTACTTACTTTCAGTTTCCAACTCAGTCTGCTTTACTTCCATGTCGGTAGCCATGGCAGGTAGCTGCAGCGTCGTACGTGGATTAGCCAATGTCGGACATCGGACGTTTGAGAAAATTAACAATGTTTGTCTAATTTTATTCATGCTTATTTTAAATTAATTTAAATATGTTTAATGTAAACTATTTATAAAGTAGACGTGCTGCGTGTCCGATTAGCTGAGTTGAATGCAGCACACCAAAACCTGCCTTTCCCGCCTAATCGAACCCTCCCTCTAAAGCAGTACCAATACCAGGGCAGGTTGTGATAATCTTTTCTAAATGCAGCACACCAAAACATGCCTTATTACTTGCTTACCTAATAATAACTATGGAGTCCTCTATTTCCCATTGTTTTAACTTTACGGGGTGGCGCAAATACGCCCACTAGCGGATAAATTTTCTACAGTAGTAAAGCTCCAAGTTGCATATCTAGTCACACGCTAAATTTGAGCTTTCTATCTTAATTACTTCCTGACGTATGAGGGGGTCCCAAAAATCCAAGATTGCATCGTGGTATAGTAAAAGCGCCACATAGCGGAGAAAAAGGTTCATCTATGTTAAGCGCCTCTGAAGTTACGACCATATGGCGCTATACAAATGTGTATATTATTATTATTATTATTAATGCTCCTATGCATATCAATTCGCATACCAAATTTCAGCTTGGATTTTCAAAGTTTCTATTTTTCAACGGTCAGAACGGTCAAGACGGTGGAACTGCATCACTATGCCAAATTTTGTCGAAATCACTTCAAACGCGTGGCCGAGATATCGCGATTTTTCGATTTTTCAAGATGGCGGCCGCCGCCATGTTGGATGTTTAAAATTCTAAATTTTTAACGGTCGAAAAGGTCAAGCAGGTCGAAGTGCATCAGTATGCCAAATTTTATCGAAATTTGTGTAGCAATTTTTGAGGTTTTTTTTGGAAAAACGATCCCTTATGGTAAAATTTTCAAAACTATGTTCCGAAAGTTTTCACCGCATCACCGATCGACGTTGTTGTGTTCAAATGCCGTATAAATTTGTCCCACGGGAAGTAGGTGAAATAGTGCGCTATTCGCTTGACCAAAACAATTTCGGCTGCCTCTCAAACTGTCGCTGCTGCGCGGATTGCGCCCAAAATCTGCCAGGCCCCCAACATTTGGCGCACACTGTTCCAGATTTCATCCAAATCGGTTCACTTTCGGCGGAGTTATAGCCGAGCGCGTGAAGGCCGTTCTTTTGGAACATAGAGCAGGCCTATTTCCTCATTCGAGGCAAATAGAAAGATAGTGCGTTGTGTCTTTCCTAGGAACATGGATGAACAAGCATGGGAGTTGATACAAAGATGTAAGTAACTAAGAATAAATCTTATCTAGTATGGCAGCACCTGCAGCTGTAAAGCGAGTGAGGCCAGCAGGACCCGGATTAATCCATTTAAGCCCATCCTCGCTTTTCTCGTGTTGTCCGAAATGAATTAAATTCACACGAGGGAGGAGAACAAGGGGGCTGCCACAGATATCCCCAAACATGATTGAAAAACGCGACTCCCCCAAAACGTGACTCCAATAAATTAGTTTTACCGCCCGATAGGCCTATGTGTTTTTGCATTAGCGGCATATAACAAATGAGCGGTCATGGACGAAATATTTGAAAACATCAAACGGTCAAATACCGAAATCCATAGCGCAATATTGATCACATAGTTTTAACTTGTTTTCAGCGTAGCCCCTTGACCCCTGACCAGGGGCTTTGTACCTCGACCCCACTGGGGGCATAGCCCCCAGACCACACTATATAGGCTCGCGCTAGCGAGCTCGCCATGACTTGGGGCTATACTGAGTATAGGCCTATTCTGGCCTCGCATCTCTTGCGGTGTGACACAGTGACTACGAATGGTAACAACTGAACTGAATGTAAAAAAATTGCTGAAGAACAAAAGTGGCAAACCTTTGTAGTTTGTATTCTGAAAACTTCCAAGAGGTCAGCACTATTTCGTCTTTCTTCGACGGACTATAGTCTCTCCCAGATCAACTCTCCGGATGAATATCAGGGAGAAGGGACTAGATGAAGGGAAGGAAAAATTGATAGAAGAACAATTAATATATACAAGGATTAATCATACGGATTGTCAGAAGGGGCCGGGTAATGGAGAAGTGAGATGCGGAGGTGAGGGGGCGGAGATAAGGAGGGAAGAGCGGAATTGCAAAGTTGCAATGGGGAGGGTTGGCTCCCTCCACAAGGATGGACAGGATAACAGACTCCTAGCTTGTGAAGAAGAGATATTTACCAAAAAGACCTCGTAAAAATGACTGAAATACGACAACAGAATTTAGTTACTCCGAAACCCCAAGAGAATGGACAGAAAGAATAGGCCTAATTTTCTCGAAAAAGGCCAATGGCTTAGAAGGGAGGAAACGCCTATCAAATTACAGAATCCTGCAAATGAAGCAAATACGAAATTTAGGAGGATGGTGAGGCGTGATGCACCTACACTTGAATAATCATCATGGCATATTAATAATAATAATCACTTCAAGCTTTTTAGGCCTACCTACTTACTAGCTCTCAGAAACGATGCTAGTAATCACTTCAAAATTATGTTGAATAATCGTACAGTTGGCACGTTGCATTAAGCAGTTGAACTTACAGATAATGTTCTTTATGCAAAGTACAATCACACTAATTGTATGATACAATCATTGCTAATTTGTTTCCGCGCCTGCTTTCAGTACTTGTTATAACTCTTAACGTCAGTAGCGCGATTAGTGACGACATAAAATGTATCATTTCGTTCTGAGTTCTGACCGCACACACAGACCGACCCTAAACTTTTCGCATGGTGTTGCTTATGGCAGCATATAATTAAGAAACTTATAACGACAAGATTAACGCTTTAATGAGTACATAAACAGACAGGAAAATTCCTGTCCGTCACACGTTTGGGACCAGTGACCCCTCGGACCAGTGACCCTTCGGACCAGTGAACCGTCACCGGGACGAGTGAACGTCTATTTTCACTTGAGCTTTTTGCATAGAGCACAGCACGTGTCGATATAACAAGGTTGATCAGGACCACACTCGAGCGCACAGACTCGCTCTGACAACGGCTCATGTAGCTGTACAAACATACAGTCACACAACCATTAGCTAGCTAACCCTAACCCTCCTCACACAACGATTAGCTAGCTATGCAGGGTTGTTTGATTAGGTCGACGGCTAAGCAATGAGACTATAGTGTATCAGTTATCAGTTATACAGGTTTCATCATCCAACTAAAGAACATTTCAAAATCACCTCGCGGTTGGGCGGCAGGTGCGCGGATGATGTCTACTTTGTGTTTGGACAGGTGGCAACGAAGAACATATGTATTTAATTCACATATGTATTTAATTATTAAAGATTTGTTTAATGATTTTACATTCTTTATAAATCTTGTAGTCAATAGGCTTCAGTATTCAGTCACCAGCATTGGCAGAAATCTGATTTGCTGCTTTGAGATTATTTTTGTCGGTTTGGCTTGAAAAATGCATATTCTCGCCGCTAAGGGTTTTGACATTTGACTGGTAAAAATGGGGAGCGACATCAACGAAACCGCAGTTGGAACATCGAGGTCTACCGATCGTAACGGATCTGACGCTGTATTAACTGTATCTACATCGACTGTCTGTATAATATAGTTGTTAAACAACTGCTTAGAAAGAGCAAAGAAGAAGAAACAGAAGACTGTTTGAGCGTTTTAGCGTCGTTTAGATGACAGTGACGATCACGTCCATGCAGTGACTGCATTCAGCAGGCCAATGCACTAACACTTGACCCAATGCCCTTCTCAGTCTATACAATCTTTATCAAGCGCTCGTCAAAATTGAGACCTCAGCGCTACCGTTAACACTCTTGCTGGTAGCATCTCTTTTATCGTAATTGTTTTGTACGTTTAAACTAGGACTAGGGGGGTCCACTGCCCCAAGCTCAACATAGATGAAAAAATAGCGGGTTGAATACATGAACTAGGGGGTCGAACCCCCCCCCCCCCC
>Ga0209780_1003156_pt1 | contig 12137 bp, 9 predicted proteins | sample WorMetexBAHAMAS2_FD_187384 | JGI IMG/M metagenome (GOLD analysis project Ga0209780, IMG submission 187384) | Marine gutless worms symbiont microbial communities from Max Planck institute for Marine Microbiology, Germany - Inanidrilus exumae... | ecosystem: Host-associated > Annelida > Digestive... | reverse complement strand
CAGGGATGGCACTGAATAAGTTCCAGTCCGGGCTTAGCCAGACAGTAGGCCACGCCTAGAGGGGGCGCGCTTAGAAATACCTGACAAGCTGCTCACGCCTACTCAACCCTTCCTCCACCCTACACAACTGGCACATACACTGCAGACACCTACCAATTCCCCTCCTCTCCCTGGGCTGGCGCATTGGACCGATATAAAGGTCTCAGCTCTGGGGTCCAGAGTAGGCGGTGATGCACATCAAATGTCACTCGACAAGTTCCAGTGAAACTGTTCTACAGAGGCTTAATGGCAAATGGACAGCTCTGGGCATCTTTTGCCAGAATCGTCTTCTTCCAGAATATCGGCAAAGAATGACTGGTGCTAGTCAACATACAGCAAAATCATGTTCTCAATAAAGAGTGGGCAATGGTCGACGCTTTGCGGAATCATGCTCTCTGCGGATACGAACAGAATGTTGACAAGAGTGGACTCCAGCACAGAGCCAAACTACCAGACTGTTGTCTCCAGAGAGGAGGTGATCTCCCAAATATTCTGTCAAGTCTATCAACACTAGTCAACTCCAAAGCCAATTCGATCATCTAGACAAATTGTGGACAATGGTCAACTGCAGAACTAAGTCAATCAAACGTTGATAGTCATCTTTCAATAACCACAATTAATTAATATCCGCTGCATGCTGGCATGACAAGAACGTGCCACATCATCCAGACCATGTTTCTCATGCAGTCACAAGGAACAGCACTGTTGCACAAAGTGCGTGAGGTGCCGAGTTTATTATACATCAGGCCTATATATTCTAGCACAGTTTCCAGTAGATTAGGCCCAAGGTGCAATATAGAATTCCCAACATTGACAATTAATTGACAAGTTTCAAAATATCTGATAACTTGCTTATAAATATCTGATGGGTTAATATTACATCAGCATACCGTATTTCCTCCAATAGAAGCCGGGTCTCAAATACAAGGCGGGTCTCTAATACAAGCCGGGTCTCTAACAGAAGCCGGGGGGTCTAAAAGACGAATATCATAGAACTAATTGTGCTTCCCCCCGTAGCACTGTGGTGCATTGCGTCATCCGTGCGTATTGCGTGATCAGCATTTAGCAGAACGGCGGTATAGCCTTCCAGGTATTTCGCTTTGCAGTAATAAATATAAAACCAAGAATCTTGGTGTTTTAAACAATGTCATGTTCATCGGTGAACCGGGCGTTCTAATAGAAGCCGGGTCTCTAATACAAGCCGGGTCTCTAATAGAAGTCGGGGGGTCTGACATTATTGTTCTAATATAAGCCGGGGGCTTCTATTAGAGAAAATACGGTATATAACAAACTAAATAACATGACGAGAACAATATTCATACGGGTTTAGGTAGAAAAAGGCTGTATCTAGATGTCAGGAATGTGAAGTGCAATTTTAATCACCCCACATCAGGAAACACATCCGGGTAGCTCCGAGCAGACTTAGCACCACCGTAGCCTACTTAACACTGTCCAGATACATTCGTGTAGACATGGCATTATTGTAAAGGTGTTGTGCACCTATCTGTAGAATGGAGTTGTTATGTCATTTGAAGGTTTTTAGGTTGAGATTAGTAGGATTAGGGCTGTTAGGGTTAGGGGTAGCGTTAGTTTTTTTGCGACGCGCAGCTGAGTGTAATCGTACGTCAGATTCCCGACGTGTAGGCACAGCCTACAAACAAATCTAGCGGAAACTGTGTGTATAGCAATAACTCAGTGGCAACTGGGTAAGAATGTCATTCTTCATTTGCAAGGCTTAGCGCAAATGTAAAACCACACAAGTATCGTTCGTTCACCAGTAACTGTCAATGACAACCATCGAATTGCTTGCCTACACTGAATTGTCAGGCCTACCTGGGTCGTCACGGAAACTTCCCGGAGAACAGCTTCGAAAGCAGCTGTTTCCTCGGCCTGCTTTTTATTATGAAGCGCTATCTTTTCGCTAAATTTTCGCGGATTCGCCATATCAATAAAATTTTCACTTCGTATCTATGCTTGTTAGTAACCAAACATAGAGTAAATAAACCTGTTTTACATAGATAAATAATTTAAAATTTATTAATATACAACATAGACAACTCAATGTTGCAGGTGCCCGTTTACGGCGTTAGGATAATGCGCGACGCGCCGATTGAGCCGTCTGCTTATACCGGTATTGTATGAATACGCCAAGATCTTTATTTAAAGATTGAATATTTTTCAATCTCTGTATTCAGAATTGAGGAATATAACAGCTAGTACGGCCACATCCTGACAGCCGTGTCAGACTGACGTAGTCGTGCTGTGGTATAATATGGTAGTCAACTAGTATAATATAATATAATAATAATAATATAATAATATAATATAGTATTTTAGGATGCGTCCATGTAGACCTAGGCTGTGTATATCGTGAATATAAAAGGCTGTCATTCTCAAAGCGCAATGTACACCGTGACCGGAATAAGGTGCCACTATATTTTTGCCTCTAACTTTGCCAAATGCTGTCCGATTTTCAAAATTATTTCACCAGTAGACTTAGCTGTAAATTTGTAGTAAATCGATAGTAAAATATCTCACCTAACCGGAAACGCGTCGCTACTCTACCTTGTGAAATGTGTGTGAGCGAAAATCGTCTTGCTTCAGAGTCCAGAGCTGAGTGGAGCAAACTGCTATGCAAAACTCAGTCATTCGAAACAGTTGCTGAAAAATATTTATCCAGTGATGTTAGCACGCGTTTGTTTACTGGCGAAAATATATTTACAGTGCTCACACCGAAAACCCCAAAGAATCACCAACCGCACGCAACCAAGAAGAAGACATCACGATGCATGCAGCCTTATCGCGTCATTAATCTGCAGCTACTGCTAGTGCACAATAACCGGTCGGCGTTTGCGGCAGACTCTGCCGCCGTGTGTCAAAAATGTTATCAGCAACATGGTCCAAACGTGATAATGCGTGTGCACTGAAGGAACTTATACCGCTCTATGCTGGAACGTAGTGTTAATTTTAACAATTTGTCCAAAGTAATTTGGCAAAAGGCCGTATCGCCGACTTGTCACCCCTCTCGGCTGCGAATAGACGCCCATCTAATATATGCCTACATGGTTCCTTGGACCCATAGTAGTCAGCCCCCTAGTCGGCAACTCGATAGGTTCACCCGTTTTTGCACAGCTCACCCGTGTGCCCAGTACACACATACACACACACACACAGAGGGAGAGAGAGAGGGAGAGAGAGACCACGCAATAGGCCGCATCGTAGGCACTGCATGCAGGCGATACGGCCAGTAAAGGGTACCAATAATAATGTGTCATACTTCTCGCAATAGTGTATCCATGTGTAGGTGGGCTGCTCATTTGCTTTCCGTACAGACCGTTAAGACTACGCAGATATACTACACACGTGGCCAGCGCGACGCCAGGTCTGCAATTAGATTTCCAGCCGCAGACGACTGTCACTTCCCCTTGGCCGGTACTCATTTCTAGGGTTAGTGTTAGGGTACACACGGTACTCATTTCTTGTGCCGCTAAAGGTAGGAAGCTGAGTTATAGCCCGAGTGGCTGGATAGATACCAAGACGGTATAGGGCCTACCCGGTCACACATATCAGTACTATCCGGACTGTACAGTCATTACTTCACCCGCTTGAGCTGTGGCGAAGTATTGTAATGAGCGTGTCTGTGCGTGTATCTGTCTGTCTCGCGAGCATATCTCCCGAACCACACGCGCGATCTTTACCATTTTTGTGCATTTTGCCTATCGCCGTGGCTCGGTCCTCCTGCGGGTTCACAAAATCCCAAGGAGAAGGGGCAATTTTGGGGGTTTTCTTTCCCATTGACATTGCATTGTACAGCATAGCATTTCGGATCCATACGAAAACGGTTGAATCGATCGAGATGCCGTTTAGGTTAATGACTCGAGTTAGCCCTGGGAACTATATATTAGATAGGGGTGCAGATCCCCCAAGGGTAAGGGACAATTTTCAGGGGTTGTCCTGGCCATTCAAAAGTATTGGCAATCTTTGCTGCAACCGTCGCTATCGCGTTCGCTGTAAGCGGGATTATTCAATCGCCAATAACGTCATGCAGCAGACGGGATCATTCAGTGTGCCAGGCAAGCGCAAATAGTATTCGGAAAAGTTAAGGCGCAGGCGATGTGGCTTATCGGCCTCGAAGGGGGTGGTGGAATTGCACAGCGCGGGCGAAGTCTGATATCCACATTGCCTTGTTTCGTTATGTGACCGACACCTGCTCTACCGATTGCCGTCGATGGTTATTAACGCAAACTCAAACGATTTTTGTCTAGGCCTATTGTTCATTGTGTAACGATCGACAAACGTTTTTGTTGCCGTACACAGCGCAATCAATCGTAGTCACATTTTGGCTATATAAAGATCACGTCGTTGCGCATGGCGATGATAAATGTTCTAGCTGAGCAGCGAGCACCATCCAACGCGGTGAATATGTCAACGGTTCATCACTCATCACCGAGCGAGAAGCGTGCTCGGCTGCCGCTGAACCTGCCGTTTCAACACAGCTGCGGTGGAGATGCGCAGTTACAAGTAATTTTTTCGTTTCCGAAATATCGCTGCATTTCGGTAGAAAATCGCGCATTTTTTCCACCCCGCCTGCTTTCAGCGGCCCCGTCGGCGGTGGCCCTGTCGTCATTTCGGTACGACGCATGGTGTGTACAGGGTATATATCATAGTCTTAGCGGAGTGTACGTGTGGGGTTCATCTCTCTTCCTCAAGCCACTGAGCCCGTATTTGGAGATATTACACAGTCTGTACGTAAGTAAAAAAAGGCTTCCCATACTCGTTACCGAGCATTGGGCCCGGAGCTGATTCCGGTATACAAGCAGTCAGCCCGTAGGTGACTATAAGTCATCCACCCGGCGGTGAGCTGCCATTACTTTCCGCCAGGCCTGCGGTTACCAGGTAACTTACCAGCCGCAGGGCACTGCTCCTTAGCTGCTACTTATTGCCCGTTACGCTAAGACGTGCTGAGTTTGCGTGAGTGGATGGTTACATACCAAGACGAAGACGGTATGCTCACGAACGGTCAACCATCTCCATCTCACTATTAACGGATTCGACGTAGTGTAACTGCGTTGTTGGCATTGATGTGACCGTCGTGATTGTTCGCTAAGCAAAGTCGCCACCTGTTGGTGTGAGAAAACCAGAATGCATGGCGAGGCAACCAGATGGTGTAAAATGTTTGACGTATGTGTGCTGTTTTTGCACAGTCCACAATGTCAGAGACACACAGAGGCGGTATATTGCGATTTGCGATAGTACATAATGCGCTGGCATACAATGCCACGCACTGACAAGAAGCTCAGCAACCGCAGAGGGACCGCGCGACGCTCTACGTTAGTAAATTCGCGCTATGTTATACGAGCTATGGGTTTCAAACAGCACAAGTGACCTTCAAGGTCATTCAAGGGCATTGGCAATGGTAACGTTCGACAGGCCACATACGATTTCCTATATAAAAAAAACTTACATTTCAACTATGTCTCTATCTTGCACCGTTTCTGAGATATAGCGAGATATTGGTCAACATCGTCGATTGTACTCTACCCCACCTTTATTTGGCGCCCCCGTCGGGGTGATCGCGTTGGAATTTCGCCGAAATCTTTGGCGTCAACATATTAGAGTCCATGGACTATCGTATGACGTTGTTTGAGTTATCCTATACGTCTTGGTACACACATCGGCGTGTGACAGACAGACAGGCAGACAGACGGACGGACGGACAGACGGACACATGACGACAGCATATACCGCGCCAGCATAGAGTGTCGTGCGGTAAAAACCGACGGTAGTACTGTAATAACAAGCAATTCGACCCGATGGCGGCGAAACAATGTATTCCAGCCGATGGCCAATTTTGGTCCTTACCGGTGATTACGCGATACCGACGACAACGACAAGTAATAGGCAGTCTATGACTTCCTATTTACGTTTAGAAACCACGGCCCTGTCTCGCTTGGTTTGGAAGATATTGACGGCATAAGTTCTTGGGCGGGACATTTTGGTCACCTCTAGCATGGCATACGCGTCCACGTTGACTTCAAGCATAGGTTTCTTATCAGTGTTCTGTAGTAACCACAACTCTCAAACGCACTGTTTCTGATCGAGCTAGAGACATGGGACAGACAGACACACGGACGGACGGACACCAGCTTCGCTTAATGCCTCACGTTGATGGCGGATGCATAATAACGAAATACGGCATTGTAGTGATATTACGGTATATCGATTTACAATATCGTCGCGCCTCTCTCGTACATACTGAGGTGTTGTCGGCGTTAAGTTCAGAGGTAACAACAGTTACGACACGGCTAGACGCTGACTTGACGGATGATGTTGAAGTAACGGATGCTGCTCGCTGAAGTCGTTATAGTGTTACAAACATGAACTCAACAGACTCTCTGCGGTCGAAACTGGAAAATATACAGGACACAAACAATTCAATCACCAATTCGCTGTGTTCACTTCAGATAGGCCTATCGCAAGGTTACGTCCTGGCTAGCCGTACAGTGTGGCCAACCCTCGATCGAGGACGGCTAAAGAACAGAACAGAACAGAACGCTGTCGTGCTTCGTGTGCTACGGCATGCAAGTCCCTTATATCAGTGACAACGGAGACGGAAATTTTGTACTATTTTACCCCTCATGAAGTTTAAGGGGCGTTTAAGGAAAGCGGCATAGCGGCCTTTCTATTGACCCACATCGTGTAGTAAAGTTTCGAGACTGTCGGTTGATAGACGCCGAAAAAAATTCCCAAAACAAGTGCGTCCGTCTTCGGGGTCGGACGTTTATACACACATGACGATCCTACGTCCACACGCCTCGCGAACTTGATAGGTTTCGGAGTCACAACAGCCTAGAAGCGTCACATTACAAAAAGTGCACGCTGGCCTATTCGTCCGATGTTTGGCTTCTGGGGGAGCAAAGTTCCCCCAAATGGGAGATTCCCCGCTCAGGACTCCGATGAACCATGCACTGTGCAAAATTTGACGCCGCTAGCTTTATCCTCGACGAAGAAATTGGTAACCGCACAAAAAAAACAAACAGTAAACGATATATCCACACCTTGCCTATCGGCATGTGTGGATAGCAAGACAAAGCATGCGTATGAAATATAATGGTTTTTACGATCTCGTGACTCGCCAAGTCGATTGTTGCATCTAGTTGAGTGTTACATTCACTCGCAGCCATTAACCACGGACATCATTCTAGTAACAGCTGTTACTAGATGTCCGTGCATTAACTGTAGGCCTATGTCGAAGTGTCGCACTCGCATTATCCGGCAGTGAATGTCGGAGCAGTAACCTATGAGGATGAATAACGACCATCAGACGCGGCAGCTGGGACTGGGACGTGCCTGTTGTCAAAACAATCTGCTCCGGGGCTGAGAAACCGAACTGGATACCGCTGTAACTCGATGATTGGAGTCAGAAGGGCAGCTGCTGATACCACACAAGCCGCTGCTGTTGACGTTGTCGGTACAGACAGTGGCTGTAATTCGTCAATTCATTGTCGTAGACGCCGACGCCGTCTGCAGTTCCACTGTTCGCGATTTATCTTCTTGATTAACGCATATAAACAGACATCCACGAACACGCACCTGCTATGCTGTAGGCCTATGTATTTTGGACACGCGCCGTATGTGGGAGCCATGTTCGATACAAATTTAGAGACGGGCTTTGGGTGCTATTCACTATGCGTACTTACGCAAAATTTTCTGCCGTACGCGGTATTGGCTGTCATCGCGTGTCCGTCTGTCTGTCCGTCTATCCGACACAAGCCGGAATTGTATCAATCAAAACGGCTAAACGTAGGATCTCAAAAACAACGCCGCACGATAGCCCAGGGACTCTAGTTTTATGGTGCGAAAGATCTCCCCAAGGGGGCGCCAAATGCAGGTGGGGTATGTAACATTGCATTTTTTCGACCAGTCCATAAGTCTCCAGCTCAGACAGCTTACCACCGAAAATGTGTGTCCATCCGCCACGGTTGCTTACGTCCACGACGGTGCGTTGGCGGAGTAATTACGCGGTGTCATCGACAACATTAGTGGTAGTCGACGTTGGTTAATCATAGTTACGGTCTAGTTGACATCAACAAGTTTGGTTGTACGGAAGTCTGTCGATGACACGCATGGCATTGCATGCTTGCTGTGCGATAGTTCTGCCTAGTGCAACGATGCATGTACAAAATTATTCAGGTACCGGTAGCGGAATAAAACGTATAGCAGTTGCTGAAAGTGCTTTTCAGGATGACACGCGATCTGTTTGCATTATTCGTGCAACAGTAAGCCAACATTTTAACTCTATACAGCGTCGCGCGGGTCTCTCAGCAATAGTTGAGCCTTTTGTTGGTTGAGTGGGGTGGCTGTCATTGCAGATGGGGTCTTGAGGGTCAATGGGGTGGCCCGAGGGCTCTCAGCTCAAGTCATTGACTTCTCAGAAATGACCCATTTTGCGTCGAGTGAGACATAAAATTTTACGTATGCACTCAGTTATCCTGAAAAGCCACGAGCCCCGGTCGACAAAGGGTTTTTCTTGCATTCTTAAATCCTAAAGGAAACGAATGACGCTGTACAGTGGGAGGCGCGAGATATATAGCTCCTAGATTAGTAGGCTGTAATTAATCTGCCGTAGATGATTGTGGACGTGATCCGGTATTGACGTCATTGCATTGCTACATTCACGGGTAAGCAACAATAGGCACATAACTTCTCGGTGAGCGTGCTGTATTACTGTCTTTGCTCGGTAACCCGACTAAAGCTGAACGATGCGGGGCAGTGACGCAGCCTGTTGCCGACCTAGTCGAGAAACACGCGCAGACTCGTGTTCGCAGAAACAGCGGTGCCGGCGCAGCGGGAAGAGGCGCCAGGAAGTCGTGGTAGCGCTATTTGATACCTCGATTTGGATACTTCGGTACGTCATGACGGAAGGACGAGAGGGCGCTAATGACGTTGTAGACGTAGACGATACGGGTGCGACAGTGAAATAATGCGCAGTAATCTTGTTTTCGTTGCTTTCTGGTTCAGCTTTGTTTGAATTTTTGTTCGGAAACGCAGTCGTTGCTCAGTATTCGCAATGTTGCTAATAACCGCGTATTTTAACTTTTAAAATTGGCCCCAGCTTTACTTTATGAATTCGAAAATCCAAACCATCAGGGTTCATGAAATTCGAATTCTCGATCTGTGATGTTCTTGCGGCGACGAAACGATTACGATCCTCCACAACTACTTGCAATTTACTTCAAACCGAGCGCCAAAACGTCCGACTGTTTTTCATGCTGCTAGTACCAATACGTCGGCCTACTACACAACTACAGATCGCCATCCGTCTCGGCAGAGAGTGAGGAATAACGGCACCAGTCTGAGAGCTATGCACCATCGCCACTCAGCTGTGGCTGAGCAACCGCCCAGCCAGACAGACGGACGGACCAGGCTCAGGCGCATCGACAGACAACGTATATAAAGGCAGAAGAAGACGCCGAGGAGAAGAAGCTACAGGCAAACAAGCACTAAGCCTATCTATCAACTCGGCGGTGTCGGCTGCACTTGTATCTCGGGCTGTGTTGCATAACTGCGGCACGGCATCTGCATAACCTCAACGACAAGTTATTCTATATACGCTGCGCTAAAGAGGTCTAGTCTCCACAAACCTCGTCAATAGATTGAGCGAAGATTGGCTCGAACGACTACCAGACATCAGTGCATAGCTAAACAGGTAGTTTTGACTATACGTTTAGTACGGCGCATGCATAATGTCTGTATCGTCTGTATAGTCACATTAAGCTTATTAATACGGCTTCATGTCCGCATGCATGAATGACGTAGGCCTATCCAGATCATGTTCGTTAGCCTAACAGTCGTAGTTTAACTGTTTAACAAGTAAGAATTCACGTCCACGAACGTGATCTTATAACACAGCCTATAACTCTTTCAATTTTTGTTCGAGCAACCAAACAATATAACGGGTTATTACGTTCGTGAAAGTATGCGTGTGCTTATTTACTGTAATCAAACTATCGTAGTGTTGTGAACCGCCGCGACGTCTTTAAAACGCCCGAACCAATTTGTACGATTTTTGTCACAGTACCACGCCGCTTTGTTGTTGATACAACAAAGTATTCGTATATTATTCGAATGTTGGCATGGTCTTTTTGCGACAGTTGAAATTCTTGTTACTGACCATTTTAGTGGTCCGGGTAAAGCAGTGGGTCCGCGGTGTGTGTGTGCTCGGGCAATAACTATTTACCTAGATGACATTTGACTCAGATATTTGGCATGCTGGTTTATCTTAGCACTAGGTCAAGGTCATAAGTCAAATATCAAGGTCACGGGAGAAAAACAAGAGCTCGCTAACTGCAGAGATTGTCGACCGTGGCTGCAGAAAAGCAGACCGAAATCGGAAACTAAAATTAATAAGTAAAAGCCAGATGAAATTTCATGTTGCTATAGTGGTCGGTGCAACCTCTAGCGACTAGCGAGCGCTTTCTGGTTTGCAAATGCGCATCAGTACCGTTTTTGTTTATTAAAGGCAGCCCATCTTTGCGACGTCTCGCCGACAGTCGGAACAACTACGATGTCGCAGCAGCTCGTCTCTCAGACAGGCGGAACGGCGGTGATGACGACCGGCACGAGCAGCTCAACGTTCTCGTCGACGAGCAGTTCCAGCTCCAGCTTTTCGGCGACCAGTTCGTCGTCGTCGACCACCAAGGTCGTGAAGCAGACGATGACCACCACGAAATCCTCCTCCTCGTCCTCGTCTTCGACGTCGAGCAGCCGTTCGTCGAACGTCAACGTGCACTCGAGCGGCATGAACTACTCCGACCGCATCGCCGGCGACCTCGGCATCGACGTCGGCAAGGAGATGGACCGGCTGCGGCTGTGCATGTCCAACGAGATGGCCAACATCCACAGCGACATGTTCCGGCTGGTACCCGGCAGTCCGGACGCACCTGCTCCGCCGGCGTTGGAGGCGGCCGGCGGCGGCGGCGTCGGCGGGTTCCTCGTGAAGCTGGACAACAACGCCGTGCGAAACTGCATCGACAAAGCACACGACGACCACATGAAGCTCAACTTCGACGTCCAGGAATTCGACTCGGAAACCATCAACATCAAGACCGTGGGGAACAAGATAGAGGTTGATGATCACGTCTTTCCTCGATATTCACACGAACCTGACAGCTCTGAACAAATGTGTATTATTAGGTCGCATCGCATGCACTTAGTGCACACGTTGATGCGGCCTATCATACAGACACGGTAGCGTGGTCGGTTTGTGTGTCTGTTTTTTGGTCACGTTCGTGAGCCCTACAAAAACGACTGAACCGATCGAGATGCCGTTTGGGGCTGACTCGATGGATCCAAGGAACAGTGTGTTAGATGGGGTGAAGACCGGACGAATCCATTCACATCCGCGAGGGGTTGCAAGTCGGCGATGCGGCCTTTTGCCAAAGTACTTTGGATACTTGTTATTAGGCCGCATCTCATGTATTGAACAGTTACTGGAATTACTTCAGATATATCTGAAGCTCACTATTGCATGTTTACCGACAGTTTCAATCCAGTGATATTTTAGTTATAGTTAGTTTTAAGATCAATCATTTTTATGTTATTTAGTCATAGTTAGTCAAAAGCAATCATTGTACTTATTATTTACTTTTAGTTTAGTTATAATTTTGTTACTTACGTTTTTGGTTCCAAAAATGACTGCATTATCATAAGAATTTTTAAACCGTGACAAAAATTATGGTAAACGTTGTAATTATGCCTAGCAGACAACACATCAACAATGCACACGTCTGTCTCTGCACAAAAATAATAACATCGCTGAGTGTTTGCGAACTTATGGAGTTACTAAAATATCACTGAGTCTGCCAATCTGCTGTCCCAATTCCCTCCCTACGAAACACCGAAATTCTGCCTAGGGGAATTCCTCTGACTGGGAACCCCTGTCCCAGATAATATATTGGAGGACGTCGTGTTTCCGTCATCCTCCCCGAGTTTACAGCTATGGTTGATTATTACTGGCCCGCCTAATGGGCCAGTATTGCTTTGCTGACTGGTGTCTGTTGTATGTCGTCATCGTCTGTCGGTGTCGTCTGTAAAGC
>Ga0209780_1003155_pt1 | contig 12139 bp, 8 predicted proteins | sample WorMetexBAHAMAS2_FD_187384 | JGI IMG/M metagenome (GOLD analysis project Ga0209780, IMG submission 187384) | Marine gutless worms symbiont microbial communities from Max Planck institute for Marine Microbiology, Germany - Inanidrilus exumae... | ecosystem: Host-associated > Annelida > Digestive... | reverse complement strand
GTGTATTTGCAGGTAAAACTGTGTGATCCATGCCTGAGCGCTTTGAGATATACATAGTATATAAAAGGCGCTATATAAATACGCTTCCTTTCCTTTTCCTTTTAGAACGCCGGTCTTTGGCCGGCGAGCTTTCCCTGTCCTGCGCTCGACCTGTAGCTGGCGGATGACCACTTATGTGGGTACAACGTCCGCTATAGGTCAACCAACCAGGCCAACTCAGCCTTTCATTTTTTCGAGGTCGATAGATGATTAGTAAGCTGCATTGGATGTCTGTTAACTCAGTTAGGGGTAACGCCATCTGGTGAACGCTTACGAAAGAAAGGCAGGCATGGTGTATTTGCAGGTAAAACTGTGTGATCCATGCCTGAGCGCTTGAAGCTATACATAGTAATAATAGTATATAAAATGGCGCTATATAAATACTCTTTCTTTCCTTTTACTATTGTACTAATGATAGACTGCCGCCGAAAGGGATGTGTTCAGGGTCACATAACCTCTTTAAAACCTGGAAAATAAGTGATAATATCTCGGAAACGGTGCTGAATAGAAACATGGTTGCAATGGAAGTTTAATAGGAAATCGTATGTGTCCTATCAAATGGCACTATTGTCAATGCCCTTGAAGGTCACTTTTGCTGTTTGAAACCTTTCTCGCTCTCATACCTCATGAAACATAGCACGAAATTACTAACATAGCGCGTCGCGCGGTCCCTTTGTAGTAGCTGAGCTTCTTGTTCTGATATAGCGAGATAGTGGTCCAAAATCACCGATTGTAACCTACCCCACCTATATTTGGCTCCCCCGTTGGGGTGATCCCGTCGGAATTTCGCCGAAATCTTTGGTATCAGAAAACTGGAATCCGTGGGCTGTCGTGCGGCGTTGTTTGCGTAACCCTATGCTTAGCTGTTTTGGTACAGTGCCGGCTTGTGGCAGACGGACTGACAGACAAACGGGCGGACACATGACGACAGCATATACCGCGCTATAGCACACAGCGTCGCGCGGTGAAGACTGGTTCGCTCTGTTGTTACAAAAAAAAATCGTTAGCATTCAAACGCCTGTGGGGCGTTTTTTCAATGGGGCGATCTCCTCATCGTCGCCATTGAGTCGGCGCCTATCTGCATTACTAATCTGTACAAAGATGTCAGTATTCGCAATAATGTTTGTATAATTGTATATCAAAAAGTTATTTAATGCGATATGATTTGATTTGATTAGGCCAACTATCTAGTATTTTTAACATATGTATGCAGTGTGTTTTGACCCTTACAACAGTGCTGCACTACCGTGCAGACTGTGATCTTTGCATGCAAGTGATACTGTACGCCATTGAAGTAACCGCACACCAGAAATCAATGCTCACAAAGCTTAATAACGTGATCAACAGGGCAACAGAGCTGTCTATCCTAAAACCTGTAAAGGGTTTGATAAAGATATTATTTCTCGTATCAGACATTTCTTAGACTGTATGACATTGATGTTCCGAGCAACTCGGAGTAACTACCGCTGCTGAAGGATCGTTGACGTCATCGTCGGACGCTGAAGCGACGCCGACCATGTCGACAGCGATGACGGCATTGCCGCTTTTTGGTTTACTTACTGTTTCCGGTTTGTTCTGGTCCGGAGCCGGCGGAGGAGCAAGCGACTTGTCGTTGACGTTGACGACGCTCTTCGCGGTCGTCGTGGCTCCGACCGCCCACTTGCGCGCCGCCGCCGCAGCGGTCGCCTTCCTCGCGTGAGCGCGGATGGCGAAGAATATGCGCTAGTAGAGGCAGATCATGATGATGAACGGGATATAGAACGAACCCATCGACGAGTAAATGAGAAAGTCGGCGTTGTAGAACTCACACGACGTCGGCGTCTCGGTGCGGCGCTCGGTGTAGTTCCAGACAACAGGAAGCATCGTCGTCGTCGTCATCATCATCATCATCATCATCATCATTATCATCAGCACCAGCAGCTATAGTCTGGGTGTTCACTGTAACTCTAAACATGAGTCACCCAGTGACCCAACAAGTATAACCGCATCACTACCATCTTCAGCTGTTAATCATCATTATCATCAGAAAAGGAGCAGTTCACTGTTTGAAGGCGATCGGTGTAGTTCATGCCCAAAGCATTGATGTTCCGAGCAACTCGGAGTAACTAGTAGTACTACTGTACTCGAATCCAAATTGGAGTATTTTTCTACTCTATAGGCCCAGGAGCGGGGGCCTTGGTGTGGGTTAGAGGCGAAGAAAATGAGGGTCTGAGGCTATGCGTAGAGTTAACAGTCGGCTTTTCCGCGCCAAATTTCACCCGTATTGGTGCAGGCAGTGATGGGCGTGGGGCCCCAAAACTGAAAATTTTACATAATTTCGGAATATAAAAGTACCATATGGCGATTTTGCTGTTTTTGCCAGTAAAATCCAACTTCTGTCGAAAAACGTCTGCTACAAAGTTTCTTTGCTTGTGAAAACGTCTAGCGGCAAAGTTGTAGCTACATCATTCCTCTATCTAACGGTCCATAGAAGTATTGCGGGCGAAGTCCCAATCTACCTAAAATTTGCGCTCAAAGTGACCCACCCCTTCAGAAAACGCGATTTTGACAGATTTCGCTTAATAGTGCCGCAGCCGCGATAGCGAAAAAGATCAATCGCCAAAGGGGAAGTCGACAATGCACTTTCCATCAAGCCATAGATGAACCCCGTGCGTTACCTCTAAGTCTCCCAAAGGGTGGCTCAAAACGAGAATTTTTACATTCGGCGTTGCTTTTCATTTCTTCGTTGTAGGTAAGCGTAGACACTTCAAATTTTGTATGTGGGTTGCAGAAGTCCAAGCCTAGAGATGACAAACTGTCCTTGAAATGGGCTTGGTCAACGGTCAGTCACGTCACGTGACCCGTTTTAAATTTTTAGACACCTAAGATATCTCTGGAACGGCTTAAGCTAGATAATTCAAATTTGGTATGCATGTTGATCATAGCAATTACGCCCCAGCCTACGGACGACAAATTGTCCCTGAAAGGGGCGACGTCATTGTCACGTGACCTCTCTAACGTTTGGAAAATAAGCGATAATATATCGAAAACGGTACAAGATAGCTTCATAGTTTCTATTAAATTCGAATAGTAAGTCGTATGCGCTCTATCGCATGGTTATGTTGCCGATGACTTTGGGGGACCCTTAACCACCTTACACCACCTCAATTTCTACAATTTGCGTTGCCTTATGTATATCTTCGTAATTGGTGATCGCAAAGACTCCAAATTTGATGTGGTTGAATGTGCAAGTCACAGCCTACCGACGATAAACCGTCCCTCACAGGGGCGTGATCAGTTCATGTGATCCATTAAAATGTGAAGGCTCCAATCATATCACTGGAACGGCTGAACCTAAAGTCGTCAAATTTTATACACAGCTAGGCTATGTCAAGTCTATCAACTGGATGACATATCACCCGCAAAAGGGGCATATGGTTATAGTTACGTGACTGTTTTAAAATTTTGCCGTTTGGCGTGATGCAGCGCGTCGATCGGGTTTGTCAGCGACAACTGAGCTACTTGTCTTGCTTAGGCCACTGAGCCTGTAATGATAGTTTGCTATATACCACGCAGTCTGTGATGCATGGCAGGTGCGACGGCACAAAAAAACGAGTCATCGGCCACTGGTTAAAAAAGGTGCCGCCATATATTTCACAACGTAGTGTGCACACTGCTCTAAATGGCAAAAACTGGCCAGTTTACAACCAAGTGTAAGGACGGCAGAGTCATAGCTCTAAACAGCAAATATCACTTTGGTGAGACTCCAACAAGAACGTTAAACTTACCATCGAAGTCATGTGGCAGTTGATGGCCTTGAGCTCTACTGGTATTGCTAAAATGGCCACTTATTGCGTCACATCCGCAGCGAGTTATGACTTTTGACATGACTCGCTGATAAGGATTTTGCCATTCTGTATACGACTAGCTGGTCGGCCTTACAACAGTGTATCAGCACTAGGCTATAAAGCACTACCGTGCTACACTGTGATTCGGTTTAACGTCCCGTTTGACACGAACTAGGTCATTTCGGAGAAGTTACTCTCAGCCAGTCGCTTCGTTCGGCAGTGAAGAAACTAAACCCAACAGTAAACGTAATTATTGTAACAGAAAATAGACACAAAAGCCAGGTTTTGTCGCTGTGTACGACGTCCGGCCTTATACAGTATTACAACCCGAGGCCCGCACGGCGCTAGACTGTTCACTCTGGTGGTGAAAAAGATAACTTAAAAATCGAAGTTACGAACAATATAGTGGAACGTTTTTGACTCGCAGTGGTTAATCTGCCTGATGTATCATTCTGTGTTTGGTGATGGTGCTTCTTTCTTTCTTTCTTTCTTTCGGTCCTGCAGCTGGCAGCTGCAGACGATGGGACTGAATGAAAAATCTTCACATCGATCCTTCACTGCTTCAGATACACGCCTATTTGATAGTCTCTCTTTCTGTTTTAGAACTTCATCGACGTTGTCAGTTCATCTCTTTCGCTGCGTGTCGACTTCGAGTTTGTTTGCCAGTTGGCTTCATTTGCAAAGTTTGACTTTGATTAGCATGCGTTCACTGTTCACCAATCATTTCTTCAACATGACCAAAACGTGTAAAATTGTGTTTCTTGCATTTTTGTCTGTAATTGTCTATCCAGTTGCGTCAACGCGTCAACAACTTTGGAGAACATTTCCTCCTTTTTCCTCCATTTAAATCCAGCAAATGATCTCGGGTAGTGCTGCGAGCTTCCTTAGCAGGTTTGGATGGAGCCCGGCCGCCAAAGGTTTTTTGTGTCCTGTAAAGTCTAAAACCCCCATTCCTGTGTATTTTTACCATGTGAAAGAGAATAACAGTTAACGGTTAAAGTTAGATATAAATATTGGGGAGATTTTAATTCATTTTTCATTCATTTTCATTTCTCATTACCCCATGTATTGAGGGATATTGGGGGACGCGTCCATCTATTCCCTGAGTTGACGCACGTAATGTAGGCCTACTCCAGTACTCTCCTCTAATGATGACGCTTCCAGTGTCAAGTCACGTGGTACGTCTCCATCTGCAGAGCAGGGTCTTGAAGATGACGCGTCTGAAGTCGTTGTTGAAGATGGTGTAGATGACAGGGTTGAGGAAACTGTTGACGTAACCGAGCCAGGTCAGCAACGAGAAGAGGATCGGATCGATTCGACAGATGGCGCTGACTTCGAACAAGACATAGCGGATGCAGATGGCGTTGCTGATGTTGATGGTAAAGAATGGTACCCAGCAGAACAGAAAGACGCCTGACACCGCATTCACCAAAGCACATCATTCTCATCACTTTTTGGCACTGACAAAATAAGAAATATACAATGTAGAACATGAAATATGAAATAAATGCAAACGAAACAGCCAGAAACGAAATGCATGTTGCTTACACATCGTCATTACTATAAGCTAATAAAACAACAAGGGTTAAGATAAGCGACCGGGTCGAATTACAGTGAATTCAGAGGACACAATATTGCCTAATCACGCCAAGGAGGATTTGCAACTCTGAAGAAAAGCTACTGCAAGAAGCGACCGGTAGGCCTATACGCCGTGGGCGGGTAGGCCTACCTGGTCGCTAAAATGAAGCAAATTAATACCAGTAAAAGTATTGCAAGAAAGACCTTAAATAATATTGATAAACAATATTACAATTCCAACAAGTGATCAAAGTAATTTGACAAAAGGCCGCATCGCCCGAGCACACGAATCGTTCAGTCGTTTTCAGCCGAAAAACGTTTCGTTTAAACACTTTCGACATTAAACGATTCGCGTATCCCTATTGCCTGCTCGTGCTATTTTTAGAAATGCTCTTTCATTGGTTGAAGCGTGACGCCGAAGCGCTTAGACAGTCGCGTGTAGCAGCGACGCCTTCTTTTGCTGTTGTTGTGGGAAAACATAGTTTTAAATCGCTGATTTCTCGTACATGCAAATTTCTATCTCCTAACGAACTACATCTGTATATTGCTGTCAGCAACAGCTTTCCATCGGTGTATTGCGCGAATGTAAGAGATCAGCCGTTGTTGCACAGCTCACTATTACAATGGTTCTCTATGGGACTGAACCTTTCATAAGTGCCCCTACCCGTGGAGGATTGCGACCCCCTTCTCACACGTGGTTCCTTGGGCCCACCGAGTCTTCCACCAAAACGGCATCTCGATCGGTACAACCGTTTTTGCGCAGCACAGGGTAGAATTGCCCCATATACTTTACAATGAGCCATCACCCCCATTCAAAATTGCCCCTTCCTCTAAGGGATCTTCACCCCCATCTATTACATGGTTTCTTAAGCCCACCCGAGTCAGTACTCAAACGGCATCTCGATCAGTTCAGCCGTTTTGCAGGGCTCACGAACTTGACCAACAGACAGACAGACAGACCAACCACGCTACTTCGTCTGTAGCAATAGGCCGCTATCGCTGGCTGTCGCTGCGATGCGGCCTAATAATATTAGAGTTAGACCTACATAATATCAAATAGTACATTTTTGAATAATAGCTATAAAATGAGTGTTCCTTAGAGATTTTGAAAGATCTGCGGTTTTACGTTATTATATTAACATCATTCTGTTAAAAGCTGTTATATTGTCTCTTATCTTACTAGATTAGATAATAACACGTATTATGCCGATACATGTTGAAGGTTAAATATGCTTCAGAAATAGGAAATTATATCCTACCAAACGACAGCAGTGGTGTCACCGTCGTTATAAATCATAAACCGGTCTGGTTCTTTTCATCTCCGGTCGGCTTTCAGCACGTCGCTGGCCGCTTTTTACGGTTCCATGCAGATAGCGAAGAAGGTCCACTCCTATAAGCAGAGGTTAACTGCGCAGGCGTGGCAGACAAATTGGCTTATTTGTCAAAATGATATATGCATGGGATAATGGAGGGTAACGTCAGCAACAAGCCTGAAGTACAGACAACGACGTTCAATCACGTACGTAACGTCGGCGCTGAAATGACCAAGGGCGAGTTGTGATTTTTGCGTGACGATGTTACCGCGACCGGAAAACTAGAAAATCGTAAGCGTCGGCGCATAGCGAGTTAGAACAAAACTAGGACTACTAAATTCTGCATGTTTTCCATTGAGCGCCATGTTTGGTTATGCTGTTATTTATTAACAGTACTGAACGTAAACGTTTGGACTTAGCCTCGGCATTGAGGCTTTAGCCGATGTAACGAGGCCGATGCCAAGATTTTGGTTTTGAGGTCGAACGGGAGTGTAAACCATGATAGCCTAGTGTTTTGTATTGCACTGGAAGTTAGGTTAACGAAGCATATATTGTTAGCGTGCGATTCCACACCACGGGCGAAGCGAAGTCTGCTGTCTACGATTGCCTTGTTCCGTTCGACGATAAAAGGATGGAAACCCGTCTAAGAGTCCAGATATGCTACAATTATCATTAGACCACATCGCAGTACTACGTACGTAGATGCCGCCTATTATTACCGAGCGAGTAGCGTGGTCTGTCGGTCTGTCTGTCACCTAGTGAGCCCCGCAAAATGGCTGAAGCGATCGACATGCCGTTTGCGTGGAGAATTCGGGTGGGTCCAAGGAACCACTTATTAGATGTAGCCGATCTCTTCCAGCCGAATACTGTATTGTGGGCATTCCACACAATACAGCCATCTAGTTTAATATTAGTCTTAGTTTTCTTACACGCTCTGATGATGCTGATGAGTTTCTCGCACATACCGAGGACGACAGCCAGCGTCTTGGTTGCTTTTCTTTCGCGGCGACCTGCGCTCTTGTCAGCCGCCTTCTTGTCGCCGGAGCAGCGTCGACGGACCGGCAATTTGATCCTACTGGCGAGCGACCTGGCTGGCGAGCTCGTCTGACGAATACTCACGTCTGAGCCGCGCTGCTGGCTGCCTGGAGTTGAAGTCTGCGCCTCCACCATGATGCCGGGCGGAGATAAAAGTCCCTCACGTTTAGTCCAGACCACCGGCTCCAGGGCACCTTCTGTCCGTGTTGACGTTCCGGCGTCCAGATTTCTCCGATGAGCTTCCTCGACGTTTTGTCGAACATCGTCTACCGCCGCTGAAGGATCGTTGACGTCATTGTCGGACGCTGAAGCGACGCCGACCATGTCGACAGCGATGACGGCATTGCCGCCTTTTGGTTTACTTACTGTTTCCGGTTTGTTCTGGTCCGGAGCCGGCGGAGGAGCAAGCGACTTGTCGTTGACGTCGACGACGCTCTTCGCGGTCGTCGTGGCTCCGACCGCCCGCTTGCGCGCCGCCGCAGCAGCGGTCGCCTTCCTCGCGTGAGCGCGGATGGCGAAGAATATGCGCGAGTAGAGGCAGATCATGATGATGCACGGGATATAGAACGAACCCATCGACGAGTAAATGAGAAAGTCGGCGTTGTAGAACTCACACGACGTCGGCGTCTCGGCGCGGCGCTCGGTGTAGTTCCAGACAACAGGAAGCATCGTCGTCGTCGTCATCATCATCATCATCATCATCATCAGCACCAGCAGCTATAGTCTGGGTGTTCACTGTAACTCTAAACATGAGTCACCCAGTGACCCAACAAGTATAACCGCATCACTACCATCTTCAGCTGTTAATCATCATTATCATCAGAAAAGAAGCAGTTCACTGTTTGAAGGCGATCGGTGTAGTTCATGCCCAAAGCGATCGGCGATGAGATCGTCAGCGAGATGATCCACGTCATGAATATCATGATGAAGACTCGCTTTGAGTTCCTGTGCTTGGCGTATTTGATGGGCTGCGTCACTGCAATAAATCTACAACCATGGAATTCGAATGCTCCCATTAATTTTTGAGCCGAGTGACCGAGTGATGGATTTTTCAGGGATTTTGCTAAGAATTTACTACTCAAACTTAAATGAAAAATACCGAATAGATTCGGGATTTGTACATTGCAACCCGCTTATTACACGTAACTAGCAGGAATTCTCCTTACCGCATGTGTGTAAATCTAAATATTAAATTCGAATTGTTTAGCTTTATCTGTTCCGAAGATAGGACGGGATTCCAGACCCTGGCCACGCCCCTTTTAAAGGTGATTTGTCGTCCATAGGTTAGGACTTGAAATGACCTACGGTACCTGTGTACAAAATTTGACGACTCTAGCTTCAGTCATTCCAGCGATAGGAGCACCAACAAAAATAAAACGGGTCACATGACTTGCCCACGCCCATTTCGGGATAATTTGCCATCCACGGCCTGGGACATGCTACGGTCAACCTGTTTACCAAGTTTGAAGTCTATCTCCAGCTGTTACAACGATATGAAATACGATGCAAAATGTAAAAATGGGATGGTTTGGGCATTCAAAAATCACCCAGGGTCAGTGAAAATAGCACCATTCGATAGACGGCATGCGACTTTCTATTAGCCTTTCATAGTAACCAAGCCCCTATCTGAGATATAGCGAGACATTGGTCGAAAGTCGCCGTGTTTAACCTACACCACGTCTATTTGGCGGCTCTGTCGAGGGTGACCCCGTTGGAATTCCCCCCGTAATCTTTGGCATCAGAAAACTAGAGTCGCTGGCTGTCGTATAGCGCTGTCTTCGTGATACTACGTTTAGGTTTTAACCATTTTGGTAGTACACCGATTTGTGACGGACGGACAGACGGATAGACAAACAGACGGACAGAAAGCCACAGCATATACTGCGCTAGCACAGCGTCGCGTGGTAAAAACGGTTAAAATAAAAAAGGGAAAAAAAATAAGAATACAAAATTAAAATTCCCTGATATTGTCTCTAAAACGGCAAAGAGTGAAAAGTAAATGCTAAATTCTAGTCACGAAACAGATGCACTAGGTTGAACATTGAACGCTGTGGATTGATAGATGTACACGTCATAGCACACGTACGTGTTTCGTTATTAGTCTAACATTCGTGTTATTTTTGCCGTTTTAGAGCTCTGACAACATTACACAAACTGCGATCAATTTTAGGCCTCATCGCTTGCACGCAGTGCATTGATGCGGCCTATTGCTACTGATGTCACACATAGCGTGGTCTGTGTGTCTGTGTGTGTTATGGTCACACGGATGTGCCGTGGAAAAACGGCTGAACTGATCGAGATGCTGTTTTGGTTACCGAGTCGGATGGGCCCACGGAACCGGGTATTAGATTGGGGTCGAGATCCCCACGGCCACACGGGAACGGCAATTTTGGGGGTTGCCCGGTCAACTGAAACGCACTCGGAGTCTATGCTGCCTGTGTGCGGTCTACACACCTAAAGGTATCATTCAGTCCTCAATAACGGCACTACTTGCGATGCGGCCTTTCGTCAAAATTTTTGACTACTATTTTCTATATAACGAAGAAGAAAGGAGTGTCTGCCTGTCGACGCTGATGGCGGTGAGGTTGAGTATTGACGCCGTACAACACATGACGTCGAACGCTACCCACGTATCACACAGCGCATCACCCAGCTGCCATATTGCGTTGTTCACCTACACACAACCGGACTATCGTTGTACACGGTGCCGCAGAAAAACCACCGCATTGGCCACTGCGCATCAAAAGTGCAGTTTTTCTCTTGCCCGTAACTTAATCAAGCGCTGATCAATTTTCAAAATTCTCTGACTTTCGGACTGTTAATTAGCAACAAAGTGGGTGGCTAACTAAAGATCCCGTCACATGTCGCAACACTACCTTCTGAAATATTTGGCAAATTTCTTATTAGTGGCTGATGGCATGTTTTGAGCCATTTTGTAGTAGGCAACACCGACAGCACTCTAGTATCAGCCAATCAGTCAACTTCACGATGACCTTACAGTACAACATACACTGTGTCTAAAAACAATACACTTCACTTTTGATCATAACTTCGGCAAATGTAGACCGACTTTCAAAATTCTTTCACTGGCTGATTCGCAAAAAAAATCAATGAATTGTTGCAGGGTCTTCCATCTCACCTTAACTATGTTTCTACACTACCTTGCAAAATTAAAAAATAAAATAACGGCTGAACGTTTACTCAACGTTTACTAAACTTAACGAAACTTAACATCATATAGGTGACAAATACCACAAAAGTATCACAGTGATAATTTACTTAATTTTTGTGCACTATATGAAGCAGAAGCTGGAGAACTGTTTAAAGCAAACTGTTCAACACATCTATTAACCCGATTTTCATCACCTCTTTAACGTATCGAGCACGTAAACAGACAATACGCGAAAACGCATGTGCACTACGTTTGCTTTGTATAACTATAAGGGCTAATTACGCTGGTATTATGCGTTTTCAGAGGGTGTAAAACTGATAAAATGAATTACTGTTTGGCCGCATCGCAGCAATAGCTGGCGATAGCGGCTCATTGCTAATAATAACAATAATAATAACTGAACAAGGCGACTTACGGCTAGCGGGGACCAGTCCCGTAGAAACTAAAATACAATTAAAATAAAAAACAATGAATTAAGCTACAGTACGGTTAAAAATACCAAATCAGTATACATAAAGCACCATTGTTATTGTTCAAGGCCTAGACCGTAGTGTTTACAGAATAAAAATGTTTTGAGATGCTTTTTAAATGTCGCCAGTGTTGATGACTTCCTGGTGTCAGGTGAAAGTTCATTCCAGAGCCGCGGAGCTGCAACTCTGAATGCACGTTCGCCGAATTTTAGTCTAGTGCGTGGAACAACGAGATCGCCCTTTGAAGCTGACCGTAGTTGAGTCGGCCTATCTAGGTCGGACACTGGCTGCAGCATGTCAGTAATGTATAATAATCTTTATTCGCACACAAAATGCAGCAAACAGATAAACAGATACAAGTAGGCAAAATACAGGTAACACAAATTATGCAACTCCTAAGCTAGAACTAATAAAAACAGCACAATACTATAGATCCAATAGGCTCGTCATGGAGCTCGCACTTAAGACTAACACTGACATATTATACCCTCGAAACTCAAGTGTATGCACGATAGCGCTAGCCCATGGCACAGAGCTCGCAAATCGCCCAAGAAACACCAGGTGTCTGTAGTGAGCAATATCTTCAATACATGCAAGATTAGTCATCGCACGTATAAAACAAATGTCATCGGCGTTTGAGCACCCAAATATTCTAAAAACAGACCTGTTCAAGATATTATCAAGCATCAGGAGGGTGGACCTAGC
>Ga0209780_1003154_pt1 | contig 12140 bp, 7 predicted proteins | sample WorMetexBAHAMAS2_FD_187384 | JGI IMG/M metagenome (GOLD analysis project Ga0209780, IMG submission 187384) | Marine gutless worms symbiont microbial communities from Max Planck institute for Marine Microbiology, Germany - Inanidrilus exumae... | ecosystem: Host-associated > Annelida > Digestive... | reverse complement strand
GTGATAGACTGAGGGAGGGGATATTGGGAGAGGGGGTAAGAGGTGAGAGGGAGGCCCCCAGCATTTTCAAACTACTTTAAGCACTGTAGTTTGGTAAAAAAAAGCAATGGACGTGTCGAGAATATTAAACTACTGTCAGTAGGTGGTGCGGAAGAGATTAACTGCTATCACCCGCATCCATAGGCGGCGGATAGTGGAGCGGCCTTCAGATACAGAGGTTAGCTGCAAAATAAGGAGGGACATTCCCTGACGAACAAGCAGTCACGAACCAACAGTGGCGGATCTACCAGGACGAGGATGTGACAGCGAGCTATCGGGGACATCCTAGCTTAAACTATTATTATTATTATTATTATTATTATTATTATTATAATCGATGCAAAGATTAAAGTGGCGCTGTCACATTAAAAACGCTGCAGGGACACTGTACAACTAAAAACAAAGACTAAAAGTCTCGTGCTGGGCCTGAGAAATATACGGTAAATGAAATGATTCCTATGAGTATGTCTCACGGAGCAATCTTGTAGTAATGGCAAAGTCCGCCACTCGATGACGGCGAGTGATTAAAATTGTTATATTCTAATGTCTTGTCAAGTTTTTCACAGTTGAGTTGGACAGTACACAGTCAACATGTAACCTATGTCACTCACGTGGATAGAGGTGCCATTGGTCATGGGACTGCTGCATTTCTAGTGTAGAATATTTAATAATTTACTGTACAGACAACAGCTAAAGTGAGGCCGTAGAATACAGAGGCACATCACTAGTTCGTAGATACGATCATGAGCAGACGAATCATCTTCAGCTACAGTGTAAATAGAATATTAAGTCAAACTGTATAATTCTAAATCCGTTACAGTTATAGCTTTAGTTATAGTGGAGCTATTGTTCTCCCCGCGAAAGCAAGGGAGTATGTTTCATCGGCGTGGGTATGTGTGTCTGTCTGTTTGTGACCACGATAACTAAAAAGATTGCGGACGGATTTGTACCAAATTTATGGGAAGATTCCTAGGGGGAAAGGGAAGACCAAGTTCGTGTTTCGTTACGATCGGTAGAGGGATGTGGAAGTAACGGTAATAAAACTACGTAAACCAACGATTGTTTAAATTTTATACTTCTAATAGTAGGTGTGGCAAGTGTTGCCAAGTGTTGGCGACAAAACCCCCAAATTTCGCTTTCGTGGGGAGTTGTACTCTCTCAGAGTACTTTCCATCTAGGTAGCCCTGCAACTGCCGATGAACCGATGGTCGATGCATTGTTTTATTTTGTAACGTTTTTAGCCCATTATATATACGTCGGTTTCATGTACAATAAATGAATGAATTAATGAACGGAAGAAAGCGGCGGATGGACAGCCCGAAGACATATTGTCTTCATTGGCATTGTGTGGTGGCCAAGAAATAAAAGCTGATGACCACAATGGCGACAAGAGAACGTTATATCGGTGGATTCGCACCTGGTGCTCCGTGCTTCTTTCGAAGCGTCAAGACGATGCGCCGATGTCTCTTGCGACGTCCCGGTCGTTTTGTCGCCAGCTCGAGGTTGCTATGACCGCCCGGAGGACGTCCCACCTTGCGTCGCTTCTTCTCGTAATTCGCTGAAAACACACGGCACAACTAGAAAGCCCTCACCGGAGGTCGCGCCGACCCATGTAGCAACTATATTCCTCCTGTGACCGTGACTTCAATCGCGACCTAGATGGCATCAAGATAAAACCAGCAAGTCGGTCGCATGCTGCCCCCTAGTGAGCACAGTATGCCGACAGGATAGACAGACAGACGGACGGACGGACGCCATATCGTTACGTTATGTTACATTAGATTACATTACTAGGTGTGCTAGTATGAGGAAAAGAAGAATGTCTTAAGATGACGTTTGAAAGACTGATATCGTGCGGAAAAACAGACAGGCAGACAGACAAACAAACAAACAAACAAACGAAGGTAAAAACCGTACCCCCATGGCCCCGTGACTGGCGTCAGCACGGGTAATAAAAAACTGGTTTGTTTTTTTTTACCTCACCTCACTAGTGAGACCACACTACCTAGCAAAACGATGGACCACTTTTGGTTCACTGAAGTCCGTTTGACCCTGCTCTGCCTATTGGATAACTAACTAACCAACTCAGAGGCGGTTCCAGCTATTAGGCCGGGTAGGCCGTGGACCAAACTCGTGCCTGGCCTAACCAAACGAAATTCTGCCCCACGTACACCACCCCTGTTGGCCTACCCAAAATTTGCTTGGCCCTTTGATTGGCCTACCCATATGAAAATTCCTAGAACCGGCCCTGGACCTAATCTACTTACTGAATTTAGTCTTGGAGAGATGTGCACAGCTATCTGGACACAGAACGTCCGTGAGACATCGCGGACTGACGAGATGAGGACAGCATTCCAGCTTCAGACAGATGCATCGACAGAACTCGTCCACTTGGTCGCTCGTACGACAGATCTCAACCTTGGCGCTGTAGCTCTTGCCTTTGTATCTGCAGCATACGTCACCATCACGTCGCATGGAACAACAGAAACTATTCTCAGAACTTCATGACAATCCGCCCGTAACTTCTGGAGTTATCATGCTAACGGAAGAAACAAACAAATGGCAGAGAAAAACAGAACTCTAAAAAACTAGAAGATAGACTTCGATGCTACCACATACTAAACTAAGGTGTGACCTTGATATCCGATAGGCCAACTCAGCCTTTCATCCTTTCGAGGTCGATAAATGAGTAGTGAGCTGCAATCGGATGTGCGCTACCTCGCTCGGGTGGTGCCATCTGGTGACCGCTTACAGAGTAAAGACAGAATGGTTCATTCCATTCCTGTATGAACGTGTGGGTGGCAGGTAAAACTGTGTGACCCTCTAACACGTGCCGTTCCTGAGCGCATTAGAGGTGGTTTACGACGATATGCTATATAGATCGACGTTCACTTGACCTTTGACTTTTGACCTCCAGGGGCTGGCGAGTATGCCCTGTAAGTTTCATCGAGATTGCTCAAGCCGTTCATGAGATATGGTGTTAACAAGATTTGGCCTTGACGGCCTGCTGTGACCTTGACCTTTAACCTCCAGAATCTAACCCTGTCATCAGTATGGGCTATTAAATATTACCTGTAAGTTTCATCGAGAATGCTCAAGCCGTTCATGAGATATCGTGGTAACAGTATCTGACGGACGAACGGACAGGACAACGAAACAGTCCGAAAACATAATGCCTTCGCTGACATTGGGTCACCGTGTCTTTCGCTAAAACCTTAGTCTAAAACCAAAGCTTAATCTGAACGGCTAAAACCTGGTTTCAGACCGTGTTCAGATTAAGCGAAAGATAAAGTGATTCGGTTTTGACTAAAGTCTTAACTCTAAGAGATTAGTGATAATTGCCTATCTAAAAGCATTAGGACGGTTTGGTTTGAGACCGGATTGCTTAGATTAAGTTCAGTTTTAGACCAAACTTTGGTCTTAAACTTTGCTTTAAGCGGTAAGTTTGAATTTAGACTTTGGTCTCAGACCAAACGTTTAGCGTCACTTCACGTTTTGCATTAATTAGGTCTTAAACCGGACTTTTGGTCTTAGACTAAGGTTTTAAGCGAAAGATAAAGTGATTTGATTTTGACTAAAGTCTTATCTCTAAGAGATTAGTAATAATTGGTCTTAGACTAACGTTTTAGACTTTGGTTTTAGCGAAGGACAAAGTGACCCATTGTCGGGTGGCGAAGACATAAAATGGCTGCGGTAATGATGCGGACATGACGTACTTGGCTCCGAGGATCTGCTGCTGCATGCTGGGATTGGGCGCGCCATCCAACTGGAGCTCTCGAAGCACACGACTCGACTTGTAGGCGACGTTGATGATCATCGAGAGGACTTCTCTGACGACGAGTGACACCGGGCCTGGACCGACTGACTGAGGCAGCAACATCAGCCGACCCTTGCTGAGGTACGGACCGGTGAAACAGCGGTAGTTGAAGTAGATCTTGGGACACCAGCTGCTCGACCCTGCAGTTGCAACGGACGGGCTAGCAACTGGGGTTAAATTCAGTGGCAGCTGGAACCTCACACGTCTCGCTTGAGCTCCCACACTCCACATACAGGCTCCCACACCGAGCAGTGGCGTCGCCAGGATTTGGTGCCAGGAGGGGCACATGCACATGCAAAAGTTACTGTCGACATATGGTCAGTCGCTGTCAGACTTTGTACCGGTCAAAGTGCACTTTAAAAATTTAATTTCTGTAAGTGGAGGGGGGCACGTGCCCCAGTGCCCCTTAGCTGGCGACGCCAATGCCCACACGTCCAGCCTACAGCTCCTTTATAGCCTTACATCCATGTCGCTGCTATATTGTTATCGAAATGTTTGACTGTTAGATATTTCGCACGGTCTGAATGCAAAATGCAACGTTTTTGGGAATCTTACAAAGCATTTCAAGCAACTGACCACTGATAGTTAGTATATTACTAAAATTGTATGATAACAGTCACTTCACGTGCACAGTCACGGAATAACACTGGAATCATTCACATATTTCAGCCACTAGACCATCAATCAATCAATCAATCAATCAATCAATCAATCAAAGTCAAGATTAGGGCGCCGTAAGCGGCGGCACTGCCCAAGGGCGTTGCATGGTGGCGCTGCGGTAGGGCGTTGGACTTGCAACTGACAGGTCGCGGGTTCGATTCCCGGCCGGTCCGCTTTCATGTAACATACGCCAACTCAGCCTTGCATCCCTCCGGGGTCACTAAATCGAGTACATGCTTCGGCTGGGGGCAAAGTCGGGATTCTCACCTCTGTCGGGTGGCAGGTAACAACACTGTGTGATCCCATATTATGGCATGTGAGTTTCCCGTAGCGGTGAAGAGCTAAGTTATTGCTAACTACTATATACACTGTTTACTTTACTATACTTTAAACATAGCAAAGGCGCCCAACAGGAAATTAGAAACATTACGCGTGCCACAGTGATGAACAGCAACTGCGCTGACCTCAGGCCAGATCTGTTTCTTGGTGATGGTGATCGGGATGAAGAGTTTGGTGAGATAAGATGGCGAGGGGCTCCCACACCCCTTCAAAAGTAATTTAACCCCTTGTTATAATACAGTTGTTCTGTACGTTCAAACGATTTTTATCTTTGAAGAAAAATCGCACGGAGTACGTCAGCTTACGTCCGTCGGCGTCCTTGAGTTGTTGGTATAACGCAGTTCGCGGGTCGTTCGCTAGGTGGCCACTACAAGTCACACAAACACAGAACAGTGAGACTTATCAACGACAGCAGGACAGTGCCATGATCAACAAGCCCCTGAATGGTCACAGCAGGTCACGTGACCAGACCACTGAACGCTAATTGGTCCAGTCGCGGCATGAGTTAGTGGACCAATCAGCAGTTAGTGGGCGGGTCAAGTGACGTGTTCAGGCCAATCAGAAGCCTGATTAAAGTCCTACTCCAATACTTCTTCTACCAACGTAGCGCTACAAAACAGCAGGAATGGGATCCTCGATGACTGGCCTTGAAGTCGAGAACATGTAGAGGACAAAGTTTGGTGGCCTTGGCCTTGAAGAGGCCTGACCTTGGCCTTGACTTGAAGCCGTGGTCTCAAGGAGACCTGTTCTACACAGTTTTCTGGTGTGATGCCACAGTCTGGACAGTAAGCTTTACAACAACAACTACAGTCCTGCTGTTTAGCGTTATATTCTTCTGTGATGGTAAATGGGATGGAGTCCTGCCGGACTGGCTTCGAACTCCAGGACACCTCGAGGACAAATTTTGGCGGTCTTGGCCTCGAAATGACCAGGCCTTGGCCTTGAAGATGTGGTCCTCGAACATACCCCTGCAAAACAGATATACATGTACAACACTTACAACACGGCCATAAATACAACACAATGAATCAACTTACTCCGGCTGTACAACAGCAACTTTGCGACTGGCCAACTTGTCGGCAGCTGGCAAGGACTTCATCATCGGAGCCTTCAGCTGGTACTGGTTGCTCTCGCACCAGCCGATCGGAAACATATCATGCGAGTCTATGGTGTAGTAGAACGAGGACGCCATCTGGTGGTCGACGTGGAACTTCAGCAGGCGATTGTCGAACACGTCGGTGATGGTCGCGACACAGATCTGGCCGGGCTGCTGTGGGTTCACCGCCTCCAACTTCATCCCGCTCTCAAACTCATGGTCTTCCGGACCCTGGAAACAGTTCAACAAAATAACGACGTATGTATGTAATTAAGTAAGTAAGTAAGCAAAAACGTTTATAAAGCACTGCGATCATTTAAACGTAAATGACTTAGTAATCATTAGTAGCACTTGTGACGGAACACAAATGTCCCCATGATGTTCCAGTCAACACATAACAGGTCATTTCGGAGACAATTCATTCCATGAAATCAACCGACTGCACCATCACTAACTATACAATCACAATAGCCAAGAGAAAATATGCAAATAACCAATGATGAGTGTCCACGGTAATCTGGCAAAAGGCTGCATCGCTGTCTTGTCACCCCTCACGGCTGCAAATAAATTCGTCCGATCTTGACCCCTATCAAATGCATGGTTCCTTGGACTCACACGATTCATCCCCAAACGGCATCTCGATCGGTTCAACCTTTTTTTGCACAGCACACCCGTGTGAATAACACGCAGACAGACAAGCAGACTGACAGACACACAGACCACGCTACGTGTGACATCTGTAGCATCTGCGTGCATGCGATGCGGCCTAAAAACACAAAACAGCACAAAAAACCACATCAGACACACGCAAAACCAATAATAAAACTGCTGACCGTTGCAAAAGCGTCCAAGGGCGCCGCGTCCGCACCACAGTGTGATAAATAATCTTTCCAGTTGAACACATCCGCTTGCCAACCTACCTCACACAGAATATACAAAACTACACCGTGTTTCAGAAAAAAACACCCACTCATATTATTGGCTATAAGTTGAGGAATAGTTGTCGGATTGTAATAATTTTTGGCACCAAAATTCCTCACATAATTTGACATCGCATGACAGCTTAGTTGTCTACCTCACCTAACTAATGTGTCTACACTACCTTGTAAAGCTAATCGCACGAGTTTTGTCGCCGTACATCACATACTTTCCCATACAGGTTATGGACTTTTGGCATCAAATTTTCACTAACTGTTGAAACAACAGTATTCAACAGTCAACAACTGTTTCCGTCGTGTTTACTGATATACATTATATTTATTCTTTGCCAGTGATTCTTATAACATTTGCCATGACTGTTTTCAGTGTTCTTTGACTCTTTCAGTCACATGAAGACGTTGTGAAGCGTTATAACGCATATTGTGTAAAACTTACTGCAAACACTGTCGCCGAACAAAATAGCATCAGCAAATCAACATTTCCTTTATATGTTAGTCAACATTTTCACATTTAATGTATTGTGGAACGTAACTTTTTGTCACACAACAAGGCGTGTTTGTAATGTATGGCGACAAAACTCGTGCAATAAGTTTTACAAAGTAGTGTAGACACATTAGTTAGGTGAGGTGGACAACTAAGCTGTCATGCGACGTCAAATTGTGTGAGGAATTTTGGTGCCAAAAATTATTAAAATCCGACAACTATTCCTGAACTTATAGCTAATAATATAAGTGGGTGTTTTTTTCTGAAACACGGTGTAGATTCTGACCAAAGATCCGCGTCTGCAGAAGTACTGCTATTTCTAACCCGCATTCAGTCCGCGTCCACAGAGTAGCCTATGCAGTGCTAGACATTGCGGCTCAAAACATCCACTTTTTATTTGCGAATAACCTGATCAAAATTAACCGATGGTACAAGTACTGAGTACTCATTAACCAAAGAAACAACAGCATGTAACCACTCATGGTTTGTTTCGCTCACACATTTCATAATTTCTAAAAAGTAGCAGCACTACAAACAAAATATTCATTAAGGAATAATGTGCACGTCAGTCCGTGTCCGCAATTTTTCTGGATGATGATGATAACGATGATGACAGGCAGTCATTACTTTCTACCCAGCCCGCGGTTACCTTCCCAGCTTCACAGCGTCGCCGCCTTTGCCCGGTACCAATTTATACTGCATGATGAACAGAGTCACACGTAAGAACGACTTGCCTAGAGTGACTGTGTGACTGCAGAATGAGCCCAATGTCGCTAGTCCAATGCCTTGCCACCGCAATACACTACCAGACTGCAAATCAGCCGCACCTCTGTCCATTGTCCAGTTGAAATACCTTCATATTACTGCGTCCCGGCCGCCGGTGTCGACACTCGGCAGCACCTGCGTTCCACCAACCGTCAACTACTTGCAGTACCTCGCTACCGGCTCAACACTTACGGCCGTCGGGCCTTTTCAGTTGCCGGCCCCTGCACAGTCTGGAACTCTCTCCCGGATTTCATCCGAGACCCGACCATCAGTGCAGACGCCTTCAGACGTTTGCTTAAAACGTATTTGTTCGCTCGATGCTAGTGCACTCAGCGCGTTAGAGGTTCTTGACGATAACCGCACTCTACAAATTTACTTACTTAATTACTTACTTACTCCTGTCTCAGACAAATACCACAAACAATTACATACAACGTCAAAAGTAAAACACGTAACAGTTCACACCACATTATATAATGTAACTATTATTTGTGCAAAAACGAAACCATACTGGGCACCAGAGCGAGGTGAATATTGTTGGCAGAGCACCAGCCTACAGGAAATATATTCAGCGACCCGGCATGGCAGCACAGCTGGTTCCTGGGCTTTCCTTCATCGGACACCGTGAGATCGTCAAACTGGACGACGAAGTACCATCTGTTGATGACACGGATGACGGTTGCAGGACGAATCACAGATGGTAGAAACTGGTCGAGCGCCTCCAGCTTCCAACCTTCATGGAACTTGTGCTCAACGACCAAGGTCTGGTCCTGTACCATCAAAAATCCACTAACCATAATTCTCTCAGTGAAAGCGTAGGAGTATGTTTTTATCGGCGTTGGTTTGTCTGTCTTTGTGTCTGTCTGTCTGTGACAACGATAACTAAAAAGATTGTGGACGGATTTGTACCTAATGGTATGGGAAGATCCTAGGGGGAAAGGGAAGACAAAGTTCGTGTTTCGTTACAATCGGTAGAGGGATGTGGAACTAACGGTCAGGGAGAGTTATACCTACCACAAAATTTCACTTTCGCGGGGAGTTGTACTCTCTCAGAGTACTTTCCATCTAGTTATATACTTCATTTTAAGATGTACAAATATGTCGGCTCTCATTGTTGTCAAGCCAAAATATACGTTGGCTGCGTTGCATGCTGCCATCTGGTGAGTGAAAGTGAATATATCGACGGGAGAGAGAGAGAAGGACAGACAGACGGACGCCAGACCGTTACATTACGCTTTCCGCCAGACGCGGCCAGGCTAAAAATCATTACTACGGACACCGGGATCAAACAGTCACTGAAAAGGAAGTGATGCCCTTTCCATCGGGAGTATGGTAGTGATTCATAAAAGAACAAGGCCAGCGGGTAATATTTCCCGGTTACCTGGGTGGCATCTGGTCTGTAAAAAAACCCGTGCCACTTATTCCCAGAGGTTGTCCTGCAGAACGAGTGAAAGAAAAGAAAAGAATGGGAATGGCTAACCTGAAAAACGGCCGTTAAAACAGAGACAGTGGTACTACTGCGGCACATAATTAATTCGAGTTCATCATCAAACTGAAGTAATTAGTTATCGAACCAAAAACTATATATTTACTGCAGCGTTTTATTTCTAAAAATAACCGCTAGCAAAATTTTAGAAATTAACGTACGGCAAAAATTTCCGACGGTGGCTGGAAATTTTCAGCCTCAGCCAAACAGACGTCGAGGCTATGATTCCAGTCAGACTCAGAAGATTTTGATTCATTCTTCACCACTAAAATAACAACAGCTACTGTCAATCACACAGAATGTCAGCAGAATAAATACTAACCCTCACAAAAATAACACAGTCACTGAAAACTGAGTCAAGAATTTAATTTGAACTTAATGTTTCCTTGGAAAGTATATACATATGCAAAAATAACCAGTTCTGTACAAAGAAAGACATTACAACAAGTGGTCAAAGTAATTTGACAAAAGGCCGCATCGCCACCGCGCATGAATCATTCAATCATTTGCAGCCGGAAAACACTTCGTTTAAACGGTTTCAACATTAAACGATTCGTGCATCCCTATTGCTTGCACGTGCTATTTTTAGACATGCGCTGGCATTGGTTGAAGCGTCGCGTCAAAGCGTCCAGGCACATGGCTTATGCAACAAGACGTCCACGTTGATCGTCTACGATAACCAAAAATGTGGGTAGGTACCTTCCTGGTGCGCACCGTACAGCCCAGGGGAAAGAATCTGAATTGATCTTAACGGTAAATATGGAAACCAAACATTCCGTTGAGGAACCATTTGGCCGTCAATTTCCGGCGATCTGCAATCATTGCGGAGTTATCACAGCCTGTAAGTCACAAGACCTGGAAATTTTGTAAGCAATTTTTGGCTTTTTTAGAATAACGATCCCTCTCAAACTGTCGCTACTTCGCAGATCGTGCCCAAAATCTGCCAGGGCCAGCCCCAACACTTGGCTCACATTGTTCCAGATTTCACCCAAATCGGCTCGCTTTCGGCGGAGTTACTGCCGAACGCGTGAAGACCGTTTTTGCCCCGTAGAGTATTTACAATATAGGCTCTTCGAGCCTATAATGACGTTGTTGATGATGATGATGATGACAATTATGTATGCAAATGAACCGGCAGGTGGTTGGTAAGCGCAGTCATGTGACCGAGCCCAGCCAATCGGATGCAGCCGATGATGCAGGTAGAAGAGCCAGAAGTCACCGGCGGCGGTCTCCGCTGTCACGTACCGCAGCAGCAGGCGCCCGCCCACGTTCTCAATGACCTTGACGGGCCAGACAAGGTCACGGTCAGTGTCGTCTTGTGCCTCGAGGTACATCCCTTCCTTGATCTGGTCGATCGGCAACGTCCCTGTCCGCTGGCAAAAACAACCACTAGTTTCACTTTCACTTTCAGTTTCTGCACGGCTTTTCCCTCTCCGCCTGTACTCTCTAATTCAACCACAGTATCGAACATCAAAATGTAATGTTTTAATCGCTCAGTGACAGTAATTTAGCATTCAAAGTTATTAGCAATGTTGAAGCGAAAGACAATGCAATTGCAAACACCACCCACTACAAAGTTCAAAGTTGAGAAGTCTGCATTGATACTTCTGCAATTCGAGCCCTGCGTCAAGTAGCCTACGTGGTGGGCTTGATCGGCCTATTGCTGTAGCCATAGCCTCGGCCTTTGTCTCCAGTCGAATCTTATATGGCTCATAGACCAATAACATTGCTCGTTTACAGAGGGTCCAGAACTCGCCTGCAAGAGTTGTAACACAAAAGCCATTACATCTGTCGCCATTACATCTGTCCTCGGTCGACAAACTCCGTCAACTCCGTTGGTTGCCAATTCAATGGCGCATCAAGTTCAAGCTCGCTTCTCTTACTTTCAAGGCTATGCATACTGAAACCCCATCTTACCTCTTCTTATTCCTTACCGTCCTTGCCGTGTTCTTAGGTCATCTACTTCACCTAACCTCTTTCAAGTTCCTCGCACTAGTCTTATTTTCGTTTCTCGCACTTTCCGTGCAGCTGACTGACTCCAACTATTTGGAACCCTCTTCCTTACTTACTCAATCCGTTCTTCCAATACATTTAACTCTTTTCAGCAGCATCTTAAAACACGCATTTCCCAAGCAGCTGTTAATACCTGCCAGCACCTCCGATTCATTTATGTGACTAATGACTAAATGTTTTACTTACTTAATTACTTACTTACTCTTACCGACGGTGTGGAGTGTATACTAATTACGTGATGACAGCAAACCCTGAGGTGCCACACATCATGGTATTGCTGCACTTGTAGGCTAGAATATTTATTACTTCATTGCCGATGTCCACATACGCCATCGATGGTAGTAGTAGTAGTAGTAGAAATGAATATTATTTAGGTGGCGTTATGGCATTGCTGCTGCAAGACCACCGTACAATGTTACAATGTCAATAAAAACAGTAAGAAACAGTTTGCAGCAGCCGGTACATGGTGACAGATCAGCACTGAACGACGGACAAGCAGATAG
>Ga0209780_1003153_pt1 | contig 12140 bp, 11 predicted proteins | sample WorMetexBAHAMAS2_FD_187384 | JGI IMG/M metagenome (GOLD analysis project Ga0209780, IMG submission 187384) | Marine gutless worms symbiont microbial communities from Max Planck institute for Marine Microbiology, Germany - Inanidrilus exumae... | ecosystem: Host-associated > Annelida > Digestive... | reverse complement strand
AAGCAGCAGGTTGCCTAACTGGATTGTAGCTGCGAACATACCAATGCATTTAGAACTGGAAACGATATTTGCTCAGTGATAGGTGCAGTTCGGCGCACTGCACCTATCAAAAATTTGTTCGTGCAGTTTGGCGAACTGCAAGTATAAATTTTTGCTAGGTGCAGTGTGCCGAGCTTATTAAATCATTCACCAGATGGCGACACATTACACAACAAAACTACTACCACTAAGCAGTCAAACTAAACTGACCCTAACCATAGCACTAACCCTAACCGACACAGTAAACCTAACACTAACTGTAACTCTAAACCTTGACCGTACTAAACTGTAATATTTATGTGCATTTCGTTGACACAGATAAAAAGGTTTTTCTGGATTTATAAAAGGAATTTTTAGCGGAGGCACGTAGCGGGGTTCGTGGGTGTGCCAATTTTTTGCACTACCTGTTTCCTGATTTAGCTGTTCTCAGCTTAGCATACACCAGCTACAAGAAATTCATCATTTATCATTAAAAGAGGGTTTTTTTGTGGGGTATGTATAGAAAAGGGCTAGGTTGTTTGTGGGCATATAAAGAAGAAACAAAGAAATTGGCAAACTGCACCTATCGCTGCATTATAGGTGCAGTATGGTGAACTGCACTTATAATTATCCATAGATAAATTCTGGTACAATTAAGATGTTATATATAATTTCAGGGCACAATGACAGGAAACCAGAAGTCGCATTGAAGTGATGTATGAGGAATGTTAGCAAGTTATTATATTGTAAAGTGTTTAGACGAGGCAGGCATTGAGGCTTTGGCCTGTGCTGATAAATTCTCTCTACATCTACATTTTTGTCGCCACATGTAAAGAATGCATGTTATTTAGTGATGGGACTTTAGTAAGTTAGGCTTAGTTTATATTATTGCTTATATTGTAATACAGTATTTTGTATTACTGACACTGCTGTTTATTAATGTAATAATTCTACCTTCTAATGAAGCTCGTGTACGGGCCGCACTGAGCACTTGCTTACCTACTCTACTGGTACGGTCGATTGGCGGGACGTACGGTCAGATCGATGGTCGGTTCAAACGCAGACGGTCGATTCAGACGCACGTACGAAAATAGCTATGCAAGCACGCGTTCATTGCCAGCCTGCAGGGCACCCCGATCTATGGCACGTCCGTCGCGAGGTCGCGTAGGTCGATCGGACATGACATGGCAAGAGCTCAGAACGTTTTCGACCGATTGGTCGTTCCTGCTACGCCACGTTGTCGCTTGGTCGTATGATCGACCGGTTCACTGGGTGTCGCGTGCAGCTGACGATGTTAGGTGCCTCGGCATGAGGCAACAGGTTGGTAAGATGATGCGCTGTTGTACCTGACAAAAACTTAGCTTTCTCCATCATATCTGCAGCTGCCAATGATAATCAGATGCTGTGATTTTTGTCTTAGTCAGTAGTTCTTTAAATGTGGTATGTCTGTTTGTGCTAGTTGCTAATAGAATACTGACTAAACTTGTTATGCTTTCTGTATTTACATTGAACCCGGTTAATAATTTATTGCAGCATGTGATAATTTCATGTAAAGCTATTAGTATAAAGCTAATCATATTTTGGTAAACTGAAAACGTATTACAGAGCAAGATTTTCCTCGTTTAAATACTTTTGTAGATACGTTAGTTGCAACTGGGAAACGTTCTGGTTATCAAGACAGTAATGCCTAAACCTGTGTTCTTGTTGCCCAGTTATAATGCTGTAATGTATACACTGTACTTTAATGTTGTTGTGATATTTGTTGAATGTGTGAATAATTAATTAATGTGATGATGCCATATTGGACACTGTCATAAACTGGCTAATTAGTCATAGGTGCTTTTACTCAAACACTGATCAGTTGAAGAAAGACAATCCATGTGTTGTCTGCATCTTTCTTTAATCAAACTGCTGTTGCTGTACATTTCGTATATTAAATTTTGGAAGTCCAATGTTGACATATGTTGCCTAGATATTTTTTACTACATGTTGACATCACATGCTCATGTTTGCAGCAGAAATGAGTGCAGCCCGACTTTACATCGGTCGCCTGTCGGATTCTGCCAGAGATCGAGATGTCGAACGATTCTTTAAAGGATATGGAAGAATACGCGAAATTGTGCTGAAAAATGGCTACGGATTTGTTGTAAGTGTTCTACTAAGTAACTACGGCAAGCTAGCGAAGTTAAAAATAGTCTAATGCATATTGTGTAAATGTGTAATTACTGCTGCATTGCCTATAGTATAGAAGTTGTTGCCAATGTAGCTATTAATACTAGGTATGAAGTTTTAAGTGACAGCGTTTGCCTTGTAGTAGCTTAAGGTCGTTGACACTGTAGTCAGTTTTATAGTTGGAGGTTATATTTGTAATGTGATATGCATTTGAAACATTGACTAAAATGATGTGATGTTAAGCCTAATTTTTTCTTCGTAGTCTTGTTAGTTTATAATTGTTATTGCATCAATTGTCTCTATAAACTTAGTTATTCTTTTTGCTCCCTATCTAGTTGTCATTCTGTATGTACTCGTACATCATCTTAATAGAATTTAATGGCTTTTTATTTGCTGATGTGCTGTTAAGAAACTGTGCACTCATCCACTGTGTGGCAACATTTCTTAGTGTAGTTTTTAATTAATAACTCTGTTATATAAACTTACATTTTAAGATTTCTGTTGTCTGTAATAACCAGCTACTGCACTGCTGCTTTTACCAATTTTACAGGAGTTCGACGATGCAAGAGATGCAGATGATGCTGTGTACGACTTGAATGGAAAGAGTCTTTGTGGCGAGAGGTATGTGTTGTTTTTATTTGGTGTGTATAAAACTTGTGGATGTTTATTTAATACACATTATGAATGTTAAGCAATTACCAGTTAACCGTTTACTATTTATAGAGTTGGAAACTTTTTGAATTTAGCTGACTGGTTTCCAAATTGTCGTGCGCTTCACCCTTTATTGACCATCGTAGTTCATGTGACTCAATGATTGTTACTTGATAATAACTGCCTTCTTCTCCTTCCAAACCAGAGATGGTTTAGGTTAAAATCAAACCAGTTTCCATTTACTCAAACCAATTTCTACCCAGTTACGCATTTCTGACATTGCAAGATGTCACTGGCATAAACAGAATAAAACGTACCATACACTAGCAGACAGAAACTAAACACTGTTTTACTATTTCACAAACGTATAAGACTAAGACAATGGGCATCAAAAGATCTCTTATGCAAATCAGTGGAATATTCAGGCAGCTGATAAGAATGTCCTCAAGCTCCCAAATGGTCATAGTTTCTAGAGGGTGGAACTAAAGTGTTTAAATCATGTCCTGGTGCACATAACTTGCAAAACATATCATGATCAGACTTATTCACAGGTTCTCCTACAGTAACACAACACTGAAGATAACTAAAATGCTGCAAACGTGAACGACAGTAAAGACAGTGGCATTGTAGTCTGCTTACATCATTAACAGTCTTCATTGCCCACGCCGTCTGTATACCCGCAGGTGTGATTAAGGCATTCAGTCGCTTCTGTCTGTTTGTCCACCGTGTGAAAGGAGAAGGCTTGAGCTATCAACACCAAACTTGGTACACATATACTCTGTAGTAGTTGCTCGACATGCATTGACCCACAGGTCAAAAGGTCAAAGGTGAAGGTCACACGGTTACAAAAACTGTCAGTCACACAGTTGCTAGTGACACGTGCTGTTACGGCCATGTGCTGCTGCTGTCGGTGTGGGTCTGCATATTGATACGACTGCCTATGTTTTCTAGTTGTTGTTGTTCTCTGCTCTATACTGATGTAATTTACTGTCGCCAACAGAAGACACTGTGAAGTAGCAGTGGCTTTCATTCTAGCTAGGTAACATAATGAAGTGGTCGAGCAGAGTATGAGTAATGCTGGACCAGACTGTGGTGAGTCTCATTACTAGTGATGAACAGGGATGCAGTGATAAGCCTGAACCATGATCATGTGAATTTATCATCCCCGACAACATGGATGGTCAACAAAGGGTGATCTTCTTTACCAGTTCTTGCACCTAACGTCAACAGTGATGCTAGAGTTGCTTCAAACAGTGACAAACCTGTGGGAACAAGTCTGAAACCAAGGTAGCTAAATACAGCTTTCAAAAACGGAAACTACCTGTTAACATCCCTATTCCACATGTGTCAAGTTCACACAATACTGAGTGACCAAGTGAGGATGATAGTTGATTACACATATGTCTACACTGTTAGAGTGGTGATTGAACATGCACGTTCGCCTGGCAGTGGATTCTCTAGTCGCGGCAGCGGCGGCGGCTCTAGCTCTTATCGCAATCCTCGTGACCGTGACAGGTTTGATTTTACTTTATAATAATTAGTCATATTACATCCACTTACAAATTTTGTTTATCTGGTCTTTTCTGGAATTATTGCATGTTGGGCTGCCGAGTTGTTGAAATGAGAACTGCTATGGATACTTTGAGCATGTTCTTACAGGCTGGATCCCCTGTCACCCAACCGACAGTGTCACAGTGCTGAATTAAGAAGTGGGCATATTATACACCTGGAAAATGGTTATTAAAATGGAGGTAGTAATAAATAATTAGATGCATTGTATTCTTACCCTGGCCCTCGAAAAACATTTTTGCGCCCTTCGGTGGAACCCCTGGGGCGATTTCCCGTCAGTGTTTTATTGCCTGCCAAAGTGATTGCAATACAGGCTGTTCGAGCATGTAAAGGTTATGCAAAAATGATAGTGGTGATAATATAATGAAATCTGTGGTTCATCGATGTGGTGCTGTTAATGCATACTGTTCTTGTCCATCATAACATGCTGTCAGTAGTAGAGTAACAACAAGTGTTTGTATGTGTGGTTCAGTAGGCCGATGCCACCTCTGAGAACTCAGTATCGCATTATTGTGGAGAACCTGTCAACACGAGTCAGCTGGCAGGTACACAGTTCAGTATTGTGCACTGTAAGGATAATGTCCAGTTAGTGAATTTGCATGATTGGCATTAAGTGCGTTGAATGAAATGCTGTGAATATGTCCACTGAAACCTGAGCCAATTGTTTACACTCGCTCAGGGTTCTGTTATAGCCGACTTTGGTGAAACTGGAGTCACTCACAAGAGGAGACCAGTTACATGAAAATTGAAAATAGTGATTAGTTATAATCAAAACAAGATGCAATCGGAGACAGCAGACTTTGCCCCCAGTGACACCACCTGGCGAACTCGACGAAATGTACATGTCACCTTTGATTCTGGCCCATTCCCTCCGTTACATGAAAACATGACATCATCCACATAACCGGAAGTACATAAGGTATGGCGTTGTTGTCAGGAGGACCGAGCCACAGTCATGGCCTCATAGGTAATCACAGACAGAAAAATTTGTGAAATCTGTTTGTGTGGTTTTTGAGATAAGCAAGTGGATAGACAGACATGCTGATTGCAATACTTTGCACCCCTTCTGGGATGAAGTAAAGATGTCTCGCTGGTGCATGAATTTGTGCTGTGTGACTATTCAGTATTTGCATTGGTATTTTGCATAAATTGTGCGATAACCGTTGGTTTGAAGTTACACTATATTAATACCTCAACACCTCGGAAACTGTGTGGAATAATTTATGACTTAGATTATTGTTGATTTTGCATTAGTTTGGTTTAAAATTTTTTTCATTGATAACATATTAAACTGTGTGGAACTGAAGGATCTGAAGGACTATCTGAAACAAGCGGGTGAAGTGACGTATGCAGATGCACACAAGGATCGTCCAAATGAAGGGTGTGTTTGCAGAATTGTGCTTTAAAGATGATATGCAATGATTTTTTTACCAAATTGATTAAAAGTAGTTTCTAGCTGCAATATAAACCCGTCTGTGTAACAAATTTTGATAAATTACGCCATAAAATGATAAAAAAGTACAAGTTCATTGGTCTTTTTGGTATAGTTATTCTTTGGCTGTTTCCGTCATGTGTGACATCATGCCAGGATACGCTTGTTTTGTTTGCGTTGTTATGCGTTTGAGATTAGATAAGAAGTTATTTATTATACCATTTTATGTTTTAAGAACCTATTTCTATGTCGTTATGCCTATATGTTGTGTAATGTCTCACTTAACACTCCAATAGCCTGTTCCCTCGTTCGTTTCCCTGGTATGACGTCATCACTTGCAATAGTAAACAAATTACTTTCTTGCGCTTTTTCTAAAATTTCCTGACTCTTTGATGTTCCTTAATATCCAAATAGATTTGCTTATATTAAAGACATACTATGGGAAATTTACTTTAAGAACCAAAAAATCATTGCATATCATCTTTAAATTATACACATTTTAGCATTATTCCATGCTGCAAGCTAATAGTTGTAAGCTGTCAAGTAATGGTGTATTTACTACATTGTTGTGTCAAATTCCGCAATGTGAACTGAAAACAAAGCATGAAATTGGTAACTTAACGTCCTTTATACTATTTTCTGCCAAGTCTGCATAATTTGGCCAAACCATTACTGCAGTTGCTAAAAGAAGGAAACAAACACGGAAAAGAGTTACTTGTGTCGTGTGAACACTTGGCATACCCAGATTTGCTACATGCACATGATACTTTAATATGTTGCTGACATGATCAGTGTAACCTTGAATGAGAGCTTTTGTAGTACCAGATACCAGATACTGTACCAGATTTTCTCGAGCTATTTCTGATATTACGGCAGTCTATTCTTTTAGTTTTTCTGACAGTTATCATGAACATTTAAGTCATCTTTCGGGTGGAATTCTTTTTGTGTTTGTATTTATGTTGCATGTTTCAGTGTTGCTGAGTTTGCAACTCTTGGAGACATGAAGAATGCGCTGACCAAGCTTGATAATACTGAACTTGGCAGTCGGAAAATACGTCTGGTTGAGGACAAGTCTTCCAGTCGCCATCGCAGGTAGCACGTCAGTCTAGCACTTTGTTAGTGTCTGTGTGTAGTTGACAGATTAAATGTGTTTAAATGCATATGCACTGAATGCTATATTTTAGTTGGTTGCATTTTCACAGAGTTGAGCACAGCCATCTGATAATAGGTTAACACACAAACTATTCACTGTGCTGCATTTTCAAAATGTTTTTCTGCCAGGTCGGTCTCGTCCGTTTCATAGGCCAGGTAAACTTAGTTAGCTGGTTCCCTGTCGGCTTTCTTGCTCGGCTTGCTCTGGATAAATGCACTGGTTTTTACGTTTTGGATGTTCTTCCTGCTTCTCACCTAGCAATGTCAAAACAGTCAGTGGAACTCATAGCACTGAGACCAATCATGGAAGATCATCTATAGGCCTTGTCCTTTCCTGATCTGCTGCCACCAGACTCCTGGTCTTTTACTTTGTTCCCAGTAGAGGTGCAAAGTGTTGCAATCAGCGTGTATGTATGTCGTTTATCTGTCTGTCCACTTGCATGTCTCATAAACCAGAAGCTCATGTACTGTTTATGTGTGAATTGGACGATGAATGCAAAATCAATTTTTTTAAAAACTATTAGTGATTAAAAACGTGTTCCTGTCTGTGACCTTTTTGTCCATCCAACCAAGGTGGCAGCCAAGAACATATTGCTTTAACCACTAATAGTTTTAAAACAATTTTGCATTCATTGTCCATTTCAGACATAAACAGTACGTAAGTTCTGGCTCTTTGATATGTTTTTTAACGACTGGCCATTTTTATGTGTATTCTGCAAGAAGCTTATTATTTTCCACTTTAATTCTTGGCTCAGTTATCAGCGACTATGTCGTCTTATATGGGGATTTACACCAGTTAGTGGCCTGTTATAAATGTAAAAGCTACTGTAGCTTTTTGCTTAGAATTTGCGGATAAAATTTTGATATTTGCTGTGTTAAAGCAGTGGCTTTCACAACAAAGAGAAACCATTTTTTGTTTTTATAGTTTTGTGGTTTTATTAGATGAAATAGTAAGTGTAGTATATAGGCTGGCACAGGTCTGTGTGTTACTTTTTCAAGTTTTTTGGCAAACCATTGCTGATATATGGTGATTTCACATTTTTTAGAGTGGCAGATGTGTGCCACATTACATCTGTTGTATGTATGTGTGGACTACACACTAAGGCTATTTAATGGTTTGTTTTTATCCTGTGCAAAACTGGTTGGAATCAATGGAGTTGTTTCAAAATCATGCAAGTTTTAATATTTTATGATTAGGCTTGAAAATGGTTATTCACGTCCCATTTTGGGTTTTTAGGGAATTTGATGCCATGAATTGGAAGCAGTCTCATCATGACTACCAAAAACCACCTACTAGTGCACAAAGATGTTATATGATATTTCGATCGTCAAATTCAGTCACCAGTGCATGCTGGGTGCAATACCAAGAATAAAATTACAATGTAATGTCACTTGAGAAACCAAAATGTGACACCCAGACCAACACGTTGCCACAGCATCACGTGGATTACATGTGTGATCATACAGCTGACTTAGTCCTTACACAAACGGCCTGGCAGAAAGTAATGGCAGCCTACCGCCAGGTGGATGACTTATAGTCACCTGCGGGCTGACTGCCTGTACACTGGGCCCAACGCTCGGTAACGAGTATGGGAAGCCGTTACCTTTTATCTTTTAGATGACAGACTTAGCTAGTTGTTAGTTGTATGAATGTAATGCAGGTTATATATGTTGTGACAGATCGGGTTCAAAGAGACGTAGACGCAATCGTAGTCGGTCAAGGAGTCGCAGTGACAGTCGCAGCAGAAGTCGTAGCCGTCGACGTACTCGCAGCCGTAGCCGTTCCGAAGAGAAGAGGAGTCGTAGTCGAACCAGAAGAAGTCGGTCTCGGAGCAGGAACAAGTCCAAGAGAAGTCGATCGCGCTCTCGCAGCAAGACTAGGCGTAGCCGATCAGGCAGCCACAAGAAATCTAAGAGAAACAGATCTGAGAGTCGTGAAAAACGCAAGAGGAGTCGCTCGGATAGTCGCCGTAGAGCAAAGAAGAGCGTGTCGAGGAGTCCTGAGAAGCCAAAAAGGAGCCGTTCTAGAAGCCGGGATGATCGTAAGAAAAGTCGCTCTCCAAGTCAGCAAAAAGAGGAAAAAGCTCCCAAAAGTCGTTCTGCAAGTCGTGAGAAGTCACGCAGAAGTCGGTCAGGAAGTGCCGAGGGTGCAAAGAAAAGCCGCTCTGCTAGTCGTAGCAAATCCAAGCAGTCTTGTGAGAACGGCAGAAAGAGTCGCAGTCGTTCGCCAAGTGGAGACAAAAAGGCAGACAGAAAAGTTGACAATGGGACAAAATCTTCCCCACAGAAGAGAAGCCGTAGCCGTTCTCATAGTCCACCTAAACGAAGATCTTCTGATAAAAGTCGCTCGGCTAGTCGTGAAGCTCGTCGCGAGTCTTTAGCTGGTAACATGGATGATCGTTCTTCAAAACATAACGAGGATCGTAAGGTGGCAAGAAGTCGTAGCAGGTCACCAAGGAATGACAAAGACCGACCCACTTCACGTGAACAGGAAAGTGTTTCGGCAGGTGAACGTAAGAGTCGCAGTAGGTCAACCAGTAAGGAGAAGAAGGATCGTGGTCGCGCCGAGTCTGGAAGCCCAAAGAAAGCTCGAAGTAGAAGCCGTTCCAGCAGTCATGGTAGGAATAGATGTCGAAGTGGTTCAGGAGGCAGCAGCAAGACCAGAAGCCTTACACCAAGTCCAGACCGCGACAGACAGCGAAGCGGTAGCCAGTCGGCTAAACGTAGTAAGTCAAAAAGTCGTTCTGCGAGTCCTGCAAAGACTAAGAATCGTAGTCGCTCATCCAGTCGTGAGAAAGACAAGAGACGGAGCCGTACCCCAAGTCGTGTCAAGGACGACAGTAGAACTAAGTCGGAGAGCCCAGAAAGGAAGAAACCGCGAAGCAGTCCACGGAAAGAATCGGAGAGCAGCGACAAAGCTCGTAAAAGCCACTCACGAAGTGCATCTCGTTCACGCAGCAGATCACCATCATCGCGCGAGAAGGCCGGTGGGAAAAGCCACAGGAAATCACGTCGCAAATCTTCCAATTAAAACTAAAGTCTGTACAATGTTGCCTCGTATAGTGACAGTTGGAACAGTATACTGAGACAGGATGTTAATACAGCAGTCTATAACATTCAACGAGACTGCAGGCGGCGTTAAGAGTTTTTGTGCAGTTTGTTAAAATTTTATTGGTTTTGTCTTTGCATAACAAGCTGTCATGATAACATTGTTTGCGACTGGTGACAGTATGTGGACTCATTTAGATTTACTCATTTACTCAGTAAAGACTTTAGTGGTTGCAGATGTAACAGTTTACTGTTGTAGAATGGCTGATTTGACTTTCCATAATATTTATGTATACTGTATTATTTGCATGTAGACATATTTGTTATAATTGTTGTCGAGTGTGCACAATTTAAAGTGGAATTTAAATTGACAGTATGGTTGGTGACACGAACCCAACAACCATTGGTTCTTTTGGAACAAGTTGAGGAGAAATCAAGAGGGTGTTTGCCTAGAAAATTGTCATGAAACCGGTGTGTGACGGTATGTGTATGTATTGGAACTGATGGAGTTTGCAGTAATGATGGCTAATTGAATTAACAGGTTGCCACATTTGTAGCGGGCTGTACTGATTGATCGTTGACGTGGTCTTGTAGCTTCCGAGTGGGTGTCGTTGCGCTGTTAACTGCAATAACAATTTAGAAATTTGGAAATTACTAATTTTGTCAGTTTTATATGAACAAGTCTCGTATAATAGTGAAGTGATCTGCTTGTAATGCAACATTGGCCTATATTATGTTAGTTAGTACTACACTGTAGTAGCCTAAGTGAGAAAATTTATACGCGTCTCCTAAAGGCAGCAGTCACTATGCGCTGGTGCCTTGAATAATTAAATACTTTTTCAGCTTTTGGTAAGTGAAGTCAGGCTGACGGACGTGTGTCGGCAGACTGTTCCAATGTCGTGGTCCCGCACTCTGGCAGCAGCGAATGCGCGATCACCGAGACGTGAACTTGTGCTGATAATAAAAAGGTAAAGGCTTCTGATCCTCGTTACCGAGTGTTGGGCTTGGAGCCGATCTCGTTGTACAGGCAGTAAGCCCGCAGGTGGCTAAGTCATCCACCCGGCGGCAGGCTGCCATTACTTTCCGCCAGGCCTGTGGTTACCTTCCCAGCCACAGAGCATCACCGATGCTTGGCTGGTACCAAGTTATACTCAGTGGTCGAATTATCAGACAGTTTTCAGGGGGGCTATATGGCGAGCGCGGAGCGCAAGCCTATAATGGGGGCCTGGGGCAGAGCCTGAACTAAGGTGGCCAGCCCCCCCCCTCGTAATTCGAGCACTGGTCATACTGCATGGTGACAGAGGCACATAGGGGTGCACAACTTGCCCATGGTTGTTAGTTACGCATCTTTTGCCCCGAGTAGGATTTGAACCCACAACCTGTTGATCATAAGTCCAACGCTCTGTCCGTTGCGCTATCGCGCCACCATGTGCTGATAATAGTACACTTGAAATTGTCTGATGATCGGAGCAGACGATGACTGGTGGTGGCTACGAGCTGACAGTCGTCTGACAGATACCGTGATGCCTGGTTGTTGAGCGCCTTGCAGACCAGACAGCGAGCTTAATGTCTAAATTCAACTCACTGTCGCATTATTAGCAGTATTGGGGCCTACTTGCTGCAGCTGCAAGACCGGTGTAATGTGGTCACTGGTCACACCGGGTACCGATGACCAAGCGTGTCGTAACCGCCGTAGTAAGATATCGAATAAGAATATGCCGTGTTGGAGAGAGTAAGTAGACTAGTTTAAAGGTGCGTTCACACTAACTGCGCGGAAAGCCAAAATTTGCTGTCATTGTCCGAGCGGCAAGGCCCAGTGGCGGATCCATCGGGCATATACACTAGTTTAGCATTAAATATATACAACCCCAGGATGGCTGTTATAAGTAATAAATGTAAAAAACTGTCGTTTTGTAACAACGTGTAAGGCCCATAACTGACACATATAAAACAGCAAAAATTCTTTTTGGCACGTCAAGGGCTGTGGATATAATACAAAGTTCTTATTATATCCACAGCCCTTGACGTGCCAAAAAGAATTTTTGCTGTTTTATGTGTCAGTTATGGGCCTTACACGTTGTTACAAAACGACAGTTTT
>Ga0209780_1003152_pt1 | contig 12143 bp, 8 predicted proteins | sample WorMetexBAHAMAS2_FD_187384 | JGI IMG/M metagenome (GOLD analysis project Ga0209780, IMG submission 187384) | Marine gutless worms symbiont microbial communities from Max Planck institute for Marine Microbiology, Germany - Inanidrilus exumae... | ecosystem: Host-associated > Annelida > Digestive... | reverse complement strand
AAACACTACGGAGCGGAGTCGTGCGACGGATGCAAGGGTTTCTTCCGCCGATCAGTTCGCAAGAAACACGTCTACACGTGCCGCTTTCAGCGCACCTGCAACGTGGACAAAGACAAGCGTAATCAATGTCGCTACTGCAGGCTGCAGAAGTGCTTCGCCGTCGGAATGAGGAAAGAAGGTTAGCGTGGGAGCACGTATGATTTACACCACAGTGAGTGACCCTTGCTATAATTATAGCTGTGGACCCAAAAGTCTGAAAGAAAAATTCTTGAGATTGTTGCAGAAGTATTTTACAGCTGGATTTGGATACGCTTCCTGACGTCCATGCAGGCAACAGTGTTAAACGACATGCAACTTAAAGGGACTGTAGTACTTTGACAGTTTGTAGCTGTAATTTGTCAATAATGTCACTGCAGCGATATGACGTTTATTACGCTGTCCGCGTCCATAGCGGAAAGCATAAGGCCCCGTCCACACCAGCAACAATGTCGAAGCAATAGGCAGCATTGTCGAAGCTACGTTCGACTTTGTCGCAGCAACATTCGACTTTGTTGCCACAAACGGCAACAATGTCGAACGATTCTATTGTAAAATTTCGTCCTTTCGACAAAGTCGAATGTCGCGTCGACGACATTGTTGCTGGTGTGGACGGGGCTTAACGGTCTGGTGTTCATCCGTCTGTCTGTCCCGTCGCCATACTCACCGTGACTCATCAGGGGCAGCATGCGACGCGGCCAGCGTACACTTCGGCCCGGCAATATTGGAAGGAGGACCGACAATCCGACATACTTCTTGTTTATTTGTTTTGCTCTGTATACTGAAAACACATTGTAACGTCATCTAGTCAAGTCTACTGCAATTTACCGTCATTGATGGTGTGCAGTGTGTCTCATGCAGTTAGTTATAGTTAGAATATTTCTAAATGCGCGTTCAGACAGGACGCGGTGCTCCATGTGTCCTGACATGACGTTAACAGTGGTATAATACTATAAGCCTCAACGTGATCTATGTGGCAGACAGATGAACACCAGACCGTTAAGCCCCGTCCATACCAGACAGACAGTTGACTGTGTTGATTATATGATGGACGTTGCTGTGCACAGCGGTACAGAATGAGAGAGATCAGATACGAGTGCGAAGACCTGCGTACGAGGAGCCAAGGACTGCTAGACCGGACGACATCACAGTCGCCACGTTACATCGCGCCGAACTTCTCTCCAGAGAGGTTTTGCACCATCGCTCTTGATTGACTGATTGATTGATTGATTGATATTTAATAAACACGTAACAAACGTCCTACATGTACAGTTGAGAAATGACAATGGAAGTAAAATATAGAAATACAAATACCATAAAAACACAAATACAAGTTACATATACCAAAAGAGGCAACGGGATACAAATGACTTTTTATAGACCTCCGAATCACACCTAGGGAGTTCTTAGGTGTGTCCTTTGGGTCTGAGGTAGTGTCTTCTTCTTCTTCTTCTTCATTGGCATGTTGCTAATAGAATAGTAGATACAGATTGTTTACAGAACGTAGCCTTGTCGTCGACAGCCAGAAGCTCTAAACACAGTCATCTGTTTTCTAGTTGTACACAGACTGAATGTACATGTATGCCAGTGTTGGCTGGCTGAACAGCAGCCTCAACAAAGTGATGCTCGGAGGGTTTTCTCCAGTTAAGCGGTGATGCGTTGCGTTACGTCGATGCGCGACTCTGCAACGCAACGCAACGCACCCGGTGTGAACGAACATGTAGCAAAGCTCTAACTCTGTGGTGGTCCTGCCGGGATCTTTTTTTATAATTTTTCCGGTATTATTTCATAAACAGCTGGTAATGTATCGGAGGCACTGCAAGCGACATGGTTGGTTACTGAAGAGATCACTAATAGGAAGTGATACATACATCGCCTGTCAAATATCGCCATCTTTGATTCTTTGATGACCTTGAGTGACCTTATACGGCTTACTTCGCCTTTACTACTGCAAACCTTATAATTTTGCTTAGAAAAATGCAACAACTGGAATTACTTAACAAGCCCTTCAGTTGACACAGAACGTCTGCGACGATGCGGCCTTTTGTTACCACTGCATTGAGAATCGTTCATTGATTTGATGAGGAATGTGTACAGATGTGCATGGCGGTCAACACGGTGAGCGCAGATCAGAAGAAGCCGGCGACTATACAGGACATTTGTCAGTCGATGCAACAGCAGCTGATGGTCATGGTCGAATGGGCAAAATACATCCCAGCTTTCTGCCAACTGAGTCTTGACGACCAGGTTTTACGCCGGAGTTTTAATATAAATGTAAACTCAGCCAAAACCTGTAGTCCAACCAATAAACAGTATCGAAACAGGTGGAGTCCAAAATATATTTAGAATGGAAATTGAAGACATCTGGATTATAATTTTGCGGGAACCTCAAAATGTAATGTTCATTTAACAAAAGTGCTTTAGCGTCTGGGAAAATTCGTCCCCTGCAGATCTGTTAATATGGCTTCTTCCCTGGACTATATCACGGACCTTCTACTATACAGTAGGCCTACAAACAAATCCTTCAGTTACACTCTGATTTACGCTCGTTATTATTTAGCCGCATACTATGCATACAGTGTTGATACAGATGTCGCACACTCGCACGTAGCGTGGTCTGTGTGTCTGTCTGTCTGCGTGTTAGTCACACTGACGTACTGTGCAAAAATGGCTCAACTGATCGAGATGTGGTTTGGGTGGCTGATTAGTGTATATGTCCAAAAACCTGTATTAGATGGGGTCAAGCTTTTTGTGTTTTTTAGTTTTTACTTACATTTTCCGTTTTTTTGGTACCGTACGCTAGATTATGCTGGCTCTTCGTCAGCGTTTGCTCGCACGTAAATATGTCCTGTCGTACCATATCGTATCGTAACTTATTACCACTAAACAAAAGGCCTACAGATTTTTGCTCGTTAAATTGCGCTGGCCGTGTCCAGCGATAAGCGTAATGCATCGGTTTGGCATCCGTCCGACGGTCCGTCTGTGCCATCTTTTTTCCAACCGGCACATACTGAACGTGACTCACCGGGGCACTGGGGCAGCTCGTGACGCGGCCAGCGTACATTGCGTCTGAATATTAGGAGGACGGACTGTTTGAAACTGTATGAGTGAGTAGACTATATTGAATTTGGATATTAGGAGTAGTTGAGCTAGAACGTTTTTGCCACTATGGTGTCCATCCATCCATTTATTTGAATCATTACCCAACGAACATAACAATGGCTGCAAAATTGCTATATAGTTAATGTTTTAGCAGTGTGGTGCAATATACTGTCTTTACTATCTTCAAGATAGTCTTTTGTTTCTTAAAGATACAAGATAGTATTCTCTCTTGTATCTTCAGAATACTGTTTGAAACTATCTTGACAAAAGTGAAAATGGGCCTACTTTTGGAACATACTTTTTAGCAACATAACTTAATCAATGACTCTAAACAACACTGAAAGACGACACAAGCAATTATCTGCTGTAATATTAGCAATCTTTGATCTGTCACGAACAAACACACTGCAGTTAGTAGATAAAATAACTAATTTAATAACAATTGCAATAACATTATGTTGAAGAAGCTAGTACTGTCTTGTACATTGTATCTTTAAAATACTTTTTAAGACATATCTTACACAACACTGTGTTTGTTTAGCAACGGAATCTAATATTTCTTACAGTGAAATATTAAAAATGCCATCACTGTGGATTAAACTGATCAAAATGTCTTCAGCTGTTAGTTAGGCGTTGAACGTGTCCAAAATGCTGCCTTCTGTTAGTTTCCATTACGCTATTTTGTTACTGCTTTGATTCGCTAGGTGTCGCTGCTGCGTGCACACGCCGCCGAGCACCTGTTGCTCAGCGCTGCCCACCGCTCGTTGCCCTACCACAACTTAGTGTTGCTTGGTAACGACACCGTACTGTCACGTGACACCGCGGACTCGGGCGTTGCGAGGCTCGTTGCCATGGTGATCGATGACGTCATCTGTGTCCTGCGTGAAGTCAGCGTTGATGACGTAGAGATAGCTTGTCTCAAGTCGATCATCTTCTTCGACCCTGGTCATTATCACATAAAAATATTACAAAGAATTGTTTTTACCCGCGCGACGCTGTGCTAGCGCGGGTATTAGCCGTCATCTTGTGTCTGTCTGTCTGTCCGTCTGTCCTTCTCTCCGTCCGTCACAAGCCGGCACTGAACCAAACGGCTAAACGTAGGATCACGCAAACAACGCCATTATGATAGCCCAAGGACTCTGGTTTTCTGATGCCAAATATCTCGGCGAAATTCCAACGGCGTCACCCCCGACGAAGGCGCCAAACAGAAGTGGGAGTAGGTTAAAAGCGGCGATTTTCGACCAATATCTGCTATATCTCAGAAACGGTACAAGTTACTAGTTACTATGGAAAGCTAATAGGAACTCGTGTGTGCTGTATCACATGGCGCTATTTTCAGTGACCTTGAGTGACCCCTATTTTCCCCAAACCACCCTGATGTCGATATTTTGTATCGCCTTTCGTATCTTCGATGTGGGTGGAGTTAGGGACTTCAAATTTGACAGGTAGGTTGATCGCAGCAAGTGCTAGCCCGCGCATGGTAAACCATCCTTGAAAGGGGCGTGGTCATGTCACATGGGCCGTTTAAATTTTGTTGGGCACCAACCATATCTCTGGAACGGCTGAAGCTACAGTGGTCAAATTTTGTACACTGGTAGGCTATATCAAATCCCAGCATACGGAGGACAAATCACCTTTAAAAGGGGCGTGGTCACGGTCACATGATCCATTTTAAATTTTGGGGCCCCAGTGATATCTCTGGGACGGCTGAAGCTAAAGTCGTCAAATTTTGCACACGGGTAGAATGTGTCACGTCCTAGCTTTCGGGTGACAAACCATTCCTAAAATGGCGTGGTCAGGGTCACGTGACCCGTTTTTCTAAATGTTAGCCCCCTTTGGAATCGGTGAAACTAGGCATTTCAAATGTCGTGTGCTGATCGACACAGAGGAGTACTAGTGCATGCGTGATAAATTATCCCCTCGTGACCTGTTTAAATTTAGGGAAGTAAGTGATGATATATCGGAAACGGTGCAACATGAAGATAGAGACATAGTTGCAATGGAAGACTAATAGAAAATCGTATGCGAAATATCGAATGGCACCATTACCGGTGACCTTGAGAATGACCTTCAAGGTCACTTTTGCTGTTTGAAACTCAGACGCCTTACCGACGAAAATTTGTGCCCATCCGCCACGGTGGTCCGCGTCCTCGACGGTGCGCGGTGTCATCAACAACACTGGTGGTAGTCGACGTTGGTTGATCACAGATACGGTCCAGTTGACATCAACAAGATTGGTTGTACGGGAGTCTGTTGATGACGCGCACGGCATTGCATGCTCGTTGTGCGATAGTTGTGCCTAGTGAAACTATGAGTGTACAAAACTATGCAGGCAGCGGAATAAAACGTGACAGTTGCTGAAAATGCTCCTCAGGCTGACACGCGATCTGTTTTTATTCGTACAACTGTAGGCCAGCATTGCAACTGATACTGAGCGTCGCGCGGGTGTCTCGGCGATAGCTGAGCCTCTTGTCAACATTATATGCAGAATTTCAGTAGATTGTATGAAGGAAGTGTAGCGTAGATAGGGACGTGCGAAACTAGAATAATGCCAACATCTTTATGATTTTTCTCAGGCCATGGCGTAAAGGCATCCCTCGAATTCGCCACTGCATGCAGTTTTGTATTTAGACAGTGTGCTAGTGACTCAATGCGACCGCATCGCGACCACGTCGCGTCTGTATTTGTTTATTATTTTATTTGACGTAATTAGTTTGGATGTCGCCCTTATTCAATTAAGGTTGTCATGTTGTTCTTTTGCTGGGGCTATTATTTCCCGAAACTCTTATTTCCTGCTATTCGGCATGCGGTTGCTAAAGCAGAATCGGGTTTAGGAATGGGCATGCTGGCCAGTTATCCAGGGCCTACCACATACCCAACCGGGACCTATTATAGTTCATAAAAGCGTAAAAAAGTTTTTGGTGCGTAGTAGTTAATGGAACATGTTATATACGTCTTGTCTTATTCTGTATTTTAGAACGAAGTGTGAATAGGATTAGAATCAGAAATATGTATATGCTTTATGATGGCTGTAGGCCTAACGACGTCATGTCACCTTTATCGCGTTCTAAATGAGATATGGGTCTTTACTACTGCAGGCTGACCAGCACGTCTAAGGTCGAGTCTGAATGAAGAGAGATGTTTGTAAAACATGTAGGCGGCTGTTTTGTCTGCATGCGACGGTGATGCAGACGCGCGAGGTGTGACCGAAGCGGCTCGAGTGAAGCTGATTCGGTTTCAGACGCAGACGCTGCTGGACGACTACGTGAGTGACAGGCAGTATGACATGAGAGGCAGGTTCGGCGAGTTGCTGCTGCTGCTGCCAAGTCTTCAGAGCATCAGCTGGCAACTCATCGACCAGTTGCACGCCGCCAAACAGTTCGGCCTCATCACCGTCGATAGTCTCCTGCAGGAAATGCTGCTTGGAGGTAGACTGTGTTGTTCGTTTTGTTTATAGCACCACCGATAGTTGTACCGGGGTACCATGCGTTCAATTACGCACCAAAAATCGTAATAAATCGACAAAAATCGTTGAAGAAGTCAATATAACTAATTGTGTAGACATTAGACATAGGCCTAAACATGCAGACACGCCAAGTAAAATAGCGCCTTCGCAGCTACTGTCTCGATATGTTTGCACATAAATCAGAAAACGCACGTGGCTTGTAACTTCAACCGTCTTATAGAATCTGAAGGACATCTCAAGGTCACATGCAGTCACGTACAATGCAATTATTGTGGTAATATCTCGGAAACGGTGCAAGATAGAGAAGTTTTCACTACAGACCTCTACTCTAATTAGAATGATATTAAAACGGCCTGTCAAATTCAAATAGCGGCAACGCCGATGACCTCAAGTTACCTTCAAGGTCATTCACCTGTCGCGAGCCTTTCAAGCGGAATTTTTCATACAGTTGTGCAACAGTTAACAGGAGTTCAACTGACACATAGCATGTTGCGTGGTCCCTCTGACATTTGTGTACAATGCTGTATGAGGGTGTGTGCATTTTGTTTTAGGCGTATCTGGTTCTGGTTTGACTTTGCCTGTGACCCAGTTTCTCGGATCGTCACCTATGACGCCGCCCACGATGACGTCATCATTCCCATACACTGCACGTTTGCCGCCATTTCGCCAGGATCAGGAAGACAATACGTCAGACCCGTTTAGTTGTTCATCTGCCGCAGACGACAACGATACCAACAGATATTAACAAGATGTTGACAACAATGGTCTAGTAGCCTATGATTGGTTTGCTGCTTAAAAAGCAGGCCTAATCCGAGAGACGGCATATATACGGACATTCGGACAGATGGACAGATGGACTTGTAAAAATTAGTCTTTTTGGGTTGTATTATAGCCTACGTTGTTTAGCACGCGCGTGCTAATCGTGCATACGAATAATTGTCTTCGTTTAGGTGCTAATCGTTGAATGAGGGCATCTAGGTAGGCGGTAGGCCTAGGCCTATACAGTCGTTCACTGTTGAGCTAATAACTTCACAGCGGTTAATAAGTCACATATCTGTATTTCTATGTCATGCATTAGGTATATTAAGTCGAATTGACTGTTATGTAAAATCATGTTATTACTGGCTCGCCTATAATGGGCCAGTATTGTTTTGCACGCTGTTGTCTGTCGGCGTCGTCTGTCGTCGTCTGTAACGCGCGTGGGCGGTCGGCCGCCGCCGGGCCGGGCGCGTGGCCGGTCCGGCGGCCGACACTGCACGGCGGGGCAGTACGGTTACGTCCCGTTCGGACGACACCGTGTTAAACTCGTAATTATTGTATCCTACGCGTAGTTATTGCCACGAACAATTATAACTCTTAATTACGGCAAATAAATAAACATTACAGCTAATATTTGAGTGCGGTGCATCATACGCCTGTGTTTCGCTTCAACATAGTAGGCTAGAGGTTCGTTCACACCGGTTGCGTTGCGTTGCGTTGCGTTGCGGTGCCGTGGTAGAACGTCGATCGTGGCACAGTGGTAGAACGTCAGTCTGTGACCACTCAGCGAACTTTCCCTGTCCTACGCTCGACCTGCAGCTGATGGGTGACCACTTATGTGGTTTAACCGTCCGCTACGAGGTCAGCCAACCAGGCCAACTCAACCTTTCATCCTTTCGAGGTCGATAAATAAGTAGTAAGCTGTAATCGGATGTGCACTACTTCGCTCGGGTGACGCCATCTGGTGAATGCTTACGGAGTAAAGACATGATGCTTCACCCCATTCGTGGATATAAACGTGTGGGTGGCATGTAAAACTGCGTGATCCTCTAACACTTGCCATTCCTGAGCGCATTACAGGTGGTTTACGACAATGTGCTGTACGAATCGACGTTTACTTTACTTTACTTTACTTTACAAGACCAAGACTTTCTGCCATGTAACTGTATATTACAGATCAAGAGCAAGAGAAACTGGACTCGAGTGCTCTCGAGACCCAAATCCTTGGTAGCAAGATCACAAGATTTGTTGATTCTTAATATCTTAGCACCGAATTTTGCCATTGCCGCCATATTAGTGTAGATTCCTGCCCACTTTAGCTAAAAGTACCTTTGGACCATGTGCCTAACTAAATTTTATAACTAGGCATGTCGCAACTATGATGGTTGCAACGTAATGGCCTTTTCTGGGTCAAAGGTCACGGAAAGCAAGTCAACTTTTAGGGGACACATTGTAGATTGACACTAGCATTTTTGTTTATCGATGCGACGTTTCATTCCATAGATATACGGTGTCGAGTGCGGAAGTCGCGAAAAAGTGGTCAAAATTTTGATGTTTTTTGCGCCCAAATTTGGAGGCCCAAAAAATCTTAGTGGGGGCATTTGTAAATCAACACTACTTCCAACCTACTGGCCAAGTTTGGTTGAGATCACATGGCTGGTCTTTCATCTATGCTGACGAAATATAAAAAAATCAGCGGTAACATATAACGGCCTTGCCTTTGGCAGCCATGTTGTCCTTAGCTATAGCCTAGTGGCCCGTAGCTCTTGCGAATCGTCACCATTTTGTGCACACAATCGTTTATTTTCGTAAACATTTACACATGGGCGGAGTTTAAGACGCGATTACACCACTGAGAACATAGCTTAAAATTAATAATGAACGCACTTTCAACGCACTTTATTGTCGCAATGAACGTGCGCAACAACTATGGTTGATGCTTCTTTATCAAGGGTGTGACTGAAGCAGTTTTATAGATGGAGGGAAAACTCCGGTGCTGAAAGACAAACATGCAAGCCGGACTATGAGATGGGCAAAGAGCTCCCGCAGAGTTTGATATTACTTTGGGTGGTATTTCCCGTATTTTGTCCATAGGTGATGACTGATCACTTTGCAGGCAGGCATGGAATCAATGAATTCTAGTACTTCGCCAAAAGAAGGTAAGCGGAGTGGACGCATTCAAGAAGCGAGTTGGTTACCAACATCAGCTTACCTTCTTTTGGCGAAGTACTGAAATTCATTCCAATTCATTTGAATCTCGCTGTTGAAGAAATTGATAAAGTTAAATTTTGCAGAGGCTACTGTTTTCAGTAAAAGATGCATGCTCTGGTGTAGCCGTCTGATAGAACGTCTCAGATGGCCGTCCAGCGACGTCGCACATCCGTATTGGCTTCCTGCATGAATGCGTCCACTGTAATACGTGCTTTTAGTCTAGACTCTATGATAGCCTTGTTGGCAGCCCGGCAGGCTTTGCAGTTCACACGGTCCGCCTCGAGCTGATATACATGTATGTTTCGTTCATTTCCTTGTCTTCGCCGGCGCTTGGCGGCTAGTGCCTCTGGGGTCAACCAACAGTTATCTGGGTGTGATCAGGCAAGCTTAGTCCTGGTGCGCAGTGGGCATTATTTGTCAAGGATGAATGAAGCGAAGCGACGGTGTCAATCTGTTCAATACACATGCTTCCTTTATGGGCCCACACGAGGAAGACCCCAAACGGCATCTCGATCGGTTCAGCCGTTTTCGCAGGGCTCACGAACGTAACCAACAGAGAGACAAACCGACACACACACAGACAGACCGATCACGCTACTCCGTGTGCAGCAATATAGGCGGCTATCGCTGCTATGTGGCTTAAAAAGTATTGCAATTAGTATATTGAAATAACATCACAACACATAAAACTAGAACTATATGCTGGGATGACGTATCAACAAGTCTACAAGACTACAACTTACAACCCTGGGGCCCGATTCACAACCCTGCCTGTCAGTGTACTGTAACCTACTATTGCCTGCTTCCAGATAACGCACATCTTTGTTTGTTGGTCACGTGATTTCTCTGGAGTCTTGTGTGACGTCATAGTAAACAAGTATTGCGTTGATGCGTTTTGTTGATTGATTGGGTGATTTAGTAGAATCTTTTAATTTATGCACGTTTATAATACAATGGCGTCCAGATCAAGCACAGACAGTCGCTCAGACAGTCTGAATGGTACATTTCTGATCGCTGACATTATACATATTGAAGGACGTTGCCAGTGCTCGAATGGGAGGTTTTGCATCCAGGGGTGCGCCCTACTTAATGCAGCGGCCTGTTGGTAGCCAAAGATCGGGGTGTATTGCTCTTAACTGCAGCATCAACGGCTTATATGTAGGCTAGTCTGTTAGCTGCTAACAGCTTACGGTTAGGGTTAGGATTAAGATTGGCCGATGTATTAAGTTCGGACACCCTACGTAGTTGGCCATCAGCTTGCAACACTACAAGCGTAATGGTGGAAATTAAGAAAATTCCGAAATTTCTGACTTAGGAACAACTTTAAAAACTTTGACAGGAGTGGACTTAAGTCTTAAGAAGAGCATAAGAAATGTCAAGAAACGATACTGTCTGAATTTTGCTGCACACGTTCCCCCATTGTCCTCATTGGGCTGCGGGGCAGTAATGCAATTTTTGATTCATTTGTTGATTTCGGCGCTATATACATTGTTTGCCTGTTTACTTAACTTCTTTACTTTCTTCCTTCTTTAAATTCTTCCTTATACTTTATTCCTTACTTCTTTACTTCATTATCCATTTACTTCCTGACTTATCTATTTGTTCCAGAATAGGCCCATTCTGTTTCCAGGCTAAAGATCATAGGAGGCGACAAAACCTGGCTTTAGTTTGTAGTGTTTTATTTAGTTTTTCAGTACTAAGCCAAGAGATTGGCTGGGAAGAATTGACCTATTTTGTGTCGGATGGGATGTAAAAGCTTAACTCAGTCAATCAGTCAAACTCATAATTTCTTTGTTGAGAACCAGATGTATGATTACTGCCTCCGAATCCTATCTGCCTTCCACTGAACAGTAATACATATTATTATGATAACTTGTACAGTGATAGTGAAATAGTTTTGCACAGCATCTTGACATGAGTGGTGACTACGTGTTAGGTTCGTGGGTTGACGTTGGAGCTCATGATCGTCATTTCACACCATCACCGTCGCCGGTAAAAGTCGCAGCACAGTTAAACACATATTCACTGGAGAGACTGTTGCGTGATGCACAGAGAGAGTCTGGGTCATCTTCACGCATTAACAGCCCATGGTCCAGTCGACACAGGTAACACATTTTAAAAGTGTTATCATCACCTTTGTTTCCCACATAAACCTCACTTAACTGGCCCACTTATAGTTTTCTTCTCCAATCTACCCTGAAGAGAACATTTTTGGAAAAAAGACAATTAAGGATAGCAGACTTTGCCCCAGTGTACACTTTACATCCGCTGACTGGTGCCGCCACCCAGTGAACTTAATGTAATTAGATTGATTCTGCCCCATTGTCCTCATTGTGTGAAAAGTACATGAAGTATTGTTGTCATCAGAGGAGGACAGAGCCACAGCTACAATTAAACTTGTACAGAAACCTTTGTGAAGTTTGGACTCGTGTAGTGTTGTTACGGTTTCAAAAATTTTGCTGTCGGTCGGTTTCGGTAGGTTTTGCAAGAAAAACCGCGGTTTTCGGTTTGGTTTCGGTTTTTGTCTGTCCCGTTTTCCCCCTGTCGTCAATGTGGTACGTTTATGCGG
>Ga0209780_1003151_pt1 | contig 12143 bp, 10 predicted proteins | sample WorMetexBAHAMAS2_FD_187384 | JGI IMG/M metagenome (GOLD analysis project Ga0209780, IMG submission 187384) | Marine gutless worms symbiont microbial communities from Max Planck institute for Marine Microbiology, Germany - Inanidrilus exumae... | ecosystem: Host-associated > Annelida > Digestive... | reverse complement strand
GAGGAAGGGATGGGTAGCGGAGCGTACAGCCAAGCGGAATGATTTTTAATTGATTCTAATGGTGAAAATGGAAACTATACATCCCACAGAGGGATCATTTGATAGTGAATTTCCGGCGATCTGTAATCATTGCATAGTTATGGCGTCCTGAAGTCCCAAGATGTCAAAATTTTGAGAAAATTTTGTGTTTTATGCCTTTGCCATCCGGGAGTGTCACTGTTTGGCAGTGGTGATGTGTCCAGTCGACCCATTTATCCACCCATTCGTTCATCTATTGTTACCACAATATCTCATGAATGGCTTGAACAATTTTGATAAAGCTAAGGGAATATTCATTGGCCGCTACTGATGGTTCTTCCATTCTTTCACAGTAAATTGACATAGCCATAGCCATCTACTTGCAGTTTCAGTTCTGTCAACTTACTTCACGCTCCACATTCGTCACGTCAGTCACAACTTGTTGTGATACATCAGGCAACTACTTAGCCTTTATTAGTATATTAATTTTTCCCATGAATTTCTGACCCTGCCATCACTGTGGAATCACTCCGTCCACTTCCAACACGTCACCTAAATAACAAAGTTTATTATGTCTTTTGGCAATACCCATCTATATATTAGAATAGGACTGTCGCGATGCGTGAGCACGGGCGTGGCTTGGATGGACGGACGGTCGGACGATGTGCGCAGACCGACTGCGCGCGCCGGCGAAGGGAGAGGGGGTGGCACGGTGTGTGGCTTACGAGGCGCGCGGGTACAAGCAGGCCGGGCAGACGGACAGGCGGGCACGGGCAGACATGCAAGCCGACGGCCCAAATCGAGCTAAAATCGCGCATAGCCGGATTTCGGCTTTGGCTCGTCAATATAATAGCTCATTGTTGCTAGCCATAGCTGGAGCCATCGAAGATGTTTTAATAATAATAACAACAATGAACAACAATAATTGTATTAAGTTAGTTGTTTAATCTAAACATTTAACTGATAAACTAACATAATCCTAATAAAAAGGCTACAGCTGTTGATATTGCACGTTAGCATCATGCTGCCATTTAGTCCAGTTTACAACTATCACATGCCTTCGACTGCACATCATCTCAAGGACATGGGCCATAACGAAGATCATTAGACATGTTGGCAAGGCTACATATTTGGGCAGTCACTTTTAGGCTCTGGGATTACAGAACACTTGAAATTGAAGCAGGGACCTACCGAATTGCTGCAGCACCGTCAGCACACTGATCGCGACATCATGTGCATAAACTTTGTTATTCAAAAGCATGACGGGCAAACAAACAAATAGTGGCATGTGAATTCAGAGCCTCACTAAACTCAGCGTCGTACCATTCTTGCATCCCCAAATGCATTCACATCCTACATAGTTTTGCCGCTAGGGGGTACTGAAAATTTGGAGGAAATGCACCCCCTAAGTTAAACCCCATAACTCCGGAACTCTGTGAGCAAATCCACCCAAATTTTATAATTAACTGTTCCCCACAAACTTGAAAAATTCAGAAGAATTGCCTAAGGGATACACCCCCGTGGAGCACTTATATTCTGACATGGGGTAAAATGTTCATTTTTTGGCCCACATCCATCCTGCAACAATAGGCTGAAATTTGGCGTGGGGTCGACTCCAATACCAAATTTCACCCCATCGGGGCAAAAAAACTCAAAATTACGCCGAGTAACCAAAACACTGGTGTGCGCCCTTTGCACATGCTGCTGGTAAAAATTCACGGACTTTTTCTGGACTTTCAGGGATCTTAATTGTACTAGGTACTAAAATTGTTAGCACAAAATAAAGACTCATTGCCAGAATTATTTAGAACAACAAACAGACGTACCCACCAACACTAATGACAAACAGCTAACAGATTCACATCATTCAGTTGTTGTTGATTTGTGGCCCAAAATTTTCACACAATGTGCTACATGTACTTAAGAACAGCAGCTTACAATTCAAGGACTTCATTACTATCAAGGACCATCTGTTTACAAGTACTTTCAATGGCTCTAGTTTTTCAGACTTCAAGGATTTCTCAGGCACGTATGAACACTGTAGACCTTACTGCTATTTATACCATTTGTTGCAATAAGACAATAGTTTTGCCCACGCCTTTAAAAGACTGAATATAAAAAGATGGAAAAAAAGTGAAGCAGATGCAATACAGTCAAATATGGCACACTGGGTTGCATAATAAACAAACTGACTATTAGTGATGCTGGATGGAATGACAACAAGCCATCAAAGATTGATACACAGCATTGGTTTAGATCACACAAAATATTTATTAGTAATAATAATAACAATATGACTAAACTAGAAGATAGACTTTGATGCTCCAGCGTAGTTGTGGAAGCCTTCACCAACTCGACGGCCTGCTATGACCCTCACCTTTGACTTCCAGAATGTAATTAGATCATCAGTACGGGCTAGTGGTTATTCCCTTTCAGTTTCATCCAGATTGCTAAAGCCGTTCATGAGATAGCGTGGTAACGAGTTCTGTCCTAACGAACGGCCTGAAAACAATACTTTCACTGACACAGTTCGGTGGCTAAAGCATAAAATGAAACTATTCTATAGTGATGTCTGGCAAGAAGACCCTTCCACATCGGCTTCTGCACTTTGGCCTAATATTACAGATTTACTGAACTCTTATATCGACAATTGCTTTACTTAGTCTATACAACACATACTATTTCAGTGCAATGTGGCATGTAGGGTAAACAAACGATTATTTATCCCGGAACTACTATGGATCAATCATTCTTGAACTTCCGGTGCACTTAATATATACAGATTGTGAATAAAAAGCAAAAGTCATTCATACATTTTTGGTTGTAACCACAGAAATTCTTTAGAAACGTGCAAGCTATTTAGTTTCCTACAAGTAAAAATGCGAAAATACCTTAGTTGCACTGTTTTATATTAGTACAGAATTTAGTTTTATGAAGTAATAATAAACACTGAAATAAAATGCTAATTAAATATTGATAACTATACGATAATTAAATAACAACAGTAATGAATGATAATTACGTAATTAATAATTAAATCCTTCACAGAAAACATAAATGGTCTCGACTGTACTATTTTGCACCAGGTGTTGTTGAAAGTGGGTGAACTATAGCTGTTGTATTGAATAACTTGAACACCCTATTTGTTGACTGGCAAGACCCGTCTGTGAAATAACCTATTAGTCTCCCCGCGAAAGCGAGGGAGTATGTTTTTACCAGCGTCGGTTTGTGTGTCTGTCTGTGACCACGATCACTAAAAAGATTGTGGACGGATTTGTACCAAATTTTATGGAAAGGTTCCTAGGGGGGAAGGAAACACCAAGTTCGTGTTTCATTACGATCGGTAGAGGGATGTGGAAGTAACAGTCAAAAAGCTCCGTAAAATGTAAATAATTGCCGGTTTACAGCAGCAGTCTAATAGTAGGTGTGGCAAGTGTTGCCAAGTGTTGGCGACAAAACCCCCAAATTTCGCTTTCGTGGGGGTACTCTCTCAGAGTACTTTCCATCTGGTTTATTGATTAGACGTCAAATCATGCTCTCTCTCACTCTTATCATCCTTTACTTCAGACACAACCGTCAAGCACCGAGGAGCCAATGAGTCTCCTATCATAAGACTGAGAGGTAGCCTAAATAAAAGGTACTAGAAGGCATTCAGTGGACTGCACAGCTCTCTCGCACCACAATGATACTGGCTCACAGAGCTGCTAAATGGCGAGTGTGCGTGAGTTACTCCTAACTCTAACATGTTCTTATCACTTAACAAAATTTAATCAACTCTTCTCCAGACTGTAATCTACCTATTCCTCAAATTCCTTGAAAGTCCACCCATAATTTTTAGTTTAAAAAAAGTTGTTCTGCTAAGAAACAAACAAACAAACACAGGTTGAAACAGCCCCCAGCAACCTGTGGCAGAGGTAAAAATTATTCATAGAAAGAACACAAACTTTAAGAACAAATATCATCTTCACACTCCACATTCACCAAACTACTCCCCTTTTCATAGTATCTGTCCTCAATATGTGCAAACAAACTGCCGATATAAACGGCTAAAATTATAAGTTAACAGCAACAAACTGTAACTACATTTATACACACAGCTTCATCGGACTGATATTACAACATGCTGAAATTAACTTGAAGTCATTTTGCTGTTGTCACTGAGATGTAGCAATATCGTGTCTAAAACTACATTAAGAGCAGTGGAAATTCATAAGCAGTAACAATCAAGTAAAATACTGAAAACTAATTCCATTTACACCCAAATGGTGGAAGGCGAACATGCAACTTGCATTTTTGTGGGCAAACACTTCAATGAATAGATTTGTTTTCTGGCAAACAAAGACTATGCGTACAATATAAAATATTCCAAAACACAGTCACCAATTTTGCTGCAAACATAACCAGTGCTTTTCTTGGTAAGCATTTTTCAACAGGTGCGTCAACCAATATCAGCATATTTCCTCTATCTTGGGACACGAATAATTTTGCTATAAACAAATAAGAATGACATTTAGCACTGATTACAGTACACAGATTCTCAGCTCACTACCATATACATATGCAGTGTCTACAACATTCAAAATCCCTAAACAGCTTGTTTACTGCACGTTAAAAAGTGGACCTAAAACTGAAAAGTTACATCATGAAAAAGCACTGGATATGACACTTAACACCCGCGACAGTAATGACGTATATGCCAACTGCTACAATTTTGCTTTGAGAGACTTCAGCTTTTCAACAAAGTAGATTTCCAGTACTTCAGCACAGCGGAAAAATGTAGTGTTCGGTGCATTGTAATATCGACAATTGTCAAACATTTTTGTGACATCTTTGGTGAAGTCGTTGACACTTCTGTACTGTCGAAACTGCACCTTGTTCCATATTGTCTGCAGATCTACTCAGCAAAACAAATTTTCCCAGAATTATCCCTCTGAAATTCCCGATAAACAGAAAAGTGAATACATCCAGTTCCTGCCATCTCAAGTCTAACTGGAAAACAGCCTTGAATATTTCCCATACTCCCGCTTTTGTGGGACAGTGTATATTGTCTTACAGAATTCAAGTAACATCCAGTAGAGGGATTGGACAGCCTGGAAACATGGAGTTCAAAGGGCTAAAATACTGCAATACTACTGACAGCAAACGAAACAACTATAACAAAACTAGTTGGTATTATTTACAAAAGCACATAAATTGCATATTTCCAAAGCTCCATCTACACCTCCATTTACCGGTCGCTTGCCACGTAAACCTGGACTAGCCGGTCAATCCTCGGCTTCTTTCCACGATAAATTTTCGTTGTGCATCAAGGTGATTGTACCAGTTCATTTTCACTGTTGTATAATATATGCTTTTACACAAATGTTCTGTGTATGGCATGTGTGTGTGTGTGAAATGCACCAGTCACAGACACGGTCATTAGTGAGCTGTCGGTCTAAAACTAGCCAGCACCATGTACTAATTGGTCGGTTGATTTGATTATGACTCACTGGTGCTTTCAACACAATTAAGAGCATACTGCACCTATAGAATCCCGCCTGTTCGTCTGCAATTTCTGTTTTGGTCTTCATTTGGATCCTTTCCAGTATGATCCAAAGAAGGATCTTGCTTGCATGTGAGACAACAGCAATTGTTCTGTAATTTCTGCACTGTTTAAGATCCCTTTCTTGGGAAGTGGGATAAACATGCAGAATGTCCAACTGTCCATTCCTCTGGCCACTCACCAGTTTCCCAGATCACCACACATATTCTGTGCATTCTATCCAGTACTGTCTCTCCTGCTTTGAACAGTTCTGCTGGGCAACCTTTGAACGAAGTGGTGGAGGATCTTGCTCCAACATTCTTGTTCAATTCTCCCTTCCCTTCTTCATCATGGTACAACTCTTCACAATATCCACCTGTCTTCGAGTTGTGTAGCTTCAGTCAAATTTTCGCCAGTAGCTGACTGGATACATTGCAGACGTGGCTGCAATTTCTGAGTCATGGATTTGACTATCTGAAAAGTTGCCTGGAATTTCCTTTTCAGTTCGCTGCTTCCAGTTCCATGCACATGCCTTCCAGCTGCTGCTGTTTATCCACTCTGAGGTTTCTCTGTACCTCAGCCTTCATTTCTTGACATCGGTTCTCATCTTTGTCCATGTATAAACTCTTCAGTGGACTTCACATTCTATGAAGTGTATACGTCTCAACCACTAATTCAACAGGACATGACAGATATATGGATGGTTGGCAGGTTGGCACAGCCATCTCGAGGGAGGCATTAGGGTGGAAAAGGGAATGGAGATAGGATACAAAAAAGGGGCATGGGAAGAGATGGGGCCTCAACGACCCCTAACATAATAAGCAAAGTGCCTAGTTACTACAAACTAATAAGATAACTTACCTATCGGTTCTTTGATGACAGTGTAGTAATCTGGAACTTCAGAAGCGTTGACAGGTTCGAGGAAAGGCCAACCCATCTTGTGTGTCTGTCATGCAACCAATCAAGAGTCACTGAAGCAGAATTTTTAAACGTGTGCATCAGTACACAACAAATGACTCGCACCAGTAAGTAAGAACGGTGGGTGTTTTTGCCCGACTGCTGCCAGCATTTTGAGTTCCCTTCAGCGCTTTGACACACTGTTGGATGGGTTACAGCATATGGCGGCATACGGACAGTAAAAACCTGCCTTAATTACCCAAAGGCTTGCTTTTGGTAGACAGAGCCCAACCCGAAGAAACTCTAGAAGTGAATGCCACCAAAATAACGCTTAATACAGTACAGCAACACAACTAAATGCACTGAGCACAAGAACCACAAAATAATAACGACAAATAATCATTCACAGAGCAGTTAATAACAGACTGGTAACAATTAACTGTATCCAAAGCTTGATGTGTCACACAAAGGTTTGCATGTTACAGAACAAAAATATAAAAAATAAGTTTAAATAATATGTTAAGAACAACAGATCAAAAGCCACTAAAATCATAAAAAATGCCAATGAGTAATACCATCTTTTTTATGATTTTTGCAGTTTTCGATCTGTTGCCATTAACAATATAAACAAACTTCAGTTTTTTATACCTAAATTGCCAGATATGAGAAAACTGGCACTCTATAACATGTATAGGAAAAAAGGAATTGAAAATTATGGTGATTGCCAGCATTGCAGACAATTTTATGCCATATTTTCAGTGCCTTCCATTCAACCTTCTGACATCACTACTCAACTGACATGCATTTTCTTGTCCCTGACACCTAACTGACTGTGTTGAAGCATTCAAGAGGATACAAAGCACGTAGTCCAACCAGGAAAAATCACCGACAACCTTTCTTCATCTAATGCCGGATTCCTCATAAATGCATCAGTCTTGGACAGGATGATCATTAGTGATCTGACTGGTCGGCTGGCTGAGGGCAATGTTCTCTACCTGGCCATCAGATGGCATTCATACATTTAAGTTGCACAGAGATATCGCGAACCTGAAGACTGTTGACGATACGTCGAAGTTCAGGCCAATGCCGTTCTTGTAGCGGCCTCGATGATGGGTCATTGTTGTCTCCAGTGATGACGGACTCCTTCTGTTGACACGGTGGACACACGTACATGTCCAAGTGATCTGCCTCAGACTTGGTGATGCCGACGCAGCTGCCATGGTACCAGCCGTCACAGCGGTCGCAGCCGATGTAGAATCTACACAACACAACGTACAGAATTCATCATCAGTTGAAGCCGAAACCAAATGTATGTCTACCGACAATCATTTATACATCTCAAGGCCTACACATAACGTGCAACCACGACAAGTGACTCAGAATTTCCACCACTGCTTTGTGACTCTTGGTTGGAATACTGGTAGGCATCTGATGCATAAAAACCCGTGCCATTTATCCGACAGGTTCTCTTCTGTAATGAGAAACTACAAGACGCCCAGCATTGACACAGATGCATACCATCAACTGACTGAAACACACAAATGAAACACATGTTTAATGCATCACGGTCCAACACAGCGTAACCATAATTATCTTCCACATTCACATTTATGTAGTAGGAAATGCTGGAAAATGCCAAGGACATCTCATTTCCATACTTACAGTTACAGTTACACTGAAATGGATCAGAAATATTCTTAACCACAAACTACAAGTAATGTATCAGTGAAAGTTGGTAGGTGTCTATCAATAACTGATTCTTCACTGCACATATTTGTATGGAGCCATTCATTTGTAACATGTCAAAACAAATCAGCTGTCTGTAAAATAGACAAGGAATGTGGCTGTCATTTGCCATTACTAACTTGGACTCGTCATATGGAGTTTTACACAGGCAGTACAGCGTGTCGTCGACAGCTCTTTTCGACTGATAGCTTGCAGAAGCTGCAGCAGCGGTTTTCTGTTTTCGTCTTGTAGCATCAGCATCCCGGCGGGCAGACTTTGAAGGCGAGCCGGAAACAGAGGCAGCCGCAGCATTGCTACGTTTCCTGTTCAATGATGCCGCTGACGCAATGTTTCTGCTGTAACGTGCTGCTAGTGCTGCCGAAATTTCTGCCTGAAATGCAAAACATCATCTGTCACGGCTCCAGGTTTTAACCCAACTGTTCATGGTCACAAGCCCGATACAAGACCACTAACCTGTCCTCCGGCACAACATTTACGAGTTTAACATCACATTGGTGGACCAATTGCAAACTATAATGAACATACAACCTTGAATAAATGTAATGTACCATCACTCTCTCTCTACGTGGATGGCTGTAGATCAGCGCATGTGAACCAGGCTTCAGACTGGTCACATGCGCTGATGCATGCCTTACGGTTACTTACTTACTCTTTCCTTTTCGTCTGATTTACCTTTTGTTTCCACTGGCAAATCACAACTGCAGCCAGTTTCACTCAATAACCATAAGAATTATTTTCACCTTTCATATGACCAAATCACTCCAATGGTATTGTATAAAGTTACTCAAGGCCATAAATGTGTCAGTTTTCCTACTTTTCGCTAATAAGCATGGCTTATAGCAACATGTGAACCCTTGGCTTGGCTAATGACAACACCCACAGTAAGTTCTCAACCCACGTTCAGAAAATACACTCCTTTTTGGTTAACTCCTGGAAAAAATTAACAAACTGAATGAAAATATCAGATGTTGCAGACAAAGATGTATCTGTGTACTGGGCATTATAACCACCACACTGCACCATTTTGTTCCGCCCGTTGACGCTGTTGTTGCTGTGACATCCAGCCTGTCAAAATACCTGTACGATGTATCCAAACATCTGCTTCAGGACAGGTGAAGGAAGACAGCTAATGGGGCAATGTGCCAACCCAGGTTCATGTGGTCTATTAAAATGGAGGTGTACAAAGACGGAATTATGGACAAAAGCATACGTGTATTTCGTTGGCAATTTCACGCTCTAGCAGGTTGCGTTTTTTGAGAATGTCCTTGCGCAAGTTGTCCTTGTGTTTCGACAGCAGGGACTCAAGACGCTGCTGAGACACACGTTTCAGTCGTTCGTCTGATGTCTCCTGCTTGCGTTGTCGCTTGAGGTCGATGCGTTCCTGGCGCTCGACCGAGTCCAACAAGCTCTTCATCACTTGCATGCATGCAGCCAGTCTGTCACCACACCACAACGTCAACATTTCCAACATGTCAGCCATAAAACTCACAGATTAGCTGCATCAGCAATCACTCAATCTACCTAGAAATTCACAAACTGAACATAATGCAGTCAAAGACAGCACACTTCACCCTCATGCTGCAGACTCCAGCAAGACACCAAACACTTGCCTCGTCTGCTCCTCTTTCTGCTCAGCAGTCATCACTCTGCTGTGTCGTACTGCAGATACGGAGGCAGGCAAATCCTGTGTCAGCATCGACCGGGCAGATGCAGTCGGAGTAGCAGCATTATCAGCGGCCCCACTCAACTGCATCTGACGTTGCATCGCCAGCAATTTGGCTTGGATGCCGGGATCATGTGCTTGCTGTAATGCCTGTGATACCACTAATAACACACACACACACACCACAGGCTAGTCAATAACAATAATATAAACGCCAATGTTTATGTTGCTTTAAACACCACTATAAACATTGCAAGCGTTCATCCAGCTCATGTGATAAATGCAGACTACAAGTCAGACAGCTGCCAACCCTCAGGGACTACTACCATCCACGACCACCATCGTCATTTATTATTATTACTCAGCCCAAAAGATGACTCGTTTTATCATCCCTTGGAAAGTGACAGGCTGTGTAGACCTAGGCAGATTAGTATGGGCGATCATGACAAATATAACTGCCCGAGGTGAGATTCAATCCTGGGATACCTAAACAATGTCGGGCCTGCTACTAGTAGACCACCGTATCCTGCCACAAAAGCTGCAGACACACACACACACATTGAGCACACACCAATAATAACTTTCTATAGGCAAATCACACTCAGCTCAGCTTTGTGTAACGACAGAAGCACACTCAGGGAAAAATGTTAGCAGAAAGTATCAAATCTGTACAGAGATGGCATCAATTATGTTACTTCATTGCTATGACGCTGCTGATGGGCAACAGCAAGGGTGTCCGAACTGTAAAAAACCGCTCCTCCTATTATCCCACAAAGCTTCTTTTTCTCGAGTAATTGTGAAAAAAGCTGTTGAAATAAACAAAAAAAACTGCAAGCAAGAAGTACCAATCACCTTGCTGGACAACTTCTGGCGTAACAGCATACGGAGTTGACGGTGGACTTTTCCCGGTGGCAGAGAAGAGACCGTGCACCGGACTAAGACCAGAAGTGGCTGAAGACTGCGGGGTTGTTGCTACTGCAGCAGGCTGTGAAGACCGCAGCATCACGTGCTGGCCAGATGACATCCTTATCACCGTCGGCTGCCCAGACGACGCCAACATTAGCTGCGGCCGAGACAACCCAGCTCCCGTCAGCCCTGAGATTATCTTCTGACCGCCGACACTCCCCGGGGTGAGTAACATCTGGGCGCCGGCTGTACCGGACAGCAAGAACCGCTGGCCTCCTAGCAGCAATGTCCGTGGAGCACCGGTTGGCCGTACGGTCGACGCAGAAGCCGGCAGAGTCTGAGTAATGGACGCCGACGCCGCACTGCTGACAGACTTCTGAGGCGTAATGGCAGATATCAGGTGCAGTCGGCCGTCGGGCACACGTACCACCTGCTGACCTATATATCAAAATGATCACCGACAGTTAAATGTAAATACCCAAAACGTCAGCATAGGCAAGGTGAGGAAATCTCCCCATCAGTGGCCACTGGGCACATGGTCTGTGTCACACAGTTACTTTTCCAGTCAAAGAGCACTGCCACTGCCCCTTGACTGGTACTCATTGCGTATCCCACTGATGGATGGATGAACTGTTCTAAATGAAGGTTACAGACCAATTAACCATTAACACTGAATAACGTTTAGACTACATTAACATTTACAGATAGCATTAAACAGGTTAAAACTCGTACATTACATCAATATAAAGTTGCCAGCTGTATCACAAATTAAATGCAGTACACCAGTAACGTTAACCCTGTAAACTTTCAGAGAACATTTTGATACTCTAGACCGACAACATCACGTTAAAACTTTCGGTTCATCAGAACAAGCAAAAAGCTAAAATTTAAAAACGCATAACTACTATCAACAAATGTTTCTTTGCGTATTCCTTCTTGCTTTCAAGATCACATGCAAATTCCTCCGTTAAAAGTATTAATGTTATGACGCACAACACATAAGGTGATTAAGATGATGAATGGTGATAATACTGACCTGGTAGCAAGCCTTGGACTTGAATCTGCCCATCAGCACCATGAATAATACGCAGATTCTGAACCGCTCCCGTTGTTCCTGTGTCCAACCACATCAAGAGAGACAATATGAATACATCAGCAGTAACATTCAGCATCAAACTGCAGGCTGAGAACCGTTAAACAATCTTCTCTTGTAGCAAACTTTCACCAACAACCATGTCACTTTTTGACCCGTGTCACAAAAATGCCATGATTCAAGTGTGTTATCTGTGATACACAAATGCCGAATTTCAATGCCAACATGCTTTGTTTCTGGCACATCAGAAGTTACAACCTTTGGAACATGTTCACCATCTATATATATATATATATATA
>Ga0209780_1003150_pt1 | contig 12144 bp, 5 predicted proteins | sample WorMetexBAHAMAS2_FD_187384 | JGI IMG/M metagenome (GOLD analysis project Ga0209780, IMG submission 187384) | Marine gutless worms symbiont microbial communities from Max Planck institute for Marine Microbiology, Germany - Inanidrilus exumae... | ecosystem: Host-associated > Annelida > Digestive... | reverse complement strand
CTTGGTTGTAATCTGGCCAGTTTTTACCATTTATATTTGCTGTTTTATTACTAAGATATAATTTCAAATGTCTGTTCAAAAGATTTTCAAATTCTGAAAAGGGTCACGTGGGCATTGAAGAGATATGGCGATTTTTGAATTTTAAAATAACGGCCGTCCGCCATCTTGGATTTCTAAACACTCATATAAATTTTAACGGCTGACAGGATTAATAGGGTCAACGTGTGTCATCATACCATGTTTCGCGGCGACAGTTAAAACCGTTGCTGAGATATAGCGATTTAACTGTTGCCAAAATGGCGGCCATCCACCATCTTGGATTTGTTATACTCCTGTTTGGACCACCCACGAAGAGTATTTGGTGATGTTTGTCACTGCAAAATTAGGTCTGAATCGGTGCAATAGCTTCGATAATATGCAAGTTTTAATATTTTGAGCGTTAGGCTTGAAAATGCCCATTCACGCCCCTTTTGCGGGTGTTTTTGGGGTAAAAATTGGGGAAATCGGAAACGTTTCGTAATTTTATCCCTCTAGGAATGCAATAACCCGGGACTGACATCGTAAAAATCGGTTCTCCCGTCTTCGGTTCAGTCTCGGGACGCGAACAAAATTTGGGGTCACAAACGACGAAAGGAAAAAGAACTAAAAACACGCGAGTGATATTTCATCCATTTGCCGGGACGCCCCCACTGGGACGATCGGTTTGAGTTTTGGCGTGCGAGGTCATATCGCCGACGTAATCACCCATGCCAAATTTTGTGACAATCGTTCCTGGGTTTCGGAGTTCTGATACCCCGTGTTTTGCCCTTCTCCATAGGAATAGCTGGTCGCCCTTTTAACAGTGTAAGCACTACCGTGCTACACTGTGATGCTTCTGTTACTGCGAATGTCTGGGGCAGCAGTGGCGGATATCAAACGTTTTAAAAATTTAAGAATGTAACAAAATTAAAATGATATTAGACTTTTGCATCAGTTTTATTTCCATAACTTTTTCACTTAAAACAGACGAGCCTTTTGCTTGAATTGTAAGGAGAAAAAATAGAATGCGCCATTTTAAGTTGTATATTTGATGAAAAGTTAATAAACTGGCGTTGAGCTTGACGTGTGCTAGAACTGTGCAAATTTAATTGATTCAGACATTTAAAATGAACAATGAAACGCCGATGCAACGGTTTTGGCAACAGTGTCGAACGAAATTTCGTCCTTTCGACAATGTTCAATTTGTTTCGACTTTATCAAAAGGACAACATTTTGCGACAAACTCGTTCGACATTTGTTACCGTTTTTGGCGACGAAGTCGAATGTTGCTTCGACATTGTTGCTGGTGTGAACGCGGCTTAAGAGAAGCATGGTACGCTACAGACTAGCAGCAGTCCAATATTGGACACAGTCAGTCCACTCACTATATAGGCCTATAATATACAGCTAGACTGACTGACTGACTGATCAGTGAACAGACGTTCATTGTTGTTATAGACCGAATGTGTTCGGTGTTGAGTAACCGTTGAATGATATTCCAGAATTTGTTACTTTTTGCATATTGTGCTTATTACCCACGCCGCCTGTATAGTCGCCGCCGTGGGAGGGCCGTTCAATCACGTCTCTATACGATAACACGATACCATAGATTTTTGTCTGTTTGTCCGCGATCTAAAAGGAAAACGGCTTGAGCTATCAGCACCAAACTTGGTACACATATACTCTATAGCAGTCGCTCAGCATATATTGACTCACGGGTCAATCGGTCAAGGTCACACGGTTACGGAAACCGTCACGGTCGCTAGTGACGTGTGCTGCTGCTGCCGGCGTGGGTCTGCATGTCGATACGACTGCCTATGTTTTCTCGTTGTATTTGTTGTTACGTGTATATCGTGTAAGAAAGATGACGGTGCAGCTACTTCGGCTGTCGCTGTAAACGTTTAATATTTGCGTCACGTGATTGTTGGTCGACCCGCGGCATATATTATATTGTGCCAGCGAATGAAGTTAGTCATGTTACTTGCAAGCCGGTTTATCGGAGCAAGCCAGTTGCCGAGATTGACCCCCGTACGTTATCTACAGCTGTAGTAAATAATCGTATACAAAAACAGATTAACAGTCAAAACAGTCAAAAGTGGTCACAGAATTTCGACGAAAGACCGGATAAGAGGCGGTGCCATTGTTATTCGGCTCGAAGCTACGCTTCAGCCGAATATTGGATTCAGTTTACAGCCGCTTTTTGGCGGTGTTCACGTGTTCGACTAGCCTATAACTCCGTCGAAAGTGAACTGATTTGGACGAAATCTGGAGCACGCTTGAGTACACTGTCGAGGGCTGGCCCTGCCATTTTGGGCGCGATTCGCGCAGTAGCGATAGCTGGAGAGCCAGGCGAAATTTTGTTCTTTTTTGTCAGGTAAGCAACGCACGATTTCACCGATTTACTGTCGGGCAAAATTAACTAAATATGAACACACATGTCGATCAACGTTGCGATGAAAACATTCGGAACAGAATTTTGGAAATTTTCCCGTAAGGGTCGTTTTAAATAAACGAACAAAAAATCTTCATGTGACTATCAGGCCGCCACAACTCCGCAGTGATTACATTTACAGATCGCCGGAAATTCACTACCAAAATAACCCTCTACGAGTTACGTTGCATATGCGAGTTACAGACGACGACGACAGACGCCAGTGACCGTTACTAGCCTTGCCCCCTACACTGCGTAGGCGGGCCAGTAGTAAGGAACGAGATATCTTAATGTCAATCTAACAATTTTTTAATGAATAAGTTTTTAAGTTTTTACTCTTTAGCAACCCCATCCCATTCCGAGAAATAAGCCACCAAGTAACAATATTGGTCAGAATTCATCAGTTCTTTCATATGGTTTTGTCTAATCCCAACTGGTCAGTTGACAAATGAATGGACATTAGTGACATCGCAACCACATCTCAATATTATCATTGTATTCATAAAACACAAAACACATGAAAAAGATAAAACAAAACTCGATAAACAAGGTGTCGCCCTAACGGACAGGACGTAACACGACTGGCCCGCCGTGCAGCTATAATTGGACTGGAGGCAGCATGACGTCATCCTCTGTAGTGCTACAGACGACGACGACAGACGCCAGTGACCGTTATTAGTCTGGACCCCTACACTATGTCTAGGCCGGCCAGTAACAACTGAGACTGGTGTTTTGTAGAAAAGGTATTAAAAAGAACACCTGTGCATGCCGCATTATTTACCCCTGCATACGTGCGAGTTTTAATTGACAACTAGCAGATGAGATTTTGATGACTCCGCCAACACATAAACAAGCTTTCACCTTGACCTTTGACCTCCGTGTAATCATGAGTAGTGGCTAGTGAATATTAACGGTCAGTTTATGAAAACTGTTCAAGCCGTTCATGAGATATCATGGTAACCATATCTGACCAGATGAACGATCCATTAAGTGGTGCTTGGTGAAGGCTAAACTAATAAAGACCAACCACGTCACAATGGTGCAGGTAACATTTTTATGTACATCAGAATCCATCGCAACATCACCACTGCATTTGCACCTGTCTACAATGCACTGCTGTATAGCATTTAATACTATACACATTCACAGAATATTGCGACAACCATTGTTGATGCGGTAACACACGCTGCCAAGTAGTCTGTGATGGTATGGTATTGTAGGGTTTAACGTCCCACTCAACACATTATAGGTCATTTCGGAGACGATTTTACAGGTCAGATGACCCAACCAACAGTGTAATAGCACTGAAGGATGATAGTCTTCCAGGTCAAGGGCCAATCAGTAGTCTGTGAAGGATATACTGAAAGTCTCGAGGGATATGGCTGTTCTCTTGGCGTTAATATAGATGTTAAACTGTATAAAAACCATAATAACAGTCAACACATAACTTGGACAATTCAACACAACGAACCCAATGCTTCATAGTACAATGTGTGTAGAAATTACTACAAAACCCAGTCGTCTGTGTAAATAATGGTCGACAATAAATGAGTTATGTTTAGCATTTTATTTGAGTAATATTTATTTGTATATTTATTTTTCACCAGTTTTCCGATAATTGTTGGGCATCAGTTGGCTGGCTGGTTAGTGTTTAACAGCGCTTTCAGCACAATTTAGGTCATGTCACGCCTTTAATATAGAACGAAATTAAAATTTAATAACTATTAAAATTTAATAACTACTAATTCTTGGGGTAAGATAATTGAAAAAGAAAAAATAGAACAATAACGTAAGTTATAGATTAAACAAGTAAACTGAAATTAGGTAAGTTATTTAATTTTGAAAAGTATAATTTGTATAAGATTTATTTTTACAAACTATACTTGATCATATAAGTTGACTTCTTAAAATAAAATTTAGTATATTTTGACTGGGTGTATGATTGAAAATGTTTTTAATGTCAGTAAAAGAATAGTATTGGTGGTCGGGCAGCGGTAACGGTGTCTGGAATGTAACATTACTCTAACAGTTGCAAAGATTTCCTGAGCAGAATTTCATAGAATCTACCAAAACTTGTCATTGGCAACGCTAAAAAACAGGAAGGTCACACAAAAAGGCAAAAACTAGAGTCAGCGAAATGTTACCATCAAACGACTGCTAGCACAAAACGTAAACATCAGCTTGTTGTGACACTGGCGGTTAGCACTCAAGCATTGGGGCCCGATTTACAAAGAAATCTTAGGAAAAATCATAAGTTTATCCTAAATTATAAAGTTAAAATTTTCATAGATTTTTACATGTAATTTACTAAAGGAATCTAAAAACTTAATAAGTTCATATAATATATGCAGCAAAATTCTGTGAAGAAATGTTAAGTAATTTATGAGAAATTGCATTTTTCTTATTCAGTTGATCTTAAATTTTTCATACGTTCATCCTAAATTTATCTCAAGATTTTCCTAAGTCACGCTTTATCCTAAGTTCTTCCTAAGTTTGTCGTTAAGATTTTTTTTTGTAAATCGGGCCCCTGGTGGTGACAAGGACCCACTAACTGTTGCATTCGGCCGACTGAACGTGAAGGCATCCGGCAAGTATGAGAGAAACAGGTGAATATGATCACATTCACACAGAACAAGAGCCAAACAGAACTTTACCAGTTTACCTAGTGCCAACGCGACCAATCAGAGACACTGCCGTCAATTCATTAAATCTACACAAACACTATCACAATTCTGTTTTCTTCTTGTCGTCTTCATCAAGGAAAACGTCCTCAAGATCGATGTCTTCTTCCACGGGCAACTGCAACAGACAACACCAGCTCACGTCAGTAAGTAAACAAGTATCTATTTATCGCATGAGTTTTGTCGCCGTACATTACAAACACGCCTTGTTTTGTGACAAAACGTTACATTCCAATGATTCCACAATTCCTTAAATGTGAAAATGTTCACTATCACATACAGGAAATGTTGATTTGCTGATGTTATTTTGTTCGGTGTCACTGTATGCAGTAAGTTATACACAAAATGCGTTATAACGCTTCACAACGGCTGCATGTGACTGAAAGAGTCAAAGAACACTGAAAACAGTCACCGCAAATGTTATAAGCATCACTGGCAAAGAATACATAATGTATATCAGTAAACATGACAGAAACAGTTGTTGACTGTTCAAAAACTGTTGTTTCAGCAGTTAGTGAAAATTGATGCCAAAAGTCCACAACCTGTATGGAAAAATATGTAATGTATGGCTACAAAACTCAAATTATGTGAGGAATTTTGGTGTCAAAAATTATTAAAATCAGACAACTATTCCTCAACGTATAGCCAATAATATGAGTGGATGTTTATTTTCTGAAACACGGTGTATATATAATTATATTTTCCAGTTCTCTCATTGCGCTGGCTAGCCGCAGCTCTCAGCATCTCGTCACATGTATCACGTAACAGGCAGTCAAACCTCGCCGTCTTTGCCGTCCCACGGCTCTGTTGGCAGCACGCTCGGCAGCTGTCCACCGCGGACTGGTTCGGTTGAGCTGCGGCCTACTCCGACCTCGCTGATTAAAACAACACAGTCACCATGACAACGGCAGACTCAATCAGTGACTGAACTGTCTAAAAGTAGAGTGGTGTTTTTTAACGCCTACCAGAACCTAACAGGGCGTGGCTGTTAGGCAACCGCAGTCTGACTCCGCTAGCTTCTGGTAGGTCGGTGGTATACCAGGTCACATCAATTATTCCATATAAGGAAAGTAGGGGGCGTGGCGCAGTAGGTTTGGTAGGCCTTGAAAAACACCACTTAGCTCAGGACGTTGACAATTCTACGGTTAGTTGGAGTTTAACGTCCCTGTTTAGCACAAATATGGCTATATCAGAGACAATGTCAGGGCTGGAGAGCTATCCCTACCCAGTGAAGGAAGGCCAGCGATATATTAACCTCAACCCTGGCCGCCTTTTTGTTCAGCAGCCACCCAAAAGGGAAAGCGATCGAGAGGCTCATTTAAATTATTACGCCAGCGCGTATAACAGGGGGAGACAACTATCACACTGCAAGACAAAACTAAATCAAATATGACAAAAAAGAGCATGCATTCTTAACAAAAAAAATACTTATAAAATAAAATCAACACAAAAAACTACAGCAAGGTTTAGTCGACTCCTACGGCATCCGGCCTGGAAACGGAGGGAGTACTGTGGTAGAATGGGAAGGGATGGAAGAGCAAGAAAATAGATGAAGCAAGTAAGAAAGGGAAAGATACTGAAAGATAGAGTAGAAGGTAATGAAGTGAAGGGATAAGGGGGAGAAGGTATTGCTGCGGGCCCACATGGGACTGATAGTTCTACAGTAGAACACTGTTGAGTGTCATGACTAACATCAGACAGACAACTCAGTAGCAGCTGTAGCTATATCTCAATGACAGCGTTCAGTCAACTTCTAAACAAAGCTTCACTTTTCCACAAACGAATCTCTTCAGAAAAGTTACAACGCTTTTATACAAAAAAAACATTACAGGCATTTATCAGAAAATCAAAAATGCGAGAAACAACGATCTTACAGCAAGAATTCGTTGAGACCTTTCTCACTGAACGAGCCTTTCAGCGGCGAGAACTTCATCTTCCTTGTGTTCACCACAGCCATCGCCTGACGCACACACACACACTCAGGCCAACTCAGCCTTGCATCCCTCTGGGATCGCTTAATCAAGTACCTGCTTCGGCTGGGGGTAAAGGCACAATTCTCACCTCTGCCGGGTGATAGGTAACACTGTGTGATTCCATATGGCATGTGAGTTTCCTGTAGCGGTGAAGAGCTAAGTTGATGCTAAACTGCTATACACTGTTGTCAGCATTAATTCAACATCATTCTGTTCAACATTTTATTTTAAATCGGCTTTATCACTTATTTTTATCAACATTATAATGCCTAGCCGTTCCGTTTTCGTAGTAGGCTGGGCACTAAACTAATCATTATTGTATTGTATTATTGTATTTACTTACTTACTTTACTTACACACAGAGTTCACACAGGTTATCAGTAAGTAAACTAAACAGACCAGTTCATTCTAGTGAAGATCCATTCTGACAACTGACAGACGTTTAGTACAGGATGGTGCAAAAAAATGTACCATTGGTCACTATTAACTTAGAAGGTACCAAGTATTTCAGAAATCAATTGAGTTAAGGTTTTACGTCCCATCTGACACAAAATAGGTCATTTCGGAGACGTTCTCTCTTGGCTTAGTACTGAAACGTCAAGGTCGCAACACATTTAAGGTGTGACTGTATGTTTAACGATGAGTTTTATAAACCTACTTCTGAAAGAATGCTAAAAAATGATCAGCTTTCAACAACGTTACATGCAGGAGTTTAGTGCCGATCAGTAGCTAAGGGCCCACTTTCAAGTTTCAGGGCTCATGACTGTGACCAACAGACAGACAGACAGACCACGCTACTCTGTCTGTAGCAATAGGTCACATCTAACTACTGCAGTGATGTGGACTAACGAGGAACGAAGCCACTTACTGGATAACCGAATCCTCCAATACTGAGTGATTCTTCAACAGTCGGCTGAGCGCCGGCTTCTGCCCAGACCCACCTAGTTGTCACATCATGCATAAACAAATTAAACATCAGTTACTCATGCAGCCAAAATGCAATCCAAATCTCTGCTCTTAATATTCAACATTAACTAGATAACACACAGGCAGTCGTATCAACATGCAGACCCACGCCGGCAGCAGCAGCACACGGCCGTAGCAGCACGCGTCACTAGCAATCGTGCCGGTTTTCATAACCGTGTGACCTCGACCTTTTGACCTCTGGGTCAATGCATGCCGAGCAACTGCTATAGAGTATATGTGTACAAAGTTTGGTGTTGATAGCTCAAGCCGTTTTCCTTTTAGAGCGCGGACAGACAGACAGACAGACAGACGCAACAGAATGCCCTAGCCACGCCGGCGGCTATACAGCCGGCGTGGGTAATAAACAACAACTCTTACAACAGCCTCTTATCCTGGACAACCTGGACAAGCCGACATCAAAAAGGTGAACCATTCTGGATTCTAAGGAAGCAAGAGATAATGGGGTGGCAGTGGCATCAGCTGAACCACCTGCAAATCATCCGCTCCTCACTGCAGACAGACAGCACCTTATCAGAAGCGCTTCCTGATCCCGAGCCAACGGTATCAAAGCGCTGTGATATATTTCAATGTACTGCGCAATACATACACACAATGTAGACTTGCAAATGGACATTTTAAGTCTCCCTTCACCCATTCATCTCAAACCAAATAAATTACAGACGCCTTTTAACACTGAGCTCATCATCATACAAGGACGTCGACAAAAAACGTAACTTCTTCACTCTCTACTTCCAACCTGCTCCTGACATGCCGGTGGGCGTGAAGATTTCCTCCCCCGTAACGATGCAGCCTCTCATTAAAAATCGTAGTGGCGAGCCGCTTACCCCCACATTCGTTTCTTGTGTTTCTCGCCGAGCTTCCTCATCAGTGAGAGGTAGTCGTTGCGGCATTTAGACTGACAGTCCAGGATGTGAGGTAGGACGGCGATGACACACAGCTGATGGTCCTCACACGCCGTCTTTAACACACTCTCATCCGTCAGCTGTCAATCAACAACCAACGCATTACTGACACCGCAGCGGACTACTGGACAAAGGATGTTGCCATAAATTTGGGTAAGTCCCTTCTGGTACGCAGCGTACAGCCCAGCGAAATGACTTTGGCCGTGAGTTTTCGGCATTTGTAATCATTGCGGAGTTATGCCAGGCTGAAAGTCGCAAGACCTGGCAATTTTGTGAGTGATTTTATGTGTTTTTAAAGGAAAAACGATCCCTCTCAAGCTGTCGCTACTGCGCAGATCGTGCCCGAAATCTGACAGGGCTAGCCCCCCACATTTGGCTCACACTGTTCCAGATTTTATCCAAATCGGTTCACTTTCAGCGAAGTCATTGCCAAACGTGTGAAGACCGTTTTTGCCCGGTAGATTATTTACAATATCAGCTATTCGAGCCTATAATGAAAAGGAAAGACATCTCTTCTGTCAGTAGTGTGCCAGTCAATTAAGAACGAATGTCCGAATGTGCTAGTAACTGCCAGTAACTTTGTTCTAACTAAGTCATTCAGTTCTTTACTGTGCCAGCTAACACACGTTCGCACGTATAACGGTACAAATTGAGGGACATGTGATGTGGTCTGTGGATGAAGACTTACCTCAAAGACGTCCGGAGGCGGAACGTTCTCGGCAACTTTCTCCAGCGCCCACGCAACAATGGCGTCAGATGTCCGGCCACCGTCATACTCCACTGCGTCACTCGCGTCCTTCTTACCCGCCGGAAACATCTTGATTGTTGGGTATCCTTGCACCTGTCGGCGGCAACATCCAGTAAGTAAAGTACAGCATGTAGATTTACCTGATACTCTGTGTAAAGGTGTCCAGGTACGGCATGTGATAACGAGGTATCACACAGTTTTACCTGCAAATACACCACGCCGGCCTTTCCTTTGTAGGCATTCACCAGATGGCGCCACCTCCAACTGAGGCAAGATACATCCAATTGCAGCTTACTACTCATCTATCGACCCCGAAGGGATGAAAGGCTGAGTTTGCCTAGTTGGTTGACCTATAGCGGACGGTTTACCCACATAAGTGGTCACCCGTCCACAACAGGTCGAGCGCAGGACAGGGAAAGTTTGCCGGCCAAAGACCGACGATCTACCACTGAGCCACGCAACCTACTTTACTTCCACAAAACTAGTCAACTAGACTGGTGTGAGGGTTAGCAGCTGGCAGACACTGACTCTGCGGTCATTAAGTAAACCACCACTTCACTGCACTCTAGCACCATGTACTCATATTCCCCACCTCATTACCCACGCCGGCTCTATAGCCGCCGGCGTGGGTAAGGCATTTAGTCGTGTCTGTCTGTTTTTTCATGCTCTAAAATGAAAAACGGCTTGAGCTATCAACACCAAACTTGGTAAACATGTACTCTACAGCACGTGACGTTCGAGTGTAAAAGAGACGGTGAAACAGAGGATGGGAAATTACCTGGAACCTGCTGGCAACGACAGTGTTCACAGTTGCATCAAGAGCACCTAGCTTCACTTTGCCTTTCAGCTCCGTGGCCGCGGCCGCCCACTGAGGGGCCAGGTTCTTGCAATGGCCGCACCACGGAGCAAAGAACTCCACCAGCCACATGTCTTCACTGCCGTAGACCAACTCCTCAAAGTTGCTGTCCGTCAACTCAACCACGTCCTTCGGATCACCGCTCTACACAGAACCACACACTGTTCACATCCGCCGAGCCAACTCACTATACATCATCACTCACAACCCTCTGAGGACATCCACTCATCGATAGCGTTAATATTTTACACCACACACGACATAGATTAGGTCATTTTGGAAACGTTCTTCCCATCCAATCTCTTGACTCTTGGTACTGAAGAAACTTAACCCAACCCAATTAAAGCAAGCAATGCATGAACAAACTGATATAAGTAACACAACAAGAGTCTCCGATGCCGCTGACAGACACACGCAAACGCAGAGATGCAGCGCATGCTAAATATTCTGTATCGCATCATATGGTAATCAAACCATTTCTTCTACTCGGCCTAGCCGCTAATTACAGATCTCGACGGTGGGTGTGATCAACAGTTGTCCGACCATCAGAAGTTTATTACACTCACCGGCGAACTAAGTTGACAGCGCCTGACACGATCAGCTGTTCCAGAGATATGGTTGGTGTCCATCACCAAAATTTAAATGGTTCACGTGACCTAACCACGCCCCTTTCAGGGATGGTTTGTCATCCATGGACTAGCACTTGCTACCGTCAAACTATCTAAAAAATTTAAATCCACTCACTATAAAAATATGAAAAGCGATACAAAATGTCGAAGTGGGGTGGTTTGGGGTAGTCAGGGTCACTCAAGGTCACTGGAAATAGCACCAACTGATAGAGCACATGTGAGTTCCTATTAGCGTTCCATAGTATCTATGCCCTTATCTTGCACCATTTCTGGGATATAACAAAATATTGGTCAAAAGCCACCGTTTGAACCTAGCCTATTTGGCGCCCTCATTGGGGTGACCCAGCTGGAATTTTGCTGCAATCTTTGGTGTCAGAAAACTAGAGTCCCTGGGCTATTGTATAGCATTGCGTGATCCTGCATTTAGTCATTCTGGTACAGTGCCGGTGACAGACAGACAGATGGACGGACGGACACTTGAAGACAGCATATACCGCACTAGCATAGCATCGCGGCGGTGTGGTCAAAATGACACAAACAAAACCACAAAACAAAATCTAAACATAAAACAACATGCAAATTTGAGAACTGTTCACACGTGTGTGTACAACTGTCATACACAACACAGCACAGAACAGTTCTGATTACTTTCCCTCCTAACCTCCAGACAATCATCACAGCTCAGCTCAGATGCTGTCTACTGCCTGGGAATGTGAGACATGTTCTCTGTTCAAAATCAACGTTATTATTAGGCCACAAAGCCGACACAGAGTGCATAATGCAGCCAATTGCTACAGATGTTGCATGTAGCAAGGTCAGTGTTGGTCACACGCAGCTACTGTGCACAAATGGCTGAACCGATCAAGATGCCATTTGGTGTTAACAAGGAACCATGTATTAGATGGGGGGGGGGGGTTAA
>Ga0209780_1003149_pt1 | contig 12144 bp, 9 predicted proteins | sample WorMetexBAHAMAS2_FD_187384 | JGI IMG/M metagenome (GOLD analysis project Ga0209780, IMG submission 187384) | Marine gutless worms symbiont microbial communities from Max Planck institute for Marine Microbiology, Germany - Inanidrilus exumae... | ecosystem: Host-associated > Annelida > Digestive... | reverse complement strand
ATATGACGTCATCCACAAAACCGGAAGTACATAACATATTGCATTGCCGTCAGAGAAGAACCGAGCCACGGCCATTGGTAAAACGTACAGAAAATGTGGTGAAATTTTGGCACGTAGTTTTTGAGATATGCAAGCGGACAGACAAACAAAAAAACAGACAGATATGCTGATCGGAATACTTTCAATCAATCAATCAATCAAATCAATCAAATTTATTTGCGACAAAGCAGATGAACAATTTCTATAGTAAGGCTAGAAATATGTTGACAGGACACAAAGGCAGTTTTAAAACTGCACTAACAAGTGCCCTAAGAATACGAATTAAAAACAATATTACAAAGTAAAAGTTAAAATTTGCACTCCTACCTTGTGGGGCGAAGTAATGATGGTGCTAACAGGTCGTGAAATGTTGATAATACTTTCTGCCATTAAAATTTAAACCAGGCAATGGCTTACAGACCCGCCGAATTACGATACCAACATCCCTCTTGCAGACATGCGCTGCGTGATACAGAAATCTGTTGGCGGACGATTCATGTTCATACAAAACATTATTGTTATTTTCACAGCATTGTTTTTATTTTGATAAACATTCGCTACCAAAATATCTGAGATAGAGTTGTGCTATTGCTGTTTCAACGTTGCCTAGTGGTCCTAGTGGTGGCGTTGCTGCTTAGGCCACTCTAAAAATACCATGTGATGATGATGATGATGATGGTGATGATGATGCTCGCCCGATAACTGGTATAGGCCTAACTCAATAACAGCGCAGCGGATATGTATGAAACTGGCTGATTTGCTTGCAAGTTGAACAGCTAGGACAAGTAACGAGAATTTAAAGTGCTACAAATGAGCAGAGTAAAATTTGTATAAAAAACGTTTTTCCATTGTTGTATGCATGCTGGGCGAAACTATTAGTCCTCGCTACTAGCTCAACACTTACGGCCGTCGGGCTTTTTCAGTTGCCTGCTCCACAGTCCGGAACTCTCTCGCGGATTTTATCTGGGACCCGACCATCCGTGCAGACTGTTTCAGACGTTTGCTTAAAACGTAGCTGTTCGCTCGATACTAGTGTATTCAGCGCGTTAGAGGTTACTGACCATAACCGCGCTCCATAAGTTTACTTACTTATTTACTTAACTTTAAATCGCGGCGCATAACTCTAAAGCAGCTACGCTATACCACCTGAGCGCATTACATCTATCATGAGACTCGTTTTGCTTGGTGATAATCGTTACATCGGCGAGTGAGATTATGGAGTCGTAATTAAAGATGGTTTATATATGTATTTGTTAGCGTGGTTATCACCGACCACTTTGCTGGTCCAGTTAGAGAATTCGGTCCAGTGTGTGTGTATGTGTGTGTCTGTCTGTGTGTCCGGACAATAGGCCTAACTTTCGAACCAAATGACTTTTGACTTCAACATTTGGCATGCTGGTTGACCTTGACACTATCTGTAAGTCACATTCAAATTCAAATTTATAAATCAAAGTTCATTGTCACACGATGAAAAGTGTTCTTTCTCGGCTATGAATGCAGCCAATTGATTGAAGTTAATTAAAGTGAAGTTGGAAAAACCAGTTACAGCGCAGTGCGGGAAAACGCAAGCGATAACGAAACGGCACAGAGCAAATTTCATTGTGCTGTGGCGCGCTTTGACGACAGCTCATGCTCTTGTTGGTCGTCTATCGAGTTCTTCGTGCTAAATTGGTCGGTGCGACCTCGAGTGATAGCTTCTAGTACTACAAAAGCTTTGGACTGATTTTCGTGAAATTTGGAATGGACATGGTCGTTACAAGGAGCAGTTGATTGGATTTTAGAGGCGATCAGGATCGGAATCCTGATCCACGAAGTTTTCGACGAACGCTTGTTAGCACCAGCATGTTCTATTGACATTCGCTAGATGGCGCCTTCGCGGAAGTTTCGACTATCTGAATATCTCAAAGTAATAGTGTTGTCATTATACACTTGTACAGCAACAAACCACCGCTGACGACCAATTGGTTGGCGATGACGACTGTCGTTAGCTGTGGTATTTACTAGTCTCAAGAGAAACCTGTCAATGTTCTCAGTAATTTCTGGAGCGACAAAAATCTTCGGCATAACGAGCAGCGGCATCAACTCAGCCATCTGCGAATTATGCGTCGTCTTCGTCGTCGCATTGAGGTGGATTTACGTTTGTGCGCCGACGTAATGTGTTTAGTCTTAACCGTTTATTACTGATCATTCGGCACCATATACAGTACATGTGCCTTGTCTCTAGCCGTCCTCGCCCCAAGCGTTATCATTGACGGTGTCTCTCCATAATTTCCTGTCAGCTGTTGTGCGCAGTGCCATGCTGCAATGTCATTCATGTCCAGTCTTTGATATTCTCCATCCAAGCAGTCCTAGGCTTGCCTTTTCTTCTGGATCCAGGGTTTGTTACTTCAATAATATCCTTCTCCAAGCAAGTATCTTCTTTCCTGATAACGTGTCCAAAGTATGTCAATTTTTGACTGTCTCCAGAAGTTCTCTATTGGTTCCAGCGTTCTGTAACACCCATTCATTGGTTCTTCTTACAGTCCAAGCCACTCTCAAAATCTGCCGCAGACCTTTTATTTCAAACGCACGACGTCGATCCTCATCTGATTCCTTCAAAGTCCAACTCTCGCAGCCATATGTGGAAACTGACCAAACTAAAGCTTTCCACAACTCGATCTTAATTGGAATGTTGATACTGTGACTTTTCCACCAAATAACCATTGAAAGCAATATAACGATGGTACACCAGCCCTTGGTGCAGTAGGTGGATGCTACTTTCGTACAATGAGAAGGACTGGGTAGACATTCAGCCTATTCCGTTTTTTTGTTTTGTTAAATCCGCAGTGTTGTGCTAGGTACTATATCTTCCACATATAGTATCTTGTATCTTGAAGATACAAGATAGTGTTTTATCTTGTGTCTTCAGAATACTTCTTAAAAGTATCTTTATCTTATATCTTTAGAATACTTTTTGAAACTATTTTGACAAAAGTGGATACACTTTTAGAAGATACATTTCCCAAGATGCTTTCTAAAGTATACTGAAATAATTTAATCAACGACTTTAAAAGTATCTTACACAATACTAAACTATTTGAACTTGCTGCACCTTTTGCTACCAGTAATTATAACGAAGCGTTGATTTTCGTAATATTAGTGATAAATCTGATAAGCATTTTAGTGGTTTGTGTCACTTTAACCAACGTCAGTTGTGGTAACTTTTTTAGTTCCAAGAAGTGATAACAGACTGTTAAAATAATGACAAAATTGCATGTAAATGATGCAACATTTTACAAGATGGTAGGCCTATGCCTATCATGCTTATCTTAAACTAAGGCTTTCGGTAAATGAAGTCTGTTGATTAAAGGGCTGGAACTGACTCGCACTTCGCTGAAACGGGTTAAGACGAAAAAAGACGATCGAAAGACGAAGACAAGACACGCCGGACCTAATAAGACAAGCCACGGTATAGCATGCAGCAGGCGCTTTCATTTGCATGGGATTACGGTAAGGAACCTATAGATCCAATGCACATCTATGTCAGGCAGCTTCACACGCAGACGTCGAACATCCATCACGCTCCGCAGATTACTAGCCTGCCTGTTTGTCTATCTGTTCCCGGAGGCAAGTTGCCGACGTGTCACGGTGCTGGCTCATCCGTATAATCTGCCCAATTATTGCGAAAGCCGACAATGCGTGTTGATGAAAACATATACAAGATGCAGCCGACCAGCGATTCACTGTGGAGAACATGGCCGCCCATAGGCATCGGCAAGAGGGAGCACTAGCCCCTCCCTGGAGGCTGGAAATTTTATAGGCATTCGCCTTGGACTGCTCCGCCCCAGACCCCGTTATAGACTCGCGCTCCGCGCTCGCCAAGTCTCCCAACCCCTGTCCCTGCCTGGAAAAATTCCTATGGGCACCCATGGTACAGAATACGCGTATAAAACTTTGCGAAAAGACTTTTCGCATGATTTGTGTAACAGCAGTAAGGGACTATAATAACAAATAAGTTAGTATAGATAGGATTAAAATTTAATGATGTCACAGTAATCTACGATCTGTTGTGTGGCAACTTGTCGTACTTTGAAAAGTTAACTGGTGCAGATTTGTCACGTTATTTAAACAAAATTGAATCGATGGGTTTAAGAAAAGCTTAGTGCTGGCGTCATCTCGGCGATCTGGCTGTAAGTGCTGAAAAATGTTTTATGCTGCGATTATCAGGAGTTAGCGTGTCTCGTGTACCGAACGTGCTGCAGCATAAATAGTAGGCCTATGAGTAAATGATTTGATCGACACATTGCGACTGATAATTTTCGACAAAAACGCATACGGCTTTGTATCTAACATCAATAATAAATTAGTAATAATAAATGAAAAAGCCATGGTATTGAGTAATTGTTTTTGTATGACCGTTCGCATGAAAGTCATCTATCAACGGCGATGACAGATGATCAGAATAGAGTTCGCAATTACTGATTTATTGCAGCTATCGTCGCTGCGTTTTTTGCATTCATCTGTTATAGCATTTATATCGGTCTGTTACACGCTGGTAGGCCTATTGTGTTGCAGTGACTGAATCTATCATCAAACAATCAACGCTAAATGGTAGTCCAGCGACTTTCTAGTTTTCTCACGCCAAAGATCTTGCTGTAATTCCGATGAGGTCACCCAACGGGACACCAACTACTATTCTGCTGGTGTTTGCATCAACGTGACATTAGCTATAGCTCTGCTGTATTTATATATAGCCCGGTACAGTAGCAGTTTTAACAGCGATTGACCGCAGATTATACTAGATGGAAAGTACTCTGAGAGAGTACAACACCCCACGAAAGCGAAATTTGGGGGGTTTTGTCGCCAACACTTGGCAACACTTGCCACACCTACTATTAGAAGTAGAAAATGTAAACAATCGCCGGTTTACGGAGTTTATGACCGTTACTTCCACATCCTTCTACCGATCGTAACGAAACACAAACTTGGTCTTCCCTTCCCCTATGAACCTTCCCACAAAAATTTGGTACAAATCCGTCCACAATCTTTTTAGTTATCGCGGTCACAGACAGACACACAGACAGACAGACACACAAACCAACGCCGGTAAAAACGCTTTCGCGAGGAGAAATATTGTGTGCCTCTACAGTGTGTTAAGGACTTCATTATTGTCTTCCTGAGCCTACACACAACATTATTCTTAATAGCAATATAATTCCCCTAAAGGGAATGAAAAATTTGTTTGCCAAGTTTATTTGTAACACTCACTTATCTCTCCACACCGCATGAAAAATTTGTGTAGTTAGAATATGTTTATAGGCAAATGGGAAATCGTACTTAGCATAAAATGTTACTGTGATAGCCAAGCGAAGGATTCCTCAAGGTCACACAGTCACGTACGGTGAAAAGGGGCGATATCTCAGAAACGGTGCAAGATAGAGATGCTATTACTGATGTTATTGCTACAGACCACCAATTGAAAGTAATGTATGGCCCATCGAATGATGCCATTGTCGTTGGTTTTCGGTGAATTTAAAGGTTATTTCGCATACTGCAAACTTTCTGAATGCATTATTATTATTGTTTATTACGCAACGAATGCAGCACATGAAATACATACAGTTACAATGAGTAAAAATAGAAATAAAAGTATCCCATACATCACGTAAAAACGAACACAGTATACTAGAATGTCCAGAACAAGTGACGACAAACAAACCAACCAACCAAACCTAAAACTGCACCTTCTGCTCAAAACACAACCATACAGACTCTTTTATAGCATACACACCGCACTGCACACCATTCAATCCACACTTCGCTGACAAGCCCATTATTTCATATTTGACTGTAGGTAAATAAGTCAGGGTACGTAGGACGGGATTGTCAGTATGTTGCATCTTACTGAAAAAACATCAGCTGCCTTTCATCAGTTCGATATGACAGTGGCAAAGAGTAACAGAAAAACTGCAGTGGTTTCACACTACCTCTCCAGCAACAACTAAAGATATGTCTGAAACCATTATTCCAAATTACTTCCAATTCATGCATGTCTAAGGTTTCCTCATCAGAACCTGTGGCTTTTCGACTTGCTGTCTGACGTATGGCACGAGCAACCTCTGAACAAAGTGCTGGAGGCTCTAGCCACCAATATTCTTGTTCAATTCCTTTTCCCTTTTCATCATGGTACAAGTTTTCATAATACCCGTTCCACCTATCTGCGATTTATGTAGCTTCAGTCAAATTTTCGCTGCTTGCTGACTCTGTAAACTGCAGACGTGGTTGAAATTTTCGAGTCATTGATTTTACTATCTAAAACAGCTGCCTGGAATTTCCTTTTGAGTTCGCTGCTTCCAATTCCACGCACATGCCTTTCAGCTGCTGCTGTTTATCCACTCTGAGCTTTCTTTGTACCTCAGCCTACAGTTCTTGATATCCGTTCTTATCTTTGCCTTTTGCTTCCCTCTTTTCCCTGATTGCTGCAAAAGTCTCATCAGATATCCACTTCTTCTTCTTTTGCGACTTCACGCATCCAATCGTTTCCCTGGCTGCTTCAAGTCTCAAGAAGGACCGTGTCTTGGCACCTTTCCAGAGATCTTCTGGTGTTACTTCATCCTGTGCAGCCTCCACTGCCGTAAACCGGTTGGTCACCTCTGCTGCTAACTGTACTGCTTTCTCTTCCTTGAGTTCCTCAAGATTTAGAAGCGGAATGTTGTGCTGTCTTTGTCTTTTGGCCAGCCTGACTATCAGCGTCGCCACGAGCAACTGATGATCTGTGTCACAGTCTGCTCCTGGATACGTGCGACGATTTTTTAAGCTTGTTCTTTACCTTTGTGCAATTGAAATGTAGTCAATATGATTCCAAGTGTCGCCATCAAGCAGTCCAGGTATACAGCCGCCTTGGATGTTGTTTGAACACGGTATTGGCTAAAGCCAACTCGTGTTCCAAGCAGAAGTCTTCTAGCTGCTCACCGGCTTCATTCGTTCCTCCTAATCCATACAGCCCAACCGCGGATGACATTGCAGACGGTTGTCTTCTGCCGACTTTGGCGTTGAAGTCGCCCATTACGAGCAGCACGTCCCCTTGGGACTTGTTTAACTGCTCGAGGCAAGTCTTGGTAGAACCTCTTCATTTCTTCCTATGTGGCTGCTGTCCATACAGTTGAATCATAGTAATGTTTCGTGGTTTCGCGTTGAGTCGCACATCAAGGAGTCGGTCGCTGATTGGTTCATATCCGACAAGTGCTCCAGCGACTTTCCTATGAATCAACACTGCCACTCCTGACATGCCCTGAATAGGTCAACCTGAGTATACTATTGTGTGGCCATTCAGTGTTGTGAAATGCCCTTGTCCATCCCATTTCACCTCTGACAATCCACATATATCAACTCCTAATCTCATCGTCTCTTCACCGAGTAGTTGAACATTTCCAAGCTGCAGCATACTGCGGATATTCCATGTGCCTAGTCTAAGCTTGTTGCATGCAGCTGTTTGTCACATTGTGACAATATCGTTGTTTTCTTCATCATGGTTGGACCAGTAACCGATTTATCGACCCTGCCCAGGTTGTTCGACAGGGGAGCTAAGGGGACGCGGACCTTGTTTAGCCGGGCGACGTCCCAGTCGGAATCTTTTTCTTAGTGCCTGCATCGTCTATAGTGTTGTTCGGGAGGATAAGATGGTAGGTTCCAAGGAATTTTCATTTCGCAGTAGTGAAGCCTTATTCCAGTTGCACTAGACATACCTTCTCATCGTCGCAAGCCAGCCGTTGTCACATGAAGTAGTCCTCCGCCCAGTTTGAGAAAGAAGACCTGCTGCTATCCAGGTCTCTGTGGACTAACGTCCCGCTGGATACAACTCCAGAATTTTTATGTTCCCGGGAATTTGAGCTTAAACATTCAAATACGTGTGGCCCCAAACCACGTGGGCGTTATTACAGAGACATCACCTCTGAGAACTCTTTATCTCTGGAGTGGACAGTCTTGTTCCACGACTGCAGGATGTGAGACTTTTATTAAACACTTTTCGTATATAGGACAACAAACATTTCAACTGACACAGCGTCGCGCGGATCTCTCGACGATAACTGGACCTCTCTCTGGTAAATGTCAACAATATACTGGTGAAGTAAGCTACAAACGGAAGAATGCGCGCGGTAATTGAACAATCGTTTGTGCATGGGGTAAAATGCCGGCAAGATATTGTCGCTGCTCGTCAAATTCTGGGAACTAGAAAATTCGCTCTATACTGCCATGACGGTCGATTGCCGGGCAACAAGCATCGATCAATCAATCACAGAGGATGTGGCCGATTGGTCGGCTCAGCTGTGCCGCGGGCCACCCACGTCGACACCGGCCGAATCTGTCATTAATACGGCAGATGTTGAATGGTGCTCGCTTATCTGCTTCCTGCGCCCGGAAGGAGACGTCCGCCCGAAGAACTTTATGGAAACAGACGGAGAGCGAAGGAGAGCGAAAGAGAAATGCGGAGCGTTGGCGTGCGTGTGGTCTAAGTACGTTTGCGGCTTGATCAATCGACCGACAGCGGGTCGGCGGCGAGATCTGATGACAATACAGACTCTGCCGCCGCCGCCGCCGCTGCCGCCGGCAATGCCACTTGCTTTCACAGCCTGCTGGCGTAAAGCCTAACTGATTACCACACGCCAATGCTGCGCCTACTTAAGGCCGTGAAAGAAAACGAAAAAAATTCACGCATTTTTAGTTGTAGCGTTCTTTCTTTATAGCCTCCGTGTTCCACTTGAGCGTATATCAAATGAGGTCCTATTGGCGCAGCGTCTACAGTGATAGATGTGTTTGAAATCCATAAATTAGACAGACTCAACTGTACACTGTAGTATAAAAGTGGAGTAAAGTACGGTACGCCTTATTTGTATAGCGCTTTATCATGAGCTGCGTGGCACAGTGGTAGAACGCCGGTCTTTGACAGGGAACTTTTCCTGTCCCACGCTCGGCCTGTAGCTGATGGGTGACCACTTATGTGGGTAAACCATCCGCTATAAGGTCAGACTACTAGGCCGACTTAGCCTTTCATCCTTTTGGGGGTCGATAGATGAGTAGTAAGCTGATCCAGATGTGCGCCAGCTTGCTCGACCGACGCCATCTGGTGAATGCTTACGAAATGCATGCAGGATGGCTCATTCCGCTGCATTAACGTGTGGGTGGCAGGTAAAACTGTGTGAACTCCGTGCCATTCAGCAACGTGTCGCGCCGCTGGTGACTGTTAAGTCGAGTTTAAGCGTTGGACGGTGTGCATTTGCATTTGCATTTGCTCGTCTCTAAGGCGTTCAGGTATGGCACGTGTTAACAAGGGATCACACTGTTTTACCTGCAACCCACATGTTTATCCATGCACAGGTGGAACTAGACGGGTTGCAATGTGTCTGGAGACACGCTGTAATATAGGCTCGAAGAAAGCGTTTCCCACCGGCGTACTCGACAGGTGACACAACTGTTTACTTATTTACTGACGCCCAAGCTGTTTAGTTCCTGCATTCAACAATACCTAGTGTCACGTGCCTGCGACTGAGTCACGCCAGCGTTATTTGCCGTGTTACTTATTTTCAGTTTTTAATTCAGTCTACTTTTCTGCGATATATCGCTCGCTAGGCCGACACAGCACTGCTGCGTACTATTGGTTTTAATACGTAATATCGGACATCGGACGTTGCCGAAAATTTGGGTGCTTGTACGGAACGTACCGTGCAGGGGAAAGACTTTGAATTGATTCTAACGGCAAAAATGGAAACTAAACATCCCTTAGAAGGACCATTTGGCCGTGAATTTCCGGCGATCTGTAACCATTGCAGAGTTATGACGGCCTGAAGTCGCAAGACTTGGAAATTTTGTGAGCAATTTTTGCGTTTATTTGGAAAAACGATCCCTTTCAAACTTTCGCTACTGCGCGGATCGCGCCAAAAAATCTGCCAGGGCCAGCCCCCACATTGGGCTCACGTTGTTCCAGATTTCATACAAATCTGTTCACTTTCAGCGGAGTTATTGCCGAACGCGTGAAGACCGTTTTTGCCCCGTAGAGTATTTCCATTATAGGCTCATCGAGCCTATAATGAGCCATACCTACCATTACTTTCTATAGCCGCAGAGCTTCACAGCCGTTTGGCCGGTACTCATTTCCCATCCCGCTGAGGGTAGGAGGCTGAGTTGGCCTGTATATGATCGCTGTTGTAGTGTTCAAGCAGCGAGTGTGGACGGTTGCGATGTTGAATGTATGTATAGCGAGGTATTTGTTTCGCAACGCGTCTCACGAGGAGCGACTTCTTGCATACCTGTTCGCCGACTACGACCCCGTGGCTCGTGCCGTCATCGACATCCAGAGCACCGTCGTCGTCTCCGTCGACTTCGTACTTCTCCGCATCCACGGACTCGTAAGTTATTGATGCCGTCTGCTTCAGCAACCGATGTTTGCATATTTGTTTACCGACCACTTTAGTGGCCATGTGCAGCAATCGGTTGTCTATGCGTGTCTGTCTTTGTGGGTGTGTTCGGACAAATATCTTTCGAATGAAACTAGATGTCGTTGTAACCATACTGGCCCGCCGTGCAGTGTTACCGCGGAGCTATAATTAGATTGGAGGCGGCATGACGTAATCGCCTGGCCTGCACGGCTGAAGCCGCCTGCAGGCCGGCCGTGGAGTGTTACAGACTTCGACAGACGACGACAGACAACGACGACCGCAGAGTGGGGCAGACGCCAGCGAGCAAAACAATACTGGCCCATTAAGCCCCGTCCACACCACCAACAATGTCGAAGTAACGTTCGACTTTGTTGCCAAAAACGGCAACAACGGTCGAAGCAAGGGGCAACAAAGTTGGCAGTTGCTTCGACATTGTTGCTGGTGTGGACCGGCCTTAAGCGGGCCAGTAGGGCTAATAACCTGCGACCGACCGAGATATTTCACATGATGGTTCATCTTGACCCGACCTAAATCATTTTTACAGGTCAAAGGTCATGGGTTAAAGTTGAAGGTTACAAGAGGAAAAGTATGGCTAAAGTGTTCGGTGCGACCTGGAGTGAGGGCTTTTCTAGTTTTACGTTTGCTAACTGATAAAGATGGACAGGTTGGTAATAAAGTGTAATTATAAAGATGTTTTCTGCATGTAACATTTTGCATTTGTCTACTGTATGGAGATTATAATAATATGAACATTTTTCTTCACGATGTAATGCATGTGTAGATGTCAACGTGTTTCGTCATATCTCTGCAATTTCTGACAAGACTACGTCAAATTGTCAACCTATTCTATTGATAAACTAAGAGCTGTTTTCGGAACTTGATTGAGTTTCTCCCAAATGCATGCATAGGTTGAGAAGATCGCAGTTATTAAGAAATCGCAGAAATATCACGACTTGTTGCTTGTGATATTTGCCATCTCTCTACTTCGTTAAAAATTAACCACTTTTGTCATTACGCCAGAGATAACTGCGTGACCACCGTGTCCCCGCCCACGACGCCGTTGCACACTAGGCCGTTGCGTATGATTGACATAATGTGCTAGGAAATCAACAACCACATGATCGTATGTAATTTCTTACGCCCTGTAATCAGTTAGCTCCGGAATGTCAATTATTACATGCGTGCCGCTGTGTGTTTAAGACGATATGATTGGATGACGTGACTGACCTTTTGCAGATGCAGCATACAGCCATCACTTTGATTGATTCGGCCGCGTGACCGCTTGTCCTTTGCCGCCTCGGCCGCGTGACCATCATTCTGTCCTTTGCCGCAACGTTATTTGGCTTTTTTGCTTTGTACAGATCCGCTGCAGTAACCGCTTTTAACTCATTACCACCCATTATTATTATTGTACTTCACCACTGGTCTATGTAGGAGATAAAGTAGCACATGGAACTTGAGATGAATAGAAATAAAGAGAAACTTAATGGGGAGTAAAGGCAGGCAGAATTCCAGAGTTCTCTTGCTCGTGCTGTCACCAGAACCCCAAAATCTTGTCACATCACTCCTGTTCATAGATCTCTTCACTGGCTCAGAATAAATGAACGTATCAAATATAAACTCCTTTCTGTCACATACAAGGTTCTCACAACTAATCAACCTCAATATCTCCACAACCTGATCTCTGTTCAAC
>Ga0209780_1003148_pt1 | contig 12147 bp, 7 predicted proteins | sample WorMetexBAHAMAS2_FD_187384 | JGI IMG/M metagenome (GOLD analysis project Ga0209780, IMG submission 187384) | Marine gutless worms symbiont microbial communities from Max Planck institute for Marine Microbiology, Germany - Inanidrilus exumae... | ecosystem: Host-associated > Annelida > Digestive... | reverse complement strand
ACACTACTTCCTTCGAATTAATCTAGTTATTTTCCATGAATCTATTACTTGTTTACTTACCAAAAGACTATACCCCTCTTTTCTTATACTACCCCAAAAAAACCCCTTTTTCTTTAGTTTAGACAGATGAGTGCACGATCAATGATATTATTTATCGATGTCTGTATGATACTGTCATCTGGTGTAAGCCGATCTACCGTTAGCAATTTTGGCCCCCGTTAACGATAGATCGCCGATCTACCGCTAGCACTATCCATAATTTATTCCATTCGTTTATGGTTCTCAGATGAAAGAAACTTATTTTCCCTTTACAAACATGAAAATATAGTGTGCAACTTTGAGATTGTCTGCATAGTTCTGTATTAGATAGTGTTAAATGCAGGGTGATATTTTCTGTGAAGTTTCACAGAAAATATCACCTTGCATTTAACACTTTAGTTAACGCTTTTTCCGTTTTCTGACTTTTTACCGGTTTGCTGACAAGTAAGTCCATACTTTATTGTTATAAGAGTTTTTTTTGTGGGGATGTATAAGAAACCGCTGCAATGTTGTATTTACCTCAAAGAATATTAACACCCGTAAGTGCGAATAGGCTCGAGGCTATCCGCAATTTCGTAAGTGCGAATAACCACTTTCTAAATTATATAGTCAATAGTCATATGCTTTTAGCTTCTTCCCCTTGTTTGTCAGTGGCATTAAGCAAGATGTTGTTTTCAACTACAACTCTGAACTAACAGGAACCGGAGGTCTACCAGTCTGTATGTAGTGTCGTTTGAGATGCGGGCAAAGAGGCTGCCATTACCTACGACTGTCGAATCATACTGGATTGGATTGGAATATCAAGTTCATTGATATTGACAGTGTTAAACTGTTGAGAGTTAATGTCTTCAAATTCTGCAGGGTGTGCAGCAAAAGGGATCATTCAGTCTTCAATAATGGCATGATATGCGATGCAGTTATTTGTCAATATTCCTTGACCACTCGATGTAGATAGTGGCATGTCACTGATCTGCCAGTCCCAGTAGCCAATCTGCTGCTGACTTTAAGCTTTGTGGATCTCATACAGCAAGGAGTGACGCTGTCCTCCATTGACTTATTGACTTATTTTAAAATTTAGGGTAACAGCATCACCAGCCTCCTGTCAATGCAACTGAGTCCTGAGAGGTTTACTAATTGCATATCACATCCAGATGTAGACAGCACTTCAACTGCCACCTTTAACTAATTGGATTATGGTTAGGTTTAGAATGTATAGTATGTAAAATAATTGGTTGTTCTTTGTGTGGGGAACTGGTTATTTGCATTTTGCATTTGACTTTAGGTGTGAATATTTGTCCACCTTCTGTCAACTAAATGTGGGCCATTTATGAAATTAATCTTATATCTTTTGCATTAACTTATGTTTCATGTGTAGCACTGTACTGTTTGACCAGTTTGAAATGTTGCAAAGACGTTGTAAGAATTGTGTTCTACAGTTAATTCTGTTCTGTTCTGTTTTTCAGCCGTCCTTGATCCGAGGGTTGGCCACACTATGGACGTACTTTCTCCATTTATCTCTGTCCTCTGTCATTTTGATTGACTCTTCCACGGGAAGTCCTGTCCACGTATTGATGTTGTCCACCCAGGCCGTGCATGGTCTTCCTCGCCTGCGTGCACCTGGCATTGCTCCTTGCATTATCTCTTTCTCCAGGCAACTCCCTTGTTTCCTCATGGTGTGACCATAGTATGATAGCTTCCTTGCTTTGACAGTGTCTAACAGTTCCCTCTTTACTCCAGCTTTGTTAAGAACCCACTCATTTGTTTTCTTTGCTGTCCACAAAACACACAGAATCTTTCTCAGCCCTTTCATTTTCTTTCTGAATGTCCAGCTTTCACAGCCGTACATTGCTACAGGCCACACTAGCGCTTTCATTAGACGTATCTTCGTTGAAATTGGTATGCTGTGACTTTTCTATATTTTCAGTTAATTAGCTACAGTTAATTGCTGTTTTTATTCCAGTTATGTTGCTGTTGTTATTGCTACAATGATTAGGTTAATTGAATGTGTGAAATTGTGCAGTCTACTTTCTGTGTTTTAGTCTGACATTGATTTCTTGCATGATGTTGACGATAATGGTGATTTTGAATCACATCATGACGAACCAGAAGCCGAATCAATTAAAAAATCTGAGGTATGCATTTAATGTGATGTTTTATTGGCCACAGCTGCATACGTGCATTAATGGCATTTATGGTACTTGAGTGACATTTCCTTCCAGATGACAACTTTCCAAGCTTTACTGAACTTTACTTGGCAACTTCTATTGAAGCTGATGTTCATCTTTACCCCAGTGAAGGAAAGAGCTTATGGGAACCTTGTCATTTCACTTTCTGTTATCAGAATTTTTTAAAATTAGTCAGTGGATTTTCATGAAATTTGGGGAAGAGATTCCTCCCATTTGCTGCCATGGTCAGAGTCAAAACTACTGAAGATATCCAGATGATATTAGTACCATATTTTTTTGGACTGCTTTATAACTTTTTAGGGATCTTAGAGCCTACAGAGAATTTTGAAACTTAAATTTCATTAGATTATTGAGTGAAGTGTCAAAACTAGTTTTTGGATAAGTGGAAGGCTACATTGTATGAGGAAAGGGTGTAGGTTCCGGAGAAATATGCATACTTTCCCTGCAGCCTCACTCAAAAGTCTAGACCTAGCTGTTTTTGACGTCTTTTCACTGGACATCTTTTGTGATTAGGGCATAAGATGAAGTTGTTGATTCTGTCAGACAGCTCATAGATCATCACTGTGTTCTGCCATCCAGCATGTTTGTGTTGCTAAATGATTTTGTTACACAGTTTGACTTGCTGGACAACATAATGTCACTACAGACATGCATAACTGATGCGGTGTATATAAATAAATTACACACGATACTGTCAATTGAATGCAGAATGTTCTTTCAGGTTTTGCGTGGTAAACTGTAAGTTCCTTCCAGTTTTGTTAGTATTTAAAGTGTAGTTTTATGGTGGGTTTTTTGTCCATTAATGTTAACGGGAGATTAACCCCCATTAATTAATGGGAGTTAATCTCCCGTTAACGTTAATGAGAGATTAATTGTGGTAAAAAAAACGGCCCTTAGTCTTCTTCTTTTGCATATGTAAATATATTTTACATATATGATAATGGAATACTGATGCTGTCTGTGATAAGTAGTAGCATATGTGAAGTTGTTTATCAAGTGTATGTGTGACATTTGGTCTGTGACATCAGGCTGCCAAATGATGTTAAAGACCACCATACAAGTGCATCCATGATGTAATTTGTTCGCAGGTTGAAGAGTTTATTGCTCAGCTTGGTATTCGCAGTTCGTCACAAAATTCGGAGTCAGCGGAAAAACAGTCGGCAGTCAGGCAAAAATTAAAAACAGCAAAACGACGACATGATGCACATTTAGAAGACAACGTGTCACCGGAACATACGAAGAAAAACGTTACTGAAATGAAAAAGAAAAGCAATAAATTTTGGAACAATGAAGTAGTCAGTACTACAACTAAAGCAGTTGATTGGATATCGAATTACCTGCCTCGCAAATATCTTCTGGTGAAGCCAGGTGGAAAATGGTATAACGAAAGGGTAAGTCAGTTTTCATTTCAGTATTTAAGCTTTTAGTGTTATGTCTGTTCATTTTTTACTTGTTTATATTTTTCATCTAATGTTTGAAGTCAGACACACTGCCGGTGTTGCATTACCAACACACGAATGTGAATTCGTGAATATGTAATAATGTTTTTACTGTTCACTACTTGTGGCTGTTAGTCAATGGTGTAAAATGTTGTAGTTTGAACATGATCCCGTGAAATTTGAAGCACCGTCTGCTGATGTTGTTCAACGATATGAAGAGTTTGGACGCCGTCTGCTTGCTGACGAAACCGATCTTTATCGCAAACGTCTGTAGTTTATTTCAGTTAAATTTTAAAATGTTTAATTGACTGTGACTAATACAGATATCTGCAAATTTAGTTTATCTATAATAAAACAATACTGTAATTTAGTTATGTATTTTGCGTAGTCGTCTGTCTTTATCTAAACCTAGAAATTATTGTGAAGTTTCAATACTCATAGTCATTCTCGACGTATATATTGTTCTGACATCGACGTCAGTGATCTCTTTATACACTGAACTTGAAATATATTATACACTTTGTCAGAAGCATAAGATGCGTGATAAATTGTAGCAATAAAGCTGCAATTTAACCTACATTGTGTTGAAGGCATCAGTTAAGTTTTGACTGTGTGTATTCAGAGCAGGAAGGTAGTAAGAAGTCGTCCGTTGCATGGCTGAAGACGGTACTGACGTCAGGTACGGCTGCTGACAAGACTGCGGCGCTGGTGTTGATGGTGCAAGAATCTCCACTGCACAGTCTGACAAGCCTCGACTCACTGCTGGCGTCAGTGAAGAGGAACGGACGACGACAGGAAGTAATTCGGACACTTGGTCAGTCCACACTTCGTCAACTGACCAGTTCTGCAGTTTTATCAACTGACTATTCTTAGTGATATGTTATTACTGGCCCGCCTACACAGAGAGTAGGGGGCCAGACTAGTAATGGTTGCTGGCGTCTGTCGTCGTCTGTCATTATCTGTTGTCGTCATCTGTCGTAGTCTGTAACACTTCATGGTGGGCCTGCAGGCGGCTTTACCTGCGCCGGCCAGTCAATGACGTCATGCCGCCTCCAGTCTAATTATGGCTCCAGGACTGCACAGCAGGCCATTAGTGTTACATCTCGTTAGGGCGACACCTTGTATTTTAAATGCAGAAATATTGAAATGTTCTGTGACACGGTTGGCAGCAGAAAAGGCATCCATCCTTCAAATGTGATTCAGTTACCAAGAGGTTGTTTGGGGGCGTGGCCCAGTCTGAAGAAGCTTGATTAGACAGAAACTGAGTGTGTTTGTGAATTTGTGAAACACTGTGGTCTGTTATGTTGGTATTGCTGTCTGGCACTGAGTCATTAATGATGGTTTGTTGCCAACAGCATTTTCACAAATACATATAAGTAAACTTTGTGTTTGTTTCATTTTTGCTGTGTCCAGATACGCTGAAAGACTTATTCATATCTGATTTGCTACTTGAAGAGTCAAAATTGAAAACTTTTGAGCAGGTCTGTCATTCTGCATTTGTTTTGATAATGCATTTGCAGGAACTATGATCATTGTGTGTGTTTAGCGTGAGACGTGTCCGTTAGCTTTGACCGTCACGCACTGTGCAGAAGAACCATGGCTCTGTTTTGGCCATGTCTATTAGCATATGAGTACAACACATTTGCATCTTGTCAGGTGTAGTAGTAGTTGTTGTTTTGTGAAAAGGACATGGAGCTGTACAAATTGGTTTATTATTACTGGCCTGCCTACACATATTGTAGGGGGGCAGTATTGTTCTGCTCTCTGCCATCTGTCGTCGTCGTTTGTCGTCTGTCGTCGTTGTCTGTCATCTGTAACACCTCACGGCGGCGCAGCTCACCAGGGGTCAGCATGTGACGGCAGGCCAGTAGTGTTACATCCAGTTAGGGCGACTCCTTGTTATATTATTATTATTATGTTGAAGACACCTGTGTAGTATCACACGACTCAGAGTGATCCATCTTAACGCTGAAGTTAATGCTAGTAGCACTTATCACTAGTAGCTGAAATAACACTCTGTTGATGGGTGAAGGGTAAAAAATTCCTGTTAACGATCACCAGAGTTTACTGTTTGTGTTTAACGTGTAGTATAACTCAAAGAGACGAGGCATACAGTAACTGATGTCTGCAGTCATTTATGGATGTGACAAAACTTAGCTATGTTGCCAGTGAAGTTAAATGTTAGTGAATGGCTCCACATCAAATGAACAATGTCAGGCTGTACAGTGTCAGAACTGTTCTGTGCTGTGTTGTATACCAAAGTTTTGCAAAGTAAAACACACACACAGCTTTTACAGATGAATGTTGATTTATGCTGTTGAGTTTTGATGTTCTTTTCTAAGTAGAAGCAGAATGCTATGTTAGTTTTTTATGTCTGTTTTTTTGTTTTGGTTAATTGAGGCTGGGTTTTCAGCACCTGTGCCTGGAAGGACTTGTGTGTGAAATGACATTTTTATGTCTTGACTTAGACTCAGTGAGTCAGTGAGTCAACGAAACAGCCACTTTGTGTTAGCTGTAGAGAGATGAGCTGATGCGAGTCGTGTCTGTTGCTGTGTGTAGCATCCACTGATGGAGATTCACAGCTTGTCATCTGGCAACCGCGACTCGCACGACAAACGAATGCTGATGTGGTATTTTGAGTCGCAACTCAAGAAGAAGTTCTCCGAGTTCGTCACAACACTGGAGGTTAAATGAATGTTCCACTTTTTAGTTTGTTGGTTTTAATTTTGATGCATAGTAAGTGTCATCACAATATGAAAACCATTCATTGATTTTGATTTCTATCAGCATTTTGCCAGTATGGGCTGTGGGACGGTAATGCACCATGATATATTGTTGATTTTGGCGCTATTATAAATTGTTGTTTGTTTGATTACTTAACATCCTTCCGAACTTTCTTTATTTCTTACTTTCTCCTTTCCTTATGCTTTTTTTGTACTTATGTACTTTTTTACTTGTTTACTTCCTAACTTACCTATCTACTTCTTCCACATTAGGCCCATTCCATTTCCAGGCCAGAGGTCGTAGGAGGCGACCAAACCTGGCTTTTATTTCTTAGGTTCATTTTATGTTGTAGTATATATTTTTATGGATGAATGTTTGCTTTTGTTGTGTTTGATTTAGTTTTTCAGTATTAAGCCAAGAGATTGGCTGGGAAAAACGTCTCCGAAATAACCTATGTTGTGTTGGATGGGATGTGAAACCTTAACTCAATTAGTCAGTCAATCTTTTAGTGTGTCATAGGTTTTTATTTATTTTACAATTATGTCTGCATGTAATGCATAATTAATGTGCTAATTCTTACATAATTGTACAAATTCATTTGTGTGCATTCTTTGTGTGCTTGTGTGTTAGACACTGAGTCATGATTCAGTGGAAGCAGTTCGCAAGAAAGCCATAGGTTAATAAAATATGCTCCGTTGAATTTTTATGTCTCAGCAAAAATACTACACTGTTTTTACTGTTTGCTAAATGTGTGACCTTTCTTTTACTATGCTGCACTGTGTGTTAATTGCTTATCGACTTAAATCTCGTTGTGTATTATATGGTGTATATTTAATATTTAACGTTAACAACACATCCGATGGGCTGTCCATACTCGCCACATGTACCAACAAGGTCAGGCAGTGGTACTTGCAGAACGGTCTACAGCTCAATACGAAAAAGTCAGAGGCATTACTCATCGGCACTGCCAATCTGCAGAACATTGTGACCTTATCTGTATCTGTTGCTGGTGTCATCCTTCCACTAGCTGAAGAAATGAAGGTGCTTGGGGTTGTGCTGGATCGATGTCTCACATTTGAGAAGTGCATCTCCATGTGGCTTGATCCTGCATCTACCACGTTCTAGTCATTCACCACATTTGTCATTGACTGTCGAGTGTCAACGGAACTTGCAGCAACACTGGCATGTAGCCTGATACTGTCTAGACTGGACTACTGCAACTCACTACTTCATGGAGCTCCGACTAGCAGCATTCGGTTATAGTAGCGAGTCCAGAGCAATGCAGCTGGGATCATTCTACAAGTCCCTAGACTATCTCATGCGTGGCCACTGCTACGCCAGCTACACTGGCTGTCATTTCATCACAGGACTGACTATAAGTTGGCTGTTTTGATCTACGAGGTCTGCAGCGCTACAACACCATCTTATCTCAGTCGTCACATCAAATCGCACGAGTCTGCACAGACACTATTCTTGTCCAGCGTTCCGTTTCCTCGACAAACCATGCACAAGGACTGAGTTTATGAAGCATGCTTTTCGGCACTCCACACCGTCTGTCTGGATCTCACTTCCTTTGTTTGTTATCATGAGTGACTCTCTACCAGTATTTAAATCTTGGCTAAAGACACAACTTTTCCATTTAGCATTTGGCTAGCACACACGATCGGACTGACCGCTGCAAGCGCCTCTGATGTCACGACTATATGGTGCTATAGAAAACGTGATTAGTATTATTATAATCATTGTTATTGTTGCTAATAATCATTTGTCACATCATATGTGGATTTGACGAGCTGCCCAGTGTGCCATGTTCCATTGGCTCTTTGGTTGATCAGCATGATGTGGTGCTGCGTGGCACCACATTTGGTGTGAACACAGCTTTACTTTAGCAGTATCTGGACGTTTGCGTAGGGACACAGTGGGAACGCATCTTACCATTAGTGAGCGTGAAACAGTACTATCGTTCGTTATTGTGGGCAGGGGTCCAGCCTACTGTGGACCCCAGCGCTGTGACCTTTAGTCCAATGCACCAAAACAGTACTATCATAGAATGAAACAATTAGATCCATTTAATAAGGACGGATAGTTGACCATTGTGGTTGAATATTGTATCATTTTAGGTTGAGAGTGAAACTACCTACTAAGTATTATGTTAAATGCACCTTACATTGTGTGTTGTATGGTGTGTGTTTATGACAGGTGTGATGTTCCAGCTGTTATCTGAGAGACCTGAGCAAGAAAAGGTAGAACCGTTAACTCTCTGTAATACGTTGACAAAAAATCATTTTTAAATGCTGAAGGGTTATCGTGTTATGAATGCCTTGAATCTAGACTTATTAAACAAAAAAATACAGACTATTGGTAATAGTGATTGTTATAATATGATAACTGATGTTCATGTCTGTCTGTGAGCTCATAGCAGACTTGGTTGTTTTTGTGTTGTAGCTGTCGCTGTCATTGCTTGTCAACAAGTTGGGTGATCCTTGCTACAAGGTGGCCGCCAATGCTGCTCATCTGCTCACTAAACTCGGTCTGTGGCTTTTCATTCCGTGAAACGTAATTAGCTCTATGTCTTTAATTAGCTCTATGTTTTTGTTGTGTGGCCAAAGAATTCAAGGCAGTGCCAGCTTTGATATAACAACTGCAATATGTGAATTTGTCAGATATGTTAGTATATCAGTCAATTTATCACGTTTACGCAAACTGTTCAGTACGTGCTCCATGGCAGTAACGTGCCGTGATTCATGTGTTGATTTCGGCACTATAAAAATTGTTTCTGTGTTTACCTAACTTCATTCCTCATTTTCTTCCTTCTTTACTTTCTTCTTTCCTTGTGCTTTCTTTCTTACTTATTTACTTCCTTGCTTGTTTACTTCGTGACTTGTCTATCTACTCTTTCCAGGCCAAAGGTCATAGGAGGCAACCAAACCTGTCTTTTGTTTTTTGAGTTTATTTTATGTTGTAGTATATTTTGTTATTTATGCATGTTTGCTTTTGTTGTGTTTGTTTTAGTTTTTCAGTACTAAACCAAGAGATTGGCTGGGAAGAACGTCTTCGAAATGACTTATTTTGTGTTGGGTGGGACGAAAAACCTCAACTCGGTTAATGTTTACTCAAACTGCATAACTGGATGTGATCTTCCAATAATGGCTGATGCTGTAAAACGCATATATTCTGTGTCAGCTGTGTTTTGTCTGGGATATGGGCGTGAGATGTTTGTTGTATTTTCTGTTATCATTGTTATTAATTCGTAAACTCTGTTCTTGAAACATTTTGAAATTCTTTTTATGCTTTGCATTATTGTTGTGTTCATCTGTTAGTGGGATTACAAAAATAAGTTCTGAGTGATTTTTATGTGAATTTTGTGATGAGGGAGTTTATTATGAGGTTGTGGAGCTGATCTCAGACATGCTGTTGGAAAAACATTAGTATATTAGTGTGCATTGTTCAGTATGGACTGCAGTCTGGAAAGCCAGTGTGGGAAATCCCAGCATGGGTAATCACTGATGTAGCACAAGAAATCCCAGTGTGGTGAGATTGTGATTGTTGATGATTGCCTTCTAAGTGACAGTCTATCGTATGATGACATGGCGTGTTGTTTGCAGTGGACGTTCATCCAGGCATGAAGGCTGTGGTTGTCAAGGAACTGGAGCGGCTTCTCTACAGGCCGCATATTGCTGCCAAGGCCCAGTGAGTGATGCTTGGGTCTCTCTTCCTTCCATACGTTTTACTTCATCTTCCGTAACTGACGTGCCTGCTTATTTGCTGATTTGAGTTATGTTTATGCCGGTACTGGTGATGTGTGACAGATACTACGGCATCTGTTTTCTCAACACGTTACTTCTGAGTCATGATGAGCGACAACTTGCATCACGGCTACTTACTGTCTATTTCACGTTCTTCAAGGTGAGAAGACCTCACATCAACAGACCACACACAGACAACTGGTTGAATGGTGAGTGTCCAGATGTCACTTGGACACTCAACCAGTATGTGTATGTGTGTGTTTGTGTGTGTGTTTGTGTGTTTTCTTGTTATTTCTTCAAATCGATGTTTGTGATTCGTCATTTCATTGGTTGACATATGGCATGTTAATCTCGGCATAGTAGTAGTAGGGTATTACGATTAACTCTGTAATTTATGCCAATAATTTTGTCCTTGAAAAAAAAACAACTATGATTCTTCGAAGTCCTTGAATTTTTAGTTTTATCTGCTCTTTGAACCATTTTAAAGTTGAACCTGGGTTAAACGGTTGGGTTTTTGAGTCAACCAAAGGAAATCAATCATTGTATCTCATCCTTTCATTATCCTCCACTCACACCTACAAAAAGGGTCGTTGCTCCCTTTACGTCAGTTCTGTGATGCCAATATCCAAAAATAATGACAAGAAAACCATTTAAATAAGTATAGATAGAACTCGGACTAAACTCATGGATGAACCGCTATCCCATCTGGCTATATGGATCCTGTGAAATTTGAAGCAGCATCTGCCGATGTTATTTAACGATACGAAGAGTTTGGACGCCGAGTGCTTGCTGATGAAACCGATATTTATCGCAAACGTTTGTTTCTTTCTTGCAGTTTATTTTAGTTGAATTTAATTCTGTTTTATTGACTGTAACTATCTCGCTATACGGGTCAGACCGTATTTCAGAGCCAGCCAGAGTTCAGGTACAAAATGTTCGAATCTGTTATCTGGCATAGAATCAATACCTGTCCATCCCTAGCACAGTGCTGTAAGTTTATATCTTCAGCAGTGCTAATGGCAGGTGAGTTTGTGTTTTTCTACCTGGGTTATTGCTAACTGTAGAAATGGGGTCACCTTTGTGTGTTTGTGATTTCTTCAGGTGTTTGTAAAGAAAGGTGACGTGGAATCAAAGATGCTGAGTGCATTGTTGACTGGTGTCAACCGTGCCTATCCGTATGCCAAAGGTTTGTTAGCATTGGCGATGCTGTTTCATTGCTGTTATGACTTCATTTGATACTTTATGTGAGAGACGTTGGTCAGTGTCTGTCTGTAGTACAGTTTGTAGTCGTTTATGATGTGTGTCTGGCAGCTGACAGGCAGACTGTACTGAGCCACTTCGACACATTGTACAAGATCGTCTATATCAGTCCATTCAGTACGAGTCTTCATGCACTGATGCTTATCTTCCAGGTCATGGACATCAGGTTTGATGCCTATTTATTACATTCTTTGTGTCAATTCTTCTTCATTTAGTAACTGCTGAGATTTGATGGAGTCTTTTTTACTTAATATATCTGTGCTATATTGCATGGTGGCGTGCTGGCGCAGTGGGTAAAGCGTTGGACTTGCAATCAACAGGTCGTGGGTTCAATTCCTACTCGGGGCAAAAGCTGCGTAACAACCTTAGGCAAGTTGTTCACACATATGTGCCTCTGTCACCAAGCAGTATAACTTGGTACCGGCCAAGGGACAGTGATGCTCTGCGCTGGGCAGGCCTGGCGGAAAGTAATGACAGCCTACTGCCGGGTTGATGACTTATAATCATAATCATAAAATAGGAGTTTAGTGCCCTATATACCCCGCGTGGGGCCGGGGTACCCCCTTCCGCCTTTGCTGCTCCCTTGTCCGTTCACTTCCTCATCTTTTGCTCTTTATTACTTTTTCACTTTTTCCTTTTCTCATTCACTTTACCTATTTTCCTCTATTGTCCATCCGATCCCTTTCTACCAGAATCGTCCCACTCCGTTTCCAGGCGAGAGGTCGTAGGAGGCGACCGAACCTGGGTTTAGTT
>Ga0209780_1003147_pt1 | contig 12147 bp, 6 predicted proteins | sample WorMetexBAHAMAS2_FD_187384 | JGI IMG/M metagenome (GOLD analysis project Ga0209780, IMG submission 187384) | Marine gutless worms symbiont microbial communities from Max Planck institute for Marine Microbiology, Germany - Inanidrilus exumae... | ecosystem: Host-associated > Annelida > Digestive... | reverse complement strand
AAGTAACCTACGTGCAGGTATTAGCGCATGGTGAAAAGTGACTGCACTATAAAACTCAGAAATTCAGCTTAGCCACCGGTTACTTTCCCAAAGTTAAATTTCTAGGCGTAGCCTCCGTTTACCTCTCCGTTATTAAATTTCTACCGGTTACCTTCCCAGCGTTCATTTGTTAGTCGTCTCTTATCATTTATTTGCCACTCAATTAATTATTCTACTTCCGGAAATACCTCTAGCAAACAAATCTAACTTTTGAATTTATTTTAAATAAATTCAGAAAAAATAATTTCATCGTCAAACTCGCCAGAAAAGAATTTCCTAATTATTTTATTCTGAAAATAATTCTGTCGAATAATTCTTTCTTTGCTAACTATTAAAGGCTGCAGCGCTATTTGACACTAAATAGAATTGCATTGCAAAGAAATTATTTCTAAAAGGCCGCATCGCACCTGAACTTGAACTTAAATACAAGTCATAATGGAAAGATATAATTTGCGCGATCGCAATATGAAGATGTCTTCGATCGTCATTTCAACGGGTGCGACCTCCTCCTCTATTTTCACACCCACTGAAGGTCTTGAGGGCATTGAAGGAGGTTGGCTAGCGGACCAGGCTGCAAGGGATGCAGCGAGGCTCTCGACTGAGAATGCCCCGTCCATGTTCGATCCAATTGGGACACCTGAGAGAGAGAAACAAAGCCCAGATCTGGCCCAACAGCCGACTAGTCCTCTTAAGGCCTGGGGCATAGCCGATGTCATGGACACACCACTTCCGGTTGCCACACAGTCACTTCCGGTCCTGTCACCCAACAAAAATCCACCACTAGACTACTACAAAAATACTTCACTGACATCACTCTTAAATCCTCCACTAGACGCCTCTTTAAATCCTTCACTGGCGCCCAACGATGTGGGTCTCACTTCACATGTCCCGACATCACTCGAGGTCGCACCGACCATTTCACAAATTTCAGCACGGTCGCAGTCCGCGCTACATAAAACGGGGCAGGTCTCCGTAGACTTTCATCATACGCAAGGAAGCGAAGCTTCATTGTTTGAATTTGATGTAGAACCCCTTGGGGATTCTGAAAACATCACTAAGCATAGGAGACTTGATTCTCCTAGGAAACATTTGCACGATTTGGCACAGACCATTTCAAGGTTACGTGAAAGTCCGCATACTTTTGTGCGAGAACGCTGGATCGCTGCACACGAAGAGGCACGCCATTCACCGGCATTTAAAGAGCCTGCACCGCGTTCGGCAGCAATTGGCTTGCCTGTGCAGAGCTAGACACCTTCAGTTAACACAAACATTGCCGCCAAATCCCTACTCATGATGAGTCATAAAACGATTGTTAGTGAGGCAGTCTCTACTTCAGCAGTACAGGGATGGATCGATTCCTCCCCTTTCGATGTCCAACCGGCGCTTAGTCGCGCATCATCACGACTTGCCTCAATCGTTCCTTCAACATCGCAAGACACTTTGCCTTTAAAAGCTGAAGCTCTAACATCAGCCCCGTACCCGACGCGAGTGTCTCAAATTTCGCGATCAACGCGTAGATCGTCTCAAGTGTCAAATCGAACATTAATGAACATGCCAACTGAGGTCATCAATTTGGCACAAAATTTCACCAGTAATATTTTTCAAATGGTGAACGTGCAACGCGAGGACACTGCAAAAAAGAAGCTGCTATAATTCAATTAGCAGAACGTCAAAGGGAGGATGGAATTCAAAGAGAGGTCGCAGCACTGCAACGCGAACAGAAAATTCGCGAGGAAAATGTTAAACGCGAACAACTCGCGTATCAACGAGAAAAATTGCAGACCGAAGCTGAGTTGCAACGCGAGCGACTTCTGATAGAAGCACATAGCAAAGAGAGACATGCTCTCGCCTTGCAAAATCGCGATGAACTCTCCCAAGCTGAAAAGCAAAGAGAGCGGGAGATTGCCAAAATTGAAGCCGAAAAAAAATCCAATATTTGCAGCAATTAGCTGAAGAAAAACAGCGTGTCGCAATCATGCAAAAGGAGTCAGAAATTCAAAAACTAAAATACGAAGTTCTTTAGAAGAACTTAGAAAAGTCCATGCGAACTAAAAGCGCGGAAAAAATTAAAAATAAACAAAGTTTTGCACCCACAACAACATCAAATCTTGAAATGGCAATACAGTCTACGCTTGTGACATCCATTCCAGGCTCTCTTTTGCAGCCTCCAATGGTTGTGCAGACGCCAATTGCACCTCAAACAGGTCTTTTTGACCTAAGCTCGCAGCCTTTACAGGCCACTCAAACCAATCCAGAGGTCTGTATAAAAAGTGCCGCTCCAATTACCTCAACAACCAAAAACGAAGTACTCTCCGAGCACACACCAAAAAGCTTGTGCTCGCTCCTCAACTTGCTACTAACTTCACCATTAAAGAAAGCAACCGTAGCAGTTGCTTCGGCCACTCAAACCGTGCCGACAGTTGTTTCAATTAATATTTCAGGAACATTGAACCAAACTGAAGAACCTACTCTTGTCGATCTTACGAACTCTGAGAGCACAACGGAATTTGCAAAAACTGTTAGTGCTTCTCAAATTTCTTCGATGTCATATGATTCCAATCAAATTACAGAGGTAACTAAAACATCCTTGATGTCTGGAACAAACGTCAAAACTCCGACTGTTTTGCCAGTCGTGGAGGCACCGTTGAATGTGGTCGTTAAACAGCAGGAGACGGTTAAACCGTACAATGGCTCAACGTCATACAGAGCCTACCGAGACTATTTCGAAAGAGTCTGCAAAATTAATAATTGGGTTACTAATCTCGATAAGGCCCAACACCTTTCACTGGCGTTAGAAGGGCCCGCTGTTGAGTTGCTTAAAGAAGTAGCCGAAGACCAGCCAGACTTATATGAACAGATTTGGGCAGCCATCGCGCGTCGATTCGGATATCTTGATGAGCCGGAAAGGGCAATGCAACGTTTTGATTCTCGCCGTCAAGGTAATGGGGAAACCGTCGCAGTTTATGAACAAGCTCTCCGCACCATCCATAGGGAAGCTTGGCCAAATGCAAACGCCCAAACCAAAGACAGTGCATTAAAACGACGATTCATTGCAGGATTAGCCAATCCTGAAATGCAACAATTTTTGCGGTCGCATGCTAAAACCGATGATTTCGCTAACACTGTCGCGAAAGCTCGTCAATTCCAAGACGCCCATGAACTTGCAAAAGTCAAAAAGCCCAACATTCGCATGGCTGAAAACAGGAATCATTCTTCCGATAATCAAATTCAGCCCGTTTTGGATGGCTTACAGCGCGTCCTTGAAACCGTTTTTGGTAAACAGCCATCCAATGTGCGTTACGCACAAGTGAATTCGGAATCTCGGTCCGAAAACAAAAACCGGAAAACTAATGGTCAAAATACCAGGTCACAATCACCTGCGGCTAGTGAAACTTCTAGGAGCTCAAACGGATCCAACAACAGTAGGGCTAAATCAATCCGATTTTCGGAGCAATCAAACGGGGATCGTAATCCTCCTCGTCAAAATGGGTCCCACAGAGACTCCGGAAATAATTCGCGCTTTCAATCAACGTCTCCTCGGCAAAATCAAAATCAGAACCAGAACAATGGTGACAGAAATTCCCGTAATTGGGATAGAAATTCTGACCACCGTGATTTTAGGAATAGGAGTCATGAACAGTCATGGAACAGGAATCGAGAACAATCTCCGGGACAATTCTCTCTGGGGTCTAGAATTTTTGACAGAGGTCGTCCGCATTATCAACGGTCAGACCAAAGATCGAATGAATGGCCCACTGATAGGTCATCTTTCCCGTGGAGATCTCGCACATCATCAGCTGACAGTAGCTTGTCGACTGATCGACGCGGTCTCACGCAACGCCGCTGGGATAATCCCGCGTTCTCAGGTCCACGCCAGCAACGAAATTATTACAACCCAAATTCGGAACGGGAAAGACCTCCGATTGGTTGTTACGTTTGTGGACTTCCGGGATGCCACTCCCAGTTTCACCGCAGAAATGGACAAGTTACACCCAGACCTACCGAGTCTGGTTGTTTTGTCTGTGGTCAAGTAGGATGTCACTCGAGAAATCACGCCAATGGTCCACCAGTGGCCACGACAAACCCGAATGATTTGCAAGCTGACAACCAGTTAAATTGGCAGCGGGGTTCGACCCAGGGCGATCCTCGTGCCCCGCCGACAGTCGATCGCCCATCGCAACACTAGAAACGCCATTGTTTGTTGGCACCACTACACAAACCAATCAGGCAAATCACTATATTCGCGTCAACTTTTTGGAGAATTCCGAAATCTCTGAACAGTTTCCGAACGTTCCGACAGTTTTTCATTTTGGAAACAGCCGTAGCTATGTGAAAAGTCCAAAAATACCGGCTGAAATTGAAGGAATCAGGGTTTCGATGGTTCTCGATACCGGAGCAGAAGTGTCAATCCTGCCAATCTCGTTGTTAACACACATGAAGAGGTCACCACCGACGGAAACAAAATATGTTCATTCCCTCAATGGAACGTTGGTTCCAATTAAAGGGCCAGTTCCAGTCGAAATCAAACTTTGTTATGTCACTCTGACACACAATTTTTACTTCGTTGATGAAAGTCAAATTTGCCTTCTGGGCTACGATCTCATTTCAGCCGCAGCGCTAGTTATCGACACCGAACACAAATGTGTATGGTCTCGTATGGCCACACCCTTCGTCGATGAGTCACCGTCATCATCTTTAGGGACAGAGCGACTGGATCGCAGCGCTCACCGAGTTTCACAGGTCGATGCTTTTTCGCGACAGCTTCACCCTCACTCCCCCGCCACTACTCAAGAGTCTCGTGCAGTGCAAACTAACACCGTTTACCCGTGCTCGTCGTCTCTCTCTCTTCGTGGCCCGCGTGCCATCGTCGCTTCTCGTACTCCCCCACTTTACGGAAACGGTTGTCCGGTTTTGCCTGCCGATGATTTCTTCGCGCCCCCGCCGCTCTCGCACTCGTCTCTCACGTTTACTCTCCCTCTGGTAGAAGCTGTTGAGTTAAATGTCGACTCTGGAATTGGTGATCGTTCGCCTAGTTGTCTGCCACTTGAGACAACTGACGTTTTCTCTCCCGACGTAACTCTTGTCAAAACTGCTGAGATGTCTACTGAAATGAACAGCCCAGAGCGATTTCCTCCAAATTCTGAAATCGATCTTCCAGAACACGTTAACATTTTGTTTCTGCAAACGGTGAACGCAAATAATCTATCGAGCGACGTTGAGTGCGACTTGAAGCAATTATTGCTTGATCATAGTGATACATTCGCTAAATCCTCTACCGATCTTGGATTTTGCTCTCTTATTGAGCATGATATTGACACGGGAGACTACCGTCCAATTAAACAGTCACCAAGAAGACCACCTCTTGCGGCACGTGATGCCGAAGACGAAATTTTGGATGAAATGCTCGCCTCAGGGGTGATTGAACCGTCCACGAGCGCGTGGGCGTCACCAGTCTGTTTAGTGCCCAAGAAGGATGGATCGTTCCGTTTCTGTATTGACTATCGGAAAGTCAACGCGGTATCGAAAAAGGATGCATATCCTTTACCGGACATTCAAGACGCCCTTGATAATCTCAAGGAATCAAAATATTTCGCAACAATTGACCTTCTGTCGGGATATTGGCAGATTGGAATGACAGAAAGGGCAAAAGAACGATCAGCCTTCTGCACCCGCAGAGGCTTGTTTCACTTCACCCGTATGCCCTTTGGCCTCTCAGGAGCGCCTGGGTCATTTTGTCGCCTAATGCAAATCGTTTTGAGAGATCTTTTGTGGATAATTTGTCTTTGTTATTTGGATGACATTGTCCTGTTTGCAAAGACCCCACAAGAGTTACTGGAAAGGCTAAGAGTAGTGCTCGACCGCCTTCGGAAGGTGGGTCTAAAGTGTAAACCCTCGAAGTGCGAGTTATTCAAAACGGAAATTAAATTTTTTGGACACCAAGTCAGTGTGCACGGCATCGAACCGTTGCCCGACAAAATCGAGACAATCCGTGATTGGCCAGTACCAAAATGTTTGCGCGACGTACGTGCATTTTATGGCTTGGCTTCTTATTATCGGCGATTTGTTCAAGGCTTTGCTACTATTGCTGAGCCGCTTACACGCCTGACGCAGAAATATACCCAATTTTAGTGGACGGATAAGGCACAAAAAGCGTTTGATCACCTAAAACAGCAGCTCATCGATGCAACCTCCCTCGCCTTTTTCTACCCGGATAGGCCTTGCATCGTTGACACTGATGCCTCCGACATAGGACTTGGAGCAGTCCTGTCCCAATCCGTCGATGGAATCGAAAGACCAATCGCGTTCTTTTCACGCGTAATGAACTCAGCGCAGAGGAACTATTGCGCCACGAGACGAGAATTGTTAGCGGTTATTTCGGCTCTCCAACATTTCAGGCACTACCTTCTGGGAAATAAAGTCATTCTCAGAACGGATCATCATAGTTTGAAATGGCTCAAAACATTCACGAAGCCTGAAGGAATACTGGCAAGATGGGTCAAGACTCTAGCAGAATTCGACCTCGAAATTGAACATAGACCAGGAAGACTGCGCAGTAACGTTGACGGAGTATCACGACAGCATTGTAAACAATGTGGTGCTAAACCTGCGAAAACTCGATGGGTGGATGAGCTCGAGAGAGCTGACGAAATCGTTGGCCCTCTTGGAGCCAATTTGGCTACTCAGGTCATAGCCACTGAAAATCTGCCCAATGTTAACTCAATTGTACTTTTGCCGGAACTTTCCGACATGGAAATTGCCGAATTTCAAGCTGAGGATCCAGACATAAGTCCTGTCATTGACTGGCTTCTGGATAAAAATCAACCATTGCCAGAATTAGTCCGCTCAATGAGCTTAAACACAAGAAATCTTTGGGCTCAGTGTCCGAATATCAAACTCGTAAATGATGTTTTGATCCGTCGAAAGGACAATGGGGTCACTCAACTTGTCGTGCCCGAATGCCTCCGGAAACGTCTTTTTCAAATCACTCACGCAGGACCTTTAGCTGCTCATTTAGCTGCTAAACGCACGTTGCAAAATTTGCAACAAGCCTATTATTGGTCAGGAATGTCCAAAGAAATTGCAGCTTGGTGCAAGCAATGTCCCGAATGTGCGACATCAAAGGGACCTCCTACAAAACACAGAGGTCACCTACAAAAAGTGGTCACCGGAGCACCATTTGACATCGTGGCTGTTGACATTCTTTCAGGCGTACCAGTCACTTCAGAAGGACATAAATATATATTAGTTCTTACCGATTACTTTACTAAATGGGCGAGTGCCTTCGCCCTGCCCGACAGCGAAACTTCAACATGCATGAGAGCCATGTACGACGGGTTCTTCTCAATTTTTGGACTCCCTCAACAAATCCATACCGATTTAGGTCGAAATTTTGAAGGGAAGTTATTTCATGAACTCTGCCAACTCATCGGCGTTCGAAAAACGCATACAACTCCCTTCCACTCGCAGTCGGACGGACAAACCGAGAGAATGAATCGTACTCTATTGCAAATGCTGCGTACAACGGCGGATGAGAACCCTCATAGTTGGCCACGACGTCTGCCGACCGTCATGTCAGCTTATAAAATGACCTTTCATTCTGTAACGGGAGTCACGCCAAACATGGCAATGCTGGGTCGAGATGTTCTTCTCCCCGCCACTCTAATTGCGCGCCCGCCAGACGAGAACACGGAAATCACCGTTCCGTTCGTTTCGAATTTGCGAGACACTTTACGCGACGCACACCGCCGAGTGCGCGAAAATACTCAGTCAATTGCTAAGACGCAGAAGCAATATTACGATAATCGGAGTAAGCCGATTAAATTTGTTGAGAACCAACTTGTTTGGCGCTACTGGCCGAAACCTCCGGTCAGGATGAAATTCAAGAAATTGCAACGTCTCTGGACAGGGCCCTGGAAGATTTTATCTTTCAAAAGCCCGTTAGTTGTTGAACTACAAGAAGTAGGTAAGAGCCGTAAACAAATCGTTCACGTTGATCGATTGGCTCCGTGTAACACACCGATTGATGCCGTCGAATCACCCAGCTCTGCTACCTCCGCCGAGAACGTTGAAAACTTAAGTGATTCGTCCTCACATGAGAGTTCACACGTTGAAAGCCTCTCAGAATCACAAGTAGCCGACGAAAGTTTAGTCAATCAGAGACCAGTTAGACAAAAACGTAGACCTAAGGCTCTTGAGCCATATATTCTTTCGTAACGGGAGGACGTAATCGAATAGACTCGCTCTTAGTCTCGTTGCTCCTGCGAGTAGAAAAACAGTAAAAAAATATGCACTCGTAAAAGAATAAACTTGTGCAAAAGCAAATCACGGTGCATCCGATATCAAGGAGCCGCGAGGCAATTTAGGCAACTTAGCCTAGGTAAACAGTTACCGCTGTATAATTTTAACAGGGGTAGCGTAGGTAGTGTAAGGCTGGAACCCGATGACATCGAAATCTTCTTTTGCATAAATTATAAAACCGCAGCAATCGAGGGAAACTAATTTCTGCTTCTGGGGGCAGGTCGGTGAAGCTCCTCGGCAATGGTGAGCGAACCACCTTACGAGAGGGGTCGGTCTCCATTGTCGCCCTTATAAGGCCAATTACACCCCAACTCCTTTCTTCAACAAATAAACAATAACTTATATTTTAACGTTTCCGTCTAAAAAAAACGTTGTCTACCCATTTACTTAATTCATTATATAAATAATAAACGCCCACCCTTCTTCCAATTATTATTATTTTTATTAAAACTATAAGTAACTAATTTTAATATTCTAGCTCGTAATAATAATAACAGACGTTATATTTCGCATAAATAACTAAACTAACCGTATTCCCGCACTTACACTAATATTACATACTTATCTTACATGTAATCACACACATTATCTCACACTTAAAATAGACTTGTGTTTCTGCATTTTTAGACATGGCAACTGCTAAAGACGATTCATAACCAGAATTTATTCCACATGACCATCCACGAAAATTTCGCTTTGCCATCATCTGCTTGCATTGTCAGTTCAGAACTAACACTCTTCAAGACATGGGACAACATCTTGTGAAAAATTGTCCAAAAGGACCGCCCTATAAATTACTTTGTGGTCATTGTGAATGGGAAACGTCAAGTTGGCCAAAACTGGCGCATCACTTGAACAAATCAGAATTGCATATGGCAAAAGCCTGCCGTTCGAAGTATGACTTTAACGAGTCACCAGTTTTTCCCTGCCGCTCAGGAACTGAATTCACTCCTCGTAAAATTGTTACAAAATCCCATGAATCTGCTACAGTCGTTTCGCGTGATTTTGAGTTACGCACGCCATCAGATGTTGAACCAAGTAATACACCACCGGTTCGACCCTCGTTTATAGAAACGCCACCTTTGCTGAAGAAAGGTGCTTTGGATATATTCGAGCCAACACCGCCAAAGGTCACACCATTCTTACCGAATACCCCGCCTCAGTTTCTTCATTTTCAAAGTGTTTCATCAAAATCAACTTCGACAGTTTTGCTTGACACTATTGTGCCACCTCCATTTACCGTCGCGGCTAGAATACCGCCAGCTCTCCAGAAATGTCTAAAGAAAAAGAAACCAGTATCGCTTACTACTGTTGCAGAAGTGCACGAAATTCTGCCTTGTACTTCATTTGAAACACCAGTTAAATCGAGTATTTCGAAATCAAGACCAATTCTTAGTTCTTTATTGATGGCACCTGCCACGGAAACTCTACCAACAACTTCCGAGCAAATTGACACTTTGCTTGTCACATCGGGTGACGAAGTTCTGTCATGGAATGCAGAACAAGCAATCCCAGACACGCAAGTCAGTGCAGATAGTTCCACCGACGAACCAGTCATCGCTGAACCCAAAGCCATCAAAATTGAAAAACCCGATGTCGTTACTGTGTCGTCTGACGACGAGGAAACTCCAAAAGTAGCTAAACCATCTTTTGAATTCTCACAAGAAAGGCAGAGAATGATGGACAAATGTAGGGTGATTATACACCTTGCCGACACTATTGGAAACAGTGCTGCAAAGCAGCCCAGTTCAGAAAGGCTAATACTAGAACGACAAAAGCTTATCGCAAAGGGCTTATGGCCACCAGGACTAGGAGTTGATGATGATGCTACACCAGAGGAAATAAGCTTGCGAGTAGGAGACTACTATAGAGGAAAACTATCGGCTTTAGAAGAAGACTAAGAGGTCGACCATGTGTTTCTATTTTCTGTTGTATATACGCACATAATTCTTGTGCTCGTAAAGGTCACATTACATTGAAAACTTTTTTAGTTTGACTTCACACGAGAGAAACATTTATTACTTATATTGTTAATTTCACAGCGTACTTAACATACTACTTGTACTCGTACTAAACCTAATTAAACTGTGTAGGGTAGGATAATGCCAATTATCTTTTATTTATATTTTATGTTCTATTAGCTAACCCTACCAGTCAGCACCCTTCGTTGTGCATAAAATCATTAAACTGCACTCTTCTTCGTGCAATAACGTATTCTTACATCTCAAATGCGATTTTCGCATTTTATTAAATGCGACTTTTGTATCTACAACTATGTACGAGACATTCGTATATATCTATCGCACTAGTTGCGAAATTTTTTTTAATCGTGATCAGCCACATTACATATGTGTAGTCAATACTACAGTAATCATTTACTTATACTACATCGCATATCTATTTGTATAGCATTTGCTTAACATTGTAGCATTAGCATTTGCATTTTTCGCCTTGCGAAAGCTATATCATACAATACCACGTCAACAAAAGCAGACTTATCAATTTGGGAAATTGTTCTCTCAAGTCATATTTCTTTTTTATTGCACATTAGAACTACCAAAAACAAATCATACAAAGTCACCTCTTCCCAAAATCATTCTTACATGAGGTCACCTTACGTTATTTATTTGGGAAATAGTACAACTTTGTGCAATATAAGTCACGGGAACATAAAACTGCACACAACGTCTTCTATAATTCTAATTTACGTCACAACATTTTTGGGATCCAAAATCTGAACACTTGTATTAGCAAGCGAGAACACAGTACTGCCGCTTGTCAGTATATTTGACAGCTATATGGACCATCATTTATTATATGGACAACATTAAACCACTTGGAATTATGACGAGTGATGAACCAAGTGATGGGCATCCAAGAATATTATCTGAAGCTCAACACTTTCGAAGCCGCTACGAACTTTCATGCCTTCTCTGCTAATATTGTCTCCTCTCTGCATTGCGTAAACATTAAGTTCCTGTAGAATTGTTCGTAACAGCATTTGCACCTCATGCTGAACACCCCTACTTTATATCATTGACAGTCTGTGCAGTTAAGAGTCTGAGTATGTGCCCGTTGGCACACGTAAAATCGGCGTCGTAGTGATGCTCGTTGGCATCGTAGCATTGGACTCTAATTTAGCTTGTTTGCGAACTGTTGCTTCAACTTTCAGTTGCTGTACCTTACGTTTTTTTAGTTCATTACCGTATAATAAGTTCCCAAATATAATTGTTCAAAACTCATTTAAAACCTACACCATTTTGGCTCATTTCCTACATAACTTAAAGGGTTATTGATTTCCCTTGCGTTACATAGTTGTATCATATCCATACTTCATTCTCGACATGCTCTGTACACTGTCGCCTCCATATGTTGCTAGCTTGTACAGGTTACTTATCTGTCCTTTCATTATACATACGTTCCATTATCGAAACGATAATATTCTAAAGGTGGAGGCAGTGTACAGTAGCTAGTCGTGAAAAATTACAACTTCCATTTACTTATTTACCATCTCAACCCTTACATACTTAATAATTATATCACTTAAAAACATTAAATTTTGGAAGTGTTCGAATACGCATATAACACGCTTTTCATATTAACATGCGTTATTTCCAACGTCACCAACATCGAATCACCCCCATTTACTTATTTGTTGTATTAAATTTTAGGAGTTATCGTCACCAAATTATACCACCACGTTATTAATTCCTAGTAGTCTACCACGGCACCATCAAAACCTCGGAAATCCATTATTAGTCGTTTGACCTTCAAACGACCTTGAAATACAAAATTCGCACTTACGCAAAG
>Ga0209780_1003146_pt1 | contig 12147 bp, 9 predicted proteins | sample WorMetexBAHAMAS2_FD_187384 | JGI IMG/M metagenome (GOLD analysis project Ga0209780, IMG submission 187384) | Marine gutless worms symbiont microbial communities from Max Planck institute for Marine Microbiology, Germany - Inanidrilus exumae... | ecosystem: Host-associated > Annelida > Digestive... | reverse complement strand
GCACCAAATGTAGCATGTCCTACGTCGTATTATTTAACGGGGTTAGAACAGTGAGTTTACGTGAATAAAAAACCCAGCGGCACCATATCCAACTTGTTACAAGAAGCTGTGCTACTGCAGAGGGACCGCGCGACGCGCTATGTTAGTAAATACGTGCTATGTTACACAAATTATGGGACTTAGAAAGGTCTCAAACAGCAAACGTGACCTTTATGGTCATTCAAGAGCATTGGCAATGGTGCCATTCAATAGGCCACATACGATTCCCTATCAGTCTTCCATTGCAACTATGTAACTATCTTGCACCCGCTAACGAGATATTATCACTAGCTTCCAAAAATTATAGGAGGTCACGTGATATCACACATCCCTTTCGGGGGTTATTTATTATATAATGCTTGCACTAGTACTCCTATATATCAATCAGTACACTACGTTTGAAGTGCCTAGCTTCACAAATTTCAGAGATATGATTGAAGCAAAATTTAAAAAGAAACGGGTCACGTGACCCTGACCAGGCCATTAGGCCATATTAGTAGTCTGTCATCGAGCGCCAAGCACTTGATATTCTACCTGCATACAAAATTTGGCGACTGTCGCGTCAGCTGTTCCGGAGATATGAGTTCTGGCGTAGAAATTAAAAAATGGGTCACGTGACACCGACCACGCCTCTTTAGGGGTGGTTTGTCATCCTTAGGCTGGGATATGATATAGTTTACCTGTGTAGGCCTACAATATTTGACGACTCTGGCTTCAGCTAAACCAGAGATATCATTGGGGCCGCAAAATTTTAAATGCATCACATAACCCTGATCACGGCCCTTTTATAGGCGATTTGTCCTCCATATTCTGGGACTTTATAAACAAAATGTGATTACTCTAGCTTCAGCCGTTCCAGAGATATGGTTGGTGCCCACCAAAATTTAAATGGTTCACGTGACCTGACCAAACCACTTTCAGGGATGATTTGTCATTCGCGGGTTACTACTACTTGCTACTATCAACATACCTACCAAATTTGAAGTCTTTATCTCGATCCGCTTTCTATGAAGATATGAAAAGGAATACAAAATTTAGAAAATGGTGTAGTTTGGGATAGTTAGGGGTCACTCGAGATCAAGGTCACTGAAAATAGCGCCATTCGATAGAGCGCATACGAGTTTCTGTTAGCCTTCCATAGTAACAATGTCCCTCTCTTGCACCGTTTCTGAGATTGAAATATAGCGAGATATTGGTCCAAAATCGCCGATCTGAACTTACACCACCTCTATTTGGCGCCCCCTTTGGGAGTGACCCCGTTGGAATTTCGCCTAGATCTTTGGCGTCGGCAAACTAGAGTCCCTGAGCTATCGTACGGCGTTGTTTGCATGATCGTAGGTTCAGTCATCTTAGTAGAACTCCAACTTGTGATAGACGATGACATCATATACCGCGCTAGCATAGCGCGTCGCGCGGTAAAAACCTGAAAATTATAGGCGCCGACTTTTCACTGTTTTCTTTGTTTGCAAGTTCCTCCCCCCTCTCTCTCTATCATTTCTCTTCGTTCATTCTCATCCCTATTCTATGCCCCTTCCTTGCCGCTAGGCGTCCTCCTCTAATCCAATAGGTAGTCTATGGAGCGACGTAAGCTCTGCCAGTGTGATCCGACTGAAAGCGCATTATGTGTATTCAGCCTACAAAAGGAATTTGTTAAAATGACTGTTGTATCGCAACCCCCGAGCCAATATCTCTGGCTGCAGTTACACCAACTGTATCGGAGAAGTTGGCGCCACTGCTCACAATTTTGGGGTACAATGATACTACAATCTTCAGTCAACTGTAAAATATAATTATGTCGAATTTTCTCCTTGATTTATTTTGAGCCACCGTGTTGTTACTTCATATCGACGTGTATTGTTAGTATCATAGCCTTGTAGTTAATGGTGAATATTGTCGTGCTTATTTTCGCTGCATTGCTTATCTTTTCAGTGAATGATATACTTTTGCGTTTGACTTAAATTACTCAGTTATATTTTACGTGCCAAATCCTTGTGTCTCGTCCAAACTCCCGCGGATTATATGTTAGTATCTTCTGCCGGTCTTGGCAACACGTGCCGTGAATGGATTTAGTTTTAAATGCTGGTGTTTTGGTGTTACGTTCAGCTCTTTTAAGTTGTAATAATAACAACTAGCGCCATGACCCACGACGGCAATGTTATTGCCGCTGGCTGACTGCGAAAAAAACTCCACGCACGGAAAAAACCGGCGGTGATATCGGCAGCAGCATCGACGTCGGGGAAGTGACGCAGGGAAAAACCGGTGACGCTAGCTTGGCTTGCGCGATGGGGCATTGCAGCGAGAAAAACCCATCGTGGCTTACGTACACAGCGAGCGGCAATATTACTTTCCAACAGAAGACGGATACTGACTTGTTTTTTGTGCCTCGTGATCTTGACCTTTGATTTTTTGATTCCATAACTCATCGTGGAAGTTTGTTTGTCGTTTGGTGATCCTAGCTGCATCGGTTTGTGAGATATCGTGCAGACAACAGACAAACAGACAGACAGACAAACGCCGGTGAAAACCCTACCGACGCGACTGCCGTCAACGTGGTTAATAATAATATGCAGCGTTTAACGCGCCGTGTACGTATCCGCCGCGAATATAGATCTATGTCGTATGTCGATATTGGCTTTACGAAAATTCTGTATAGCCTGTATCGGTTTTTTGGCCTGTCGTAAAACTACCCACGAATTTGCAAAGCTAAACTTAGTTAACTTATTATAGCCTATCATGGAAATACTGTACTGGGCAAAAAACGGTATTCACGCGTTTGGCTATAACTCCGCCGAAAGTGAACCGATTTGGATGACATATGAATTGGAAACTGAAAATAAGTAACACGGCAGATAACGCTGGCATCACTCAGTCGCAGGCACGTGACACTATGTATCGTCAATTGCAGGCAGTAAAAAGCTTGTGCGTTAGTAAATAAGTAAACAGTTGTATCACCGGTCGAGTACGCTGGTGGGAATCGCTCTCTTTGAGCCGATATTGCAGTGTGTCCGCAGATACACTGTAACCCATCTAGTTTACTATGTTTCTGTATTGGTGGTGTGATAGATATTTCTGTCTATCAAGTGAAACAGCTGGCAGTATTGGAACGTTGTTTTGTTGATTTTTTTATTCGATTCCTAGGCATGAACCACTTCTTATTTGCAGTGTTAATATAAGGAGTTGTTCTATCCGTGTCTGTACGACCTCTGTAAATACATTTCTGGCCCACAAATAAAACGTTAAAAGTCGGCATGTACAACAGTGCTGTTATTGTCAAGTTCGCTGAGAACTTTGCGCGTCGGAGTTCAGCTCTGTGTACGTTAACGTGATTTGGTTGAATGTTGTAGTATGTTTTACAAAATGTAGGCATATATATCACTGTATATACATCGTAATTTTTTTATAGTGGCGCGTATTGTTTGTCTGTCTCTCTCTGCCTCCAATGTATTTTTATGTGTCTTATGGTGAGTAAACGTATGACATCTCCACGGTGCAGTACTTTTCTGTCAGTTTGTCGCAATTTCATTTGTCGTATTTTGTGAATTTTTGTAATTCCTAACTTACGGTGCGACTTACGTTTCTGTGTTTTGTATTCTACATTCACATTCTGGTTCGACTTACTGCATGGTAATAAATGTGGCGTGGCGTGTTTGCTGTTGCTATGGTGAAACGAAGTATCGTGGTGAATGAACTGTTGCTGCCGTGCCGCGGACGACAGCCGATGAAACCTAATCTCATCCTTTCATCAGATCACAAAGATCATATTGCTGTCTGTCACGAGATGATTATTGCTACTTCTGACGCACCAAGATGCAAGATGACTCCGCGTTTCGTGTGTTTAGCAGATTAACGAGAAATGCGGAAAAATACTGCGAGATTGCGTGATGCAGAGATCCTTTTGACCGCGTTTTATATGTTTGTCAAAAGGAAACAAAATTTACAAAACTTTATTATTGCCATCTCTGTGTGACCCTCAGGAAATGCTTAATGTGTGTTTTAATACGTACAAGAATCTGGATATTATCTTTAGGGCCTAATGCCGAAAAGTCTTTCCTATTTAAAGTTGGTAAAGTTTACAGACAAGATTTAGATGAACTTAAGATAGCTAATAGGGCATAGTACTATTAGATGGGTTGATTTTGAAATATCTTGGTGTCTATTTGATCTCTGGTCTATCCCTGAAGACAAACATGACATTGTTACAAGTTACAAGGCGAGACAAAGGCACGGTCGGCTAAAAAGCAGACCTGAATTTGAAACAATAAATAAGCATCGGCCGGATTTTCTGTTCGTCGAGTTCTCTCTGATCGCTGTGACCTCGACCGGGTGCATCCTAGTTAACGCAATACTCATTAGTGAAGTTATAGGCTATGCATCATCGGAAGAGAGAGGAAAGTGTATGCAGCTGCTAATAGTATTTTCCCCATGCTAAGTATGTATCTGATATCGTTAAGTTGAAAGTGATTGAGGCTTGTGTTTTTCCTATCATGACTTATGCCATTGAAGCAGTTCATCTCACTAGCAAACAAATGCAATAATCTTTATCGACGTATTTTTGGTTTGAATAGATGGGATTCAGTAAATTGTACCAGTTTTTCTGTGGTAGGTTAGACTTTTCACACGTGTACAATCTACGAAAGTTTAAATTTTTGCTCTTGTTGTCAGCCTCTAGTAATAGCATTGTGAGTGAATGTTATACGTTTGTGGGCAAATCTAAGTCATTTCAAGATTTATTGTCTTTGTATACTCTATCGGTGTTTGATAGCCAGTTTATGGGTTATGTTAGTAGCATTGTATATAATACGTTTGCAGACTTGTGTGTTACGAGACTCTAACTGAGACTGTATTTGTCTGTCTTTCTGTCTGTCTTGTCTTTGTGTATTGCTCTGTTTGTCTTATTTAGCCCGAGAGGCATGCATGCCCCGCCGCGGGCTATATGTTCTGCTTTCGTTAATTTCATTTTTAAAATAAATTTTTGAGCAAAAAAATCTCAAGATCTACTGGACTGATTTTCACGAAATGTTCACCTTATGGTAGTCATTTGATCGTAGATTACCGATTTGACCCCCTTTTTGATGGCTCAAGGGACGTCGCAATGGAAACCAATTTTAAAGTTAAAATTGGCAAAATGGGACTATATCTGTGATGATCTGGCTATAAACATGTGCAAATTTGGTGAACTTTGGTCAAGTAACTCTGGTGTTTAAGAAGGTGAAAAACGTGCAACCCGTCGTTTCTTCCTTTAAAATAAACATTTCAGACAAATTATCTCAGGATCCACCGGTAGGTTGTCGCATTTTTGTCCTCTGAATCGCGTATATCGTACAGAATATAGTCACATTTTCTATGACAGATCTTTTGTATAGAGTATAGTTGTCGTATTAGTATACTGTGTTTTAGTGAGAATGAGTCTAATGTTCAACGTGCCGCACGTTTCTCTTCCTTAGTTATTGACAACCGTCGATCTAATGCATCGATAATTTATCTATCAGATGACGAACCAGCTGCTGCTGCTGCTGCTGCTGCTTCTGTTGATCTCGTTACGGCCACTTTTGAGAAATCTGTGTCCATATCGCTGCCATGAGGTACATGTATAGGCTACTTCGTGTGAACGCATCCTACACACCCTCAATGAAACAAGAAGCTCAGCTACCGCAGTGGGACCGCGCTATGCACTATGTTAGTAAATTCGTGCTTTGTTTTACGAGCTATGAGAGTAATAAAGGTTTCAAACAGCAAAAGTGACATTCAAGGTCATTCAAGGGCATTGACAATGATGCCATTCGATAGGCCACATAGGCCTACGATTTCCTATTATTCTTCCAGGGCAACTATGTCTCTTATCTTCACCGTTTCCGAGATATTATCACTTATTTCCCAAAATTTAAAGAGGTCACGTGACTCTAAACATATCCCTTTTGGGGGCATCCTAGTTAACTGAAAAACTGGTAAATTTGTAAATTTATATTCAAATGTCGCTTTCGACGGAGAGACGCAATTGAACGGTGACATTTAAATTGTAGAAGGGGTGACGCCTTTCTGAAATTCTAAATAGGGTGGTGGATACTGTTATGGACAGGACTACCATTATGGTCATAGCCAGACCAATATTGTAGGCACCCTACACCAGCGATCAGCACAAAGCGATGACGAATTAAAACTACATGTATACGGGAAATATTTTTCTCCTGATTATATTCAAGATTATGACTGTCAGTTGATCTAGCAGAATGAGATGTATACTGTCTAACAAACGTACAGACAACCTTCTTGAAGAAAACCATTAACCAAGGTCAATATATACTTGTAAGATGTGGAAGCTTTATCGCTTTATTGTTTCACGATTTAGCTGTTAAGCCTCCAGCACAGTAAAATAAAATAAAATAAAATAAAATAAATGCTGCAATAAATGCATCTTGCATAATTTATTTTATGTTATTACCTCTCTCCAGTATGGGTGCAAAATATCTGCGATCAGCGTGTCTGTATGTCAGTCCGTCTGTCTGTCCGCTCGCATATCTCAAAAACCGCATGTCCAAACTTCACCAAATTTTCTGTACGTGTTACCTCTAGATATGGCTCGGTCCTTTTCTGGCGGCAATGCAATACGTTATGTACTTCCGGATTTGTGGCTGACGTCATGTTTTCACATAATGGAACGAATGGGCCAGAGTCAAAGAAGACGCGTGTTTCGTGCACTTCACCAGATGGCGGCACGGGGGCGAAGTCTGCCACCTCCGATGGATTATTAGGCCTATGTGCTATCGTAGCATACTGCTGTTACATACAGTTGCTTGTCGTACCTCATCAGATCTCGGGCGAGTTCATCATCTGTCATTACCCGCAAATCGAGGCAATCAACATTCTTGAACGCGAGACTTCTGCAGTTGTCTCTGGCCGCCGAATAGCCTCGACCTGGTTCAGTTGACTACAAAGCCAGAGACGTAATGCAGCAGCGAGCATTCCGCACAAAATAAATGCAAGAAGTGGACGATGCGCGTCTGAGGATGAGGACGCAACAACGTAACGATACTATTGACCGAGGCGGCAGATATCTCCAGGCCATAGGTGGGTATATAGTTTGAATATACGTATTGAATATGAATAATTTCACTGAATCTGTCAATTGTGTTCAGATTTATCGTTAAACACGATACCGGCTTGAGCAATCTTAATGAAACTTACAGTAAGTATTCTCTAACCACTTCTGATGACCTGATTAGATTCTGGAAGACAAAGGTCAGAGGTCAAGGTTACAGCAGGTTGAGGTGGCGAAAGCATCACGTCGATGCTGTAGTCGAAGTCCATCGTGTAGTTCTTGCTAAGTCGATCTGAAGGTGAAATTTTTTTACTACCGCGTGAAGCACAGTCAACGGTGTATATGCTGTGGCCCGGTGTCAGTAACAAACTAACCAGATGTCGTACGTCGCCTGTTAATCTAGCTGTTCTAACGAAGCTAAAGTTCACATGTGCAGACAGTAATGTTCGCTAAACATACGGTAATGTCTTGCAAATGGTGGAACGTATGGAGGCACTATTAAGTAAGTACGTAAGTAAGTATTACTTCAGACCACTAACAAAAAGTGATATGGTCTGTCGAATAGTGTCATTCCAATGACGTTGGGTCACTTTCCTGGGATAGTTAACCTGTTGCAGAACTTTTCCAATACAATTTCTTGCTTCGTGGTGCAACGACTGACCATCGCTGTTGCTGACGAGATCAATTTCAAACGGTATCGTCATAAACGGTCACGTAGCTAAAAGTAACGAGCTTTGTAATTGACAACGGTCTCTCTGTGACCTGCTGAGCCTCTGGTTTTCGTAAAAGAGTGTTGCTAAAATTTTTTGCTGACGTCAAAGAGCGCATTGGCGCGTTAAAATTGCCGTGGCGTAATTAGCTAAGACGATTAGCGTCGCCTTTTTTGGCAAGTCAGCCGTTGCCATTTTTGGTGTTTATATGTTTAGGCTAAGCTCTTTAACGAAGGAACAATAATCAGTAGGCCTACTGTTTTATACCAGCGTTGAATGTTGTAGCCGAAAGGTGAGACGTCAGTAAAGTATGCATGTCAACTGGTCATGGCACATACACGCACAGAGATGCAGTGATGCAGCGCACGATTACAGCGGTAAGTTTTTGCTGGACCCAAATAAAGAACATACTGTTTACAGTGTAGTCACTGTGTAAAAAATGGTAGCATAAAAAGAAAGCAACCGCTTAACTAAATCATGAATATGAACAACGACCGTAATGTATATCGACAATGGCTTAAGACTGAAAGACAACAGTACCATATTTAATATCATAAGGGCGTACTTTTTATGATTCCTGCGTTAACATGTCTTAGCTAATATATGACATTTTTCTTAGATATGGGAGTTTAAAAAGTTTTAAACATCTAAAATGACCTTCAAGGTCACTCAAGGTCTTTGATATTGACTCAATTCGATAGGCCACATATGTTATCCCATTAGGCCTAGTGTTTCATTGTAACTATATGTCTCTATCTCGTATACCTTTTGCGAAAACGAAGAGATCACGTGACCATGAACACGCCCCCCTTTGGGCTGTTCTATCATGCTTAGTACTCGCTATAAGTAATCTGCACGAAAAATTTGAATTGCCTAGCTTCACCCGTTCCAAAGATAGTACAGAGATCCCAAAAATTAAAAAATGGGTCACGAGGTGTTTTGTCACATACAGACTTGGACTTCATGACAAACACACAGACAAATAAACGGACAGACAGAATTGCTATATCAGTATCGTGCTTTGCGCAGCTATGATATTGTGACGCGCGACAAAATAAGATTCTTCCATTTTTTGGTATTTTGCTATATGTCTCTGTTCAGATCAGTGTAAAGATTTAACATGACTAAATCAGATCATATGGTATATTCATCGTCATTATTTCTGCTGTCATAGACAATTTCTTCTAGCATGCGCTTATTACGTAATGAACATTGGTGTATTCCAGAGTCAGTAATGGAGAACCGTGGAGAGTCTGCAAACATTAAGAAATCATGAGTTTTCAACGACGTCTCCAATAACTAGTTTGGTTTTCAACACGACACCGCTGTCTACACATCTACATTTTACACCCACTGAGGTTCGTTGTCTTATAATGCTCAGTGGCGCAAAACTGCCCAGTAATTATAGACTCGAATATATATTGTAAATACTCTACGAAGCAAAAACGGTCTTCACGCGTTCGGCAATAAATAACTCCGCCGAAAGTGAACCGATTTGGATGAAATCTGCAACAGTGTGAGCCAAATGTGGGGATGGCCCGAACAGATTTTGGGCACAATCCGCGCAGTAGCGACAGTTTGAGAGGGATCGTTTTTCCAAAATAACGCAAAAATTGCTCACAAAACTATCAGCTCTTGCGACTTCAGGTTGTCATAACTCCGCAATGATTACAGATCGCCGAAAATTCACTTCCAAATGGTCCCTCTACGGGATGTCTAGTTTCCATTGTTACCGTTCGAATCAGTTCAAAGTCTTCGTTTCGTACAAGAAAGATACCTACCCATATTTTCGGCAACGTCCAATGTCCGATATTGCTTATATTAAAACTAATAGTACGCGGCAGCGCTGGTGCGGCCTAGCGTGTGATATATTGAAGAAAAGCTGACAGAATTGGAAACTGAAAGTAAGTAACACAACAGATAACGCTGGCATCACTCAGTCGCAGGCACGTGACACTAGGTTTTGTCGAATGCAGGAACTAAACGGCTTGTGCGTCAGTAAATAAGTAAACAGTTGTGTCACCTGTCGAGTACACCGATGGGAAACGCTCTCCTCGAGCCTATATTGCAGTGTGTCTAGATACACTGCAACCCCTCTAGTTTAGACCATCAGAATGCCTTAAGACGCAAGTTATTGCACGCCACTCGATCGATGATGTCATACGATGTCGTCAGCGACGTCAAAAATAGGCGATGTTGAGAATATCAGTCGCCCCCAAAACTGACGTGACTTCGACTACATAGCATGCTAAGATAACTTTTTGATTGAACCCCTTTTACTGCAGGAACGCTAAGTAAATGCCTAAACTCTGCTATAAGTATGAATTCTAGCAAAAATGTTAGGCCTAGCACAGTTTACAAAAGTTTCTATTCAGTACTTACATAAACCTTATATAAACAATGAATTCTACTTAGGCCTATGTTCTGTGTATGGCAGTTTCACTAATATTGTTCGAAGAATTGGCCAAGTACCGCCATGCTGTCCATGATATAGCGACCCTAAATATAGCCATATTTGTGCTGAAAGGGGACGTTAAACTCCAACTAACTAACTACTTGAATAGCCGCACTCCATTTCCAGGCCACAGGTCATAGGTGGCAACCGAACCTGGGTTTAGTTTGTTGCGTTCATTCTGTGTTATCTGTATTGCTAAGATTATTCTGGTGTTTTGTTGTATTTGGTTTAGCCTTGCGCTGCAACAGTACTGTTGTCTTCTCCTGTTGTAGGCGCTAACATAATAATTTAAATGAGCCTCCCTATGCCTTTTCTTTTTTTGGGTGGCTGCTGAACAAAAAGATGGCCAGGGTTGAGGCTAATATATCACTGACCTTCCTTCACTGGTAGGGATAGCTCTCCACCCCTGACCTTTCGTCTCTGATATAGCCATATTTGTGCTGAAAAGGGACGTTAAACTCCAACTAACTAACTAACTAACTACAAGATGCTCCAAAAGAGCTAATCCTTGAGATTTGTTTTATTAATATCTATTGTAATATATCTTGATAATAATGCTAATATTCCTTATAATTTTAAAACAAAATTCAATGCCTTTTTTTCCTAGTCGTGTTTTCCCGTAACTGCCGAATTTCTTCTCAAAATAATTGACAAAGTAGCCTAATGAGATTTCGAACGCAGCAGTCTCACGAGTTTAACGTGTTTAAAATGTGTGTTGTAGGCTATAGCCATGTTTTCACCGGGATCAGCGGCCATGCCGCCATCGTCTCAGACCTGAGTTCGGTAGATTACCTTGTAGAGTCGGAGGCATACCAGAAAATGAGTCAGAAACCAAAGACAAAGTTGCCAAACTGCAACATATCTCGACCGTGACGAAAATGTAAATAGCGTTTCCTGCTCAATAACCGATAAGGTGCAGTCAAAAAATACAAAATGACGAAAGCGTATGTCAGTGGTTGACCGTGGGAACATTTGCCGTAACAGGGAATTGTTTGATGGATTAAACTGTTAATATTCGCCGCGTAAACAGTTTAGAGCGCCAAAATCGCGATGTTACGTTAAATTTCGTATAATTTTTGTCAACATATACTACTAATGTACCGTAGCCAAACAAAAATCGGAAATTCTACGCAGGTATGACTTTGAACGCAAATGAAAAATTTTCATCTAAAATTCTAAGTTTTAGCTGAAATATTAGCAAATGTCGCAAAAAAAACTTGCAAGAGGCTCACTTTTAGAGTTGTTGCATTCTCGTGACATGTTTGTCTGGCTTGCGAAAATCAACGGACCTGTACAGCTCTGTGAATTCGAACATCGACATTTGTGACTGTTTGCCTAGGCTTAATTTTGTTGGCGTTCGCTGGCAAGCATACCTTACACTTGCAGTGTGTGTTGCTATATCCCATACTTTTTCAGACAATGAAAAAAAAACAAAAATGACTACAATAAGTTTTTTTGTTACTTTAGAGTAGGCCTACCGGTATTAACTGTAGTAGTTTAGTTCATTCTAGTGTTTTCACGCAGTTGCATGTGAAGTAAGTAAACGTCGATTTGTAACCACCTCTAATACGCTCAGAAAATGGCACGTGTTAGAGGATCACACAATTTTGCCTGCCACCCACACGTTTATCCACGAGTGGAATGAACCATCCTGCCTTTACTCCGTAAGCATTCAGGAGATGGCGCAACCCGAGCGAAGTAACGCACATCCGATTACAGCTCACTACTCATTTGTCGACCTCGAAAGGATGAAACGCTGAGTTGGCCTAGTTGGCTGACTTGTAGCGGACGGTTTACCGACATAAGTGGTCACCCATCAGCCGCAGGTCGAGCGTAGGACAGGGACAGTTCGCCGGTCACTGACCGACGTTCTACCACTGTGCCACGCAACCAACCAAATGCAATAG
>Ga0209780_1003145_pt1 | contig 12150 bp, 10 predicted proteins | sample WorMetexBAHAMAS2_FD_187384 | JGI IMG/M metagenome (GOLD analysis project Ga0209780, IMG submission 187384) | Marine gutless worms symbiont microbial communities from Max Planck institute for Marine Microbiology, Germany - Inanidrilus exumae... | ecosystem: Host-associated > Annelida > Digestive... | reverse complement strand
CGGCACTGGAGGCGGGTAGCGAAGGAGCCAGCCACGCCTGCGTTACACTTGTTATCCACACATACCGATAGGCAAGGTGTGGATATATCGTTTACTGTTTGTTTGTTTGTTTGTTTGTTTGTTTGTACGGTTACGGATTTTTCCGCCGAGGATAAAGCCGGCGGCGTCAAATTTTGCAGGGCGGTTCATCGGCGTCCTGTCGGCGTCCTGGGCATGGAATCTCCCATTTTAGGAAAATTAGCTCCCCAGAAGCTCCCCCATAAGCCCAAAATCGGACGAATCGAATAGTATGTTCATTGGCAACAACACGATTGGCCATCCTAAGGAAGTTGGATCATGCGCGCTGGCCAGCCAGCAGGCCAGCGCGCTGGCCTGCTGGCTGGCCAGCGCGCAGACCAGTGCGCGTGGCCTGTGCGCTATCCGATTCGTCAATCAACGCGCTGTCCACGCCTAGGATCGGCCGTCCGCGAAGATGGACGTACTTGTTTGGATTTATTCCGCAGTGTGGCCAAAGTGGTCGCGCCGAAGAGAGAGGCACTTCACGAGGCTGAAGAGCAGCTGTCGGTTGCCATGGCAGACCTGGAAAAGAAGCGAGCGTCACTGCAGGAGGTCCAGGACAAGCTGGCGAAACTGGAGCAGCAGCTGGAGACGAACAAGCACAAGAAACTGGACCTGGAAAACCAGGTCGAGCTTTGCACGAAGAAGTTGGACCGGGCCGCTCAGCTGCTGGGCGGCCTCGGGGGTGAGAAGGACCGGTGGAATGAGGCGGCCAAGGACCTCGCTAGACGTTACGTCCACTTGACTGGAGACGTGCTTGTATCGGCCGGATTGGTCGCCTACCTTGGCGCTTTCACTTCCGCCTTCAGACAGGTTCTTACAGCTGATGTCTTTTACTACTTCCAGTCTCTGTTTGACTTGCTTACTTTCCAGGATTACTCCGGTTCATCGTCACCATCATCGTCGTCGTCGCTTACATACTTATATTGGGTGACATGGTGGCGCAAAGTGTTCAACTCCTGGTTGGGATGCGGCTGCATAACAACTCTGGGCAAGTTGTTTACATCCTTGTGCCGCTGTCACCATGCAGTATATATAATTTGGTGCCGGCGATGCTCTGCAGCTGGGAAGGTAACCGTAGGTTTGGCATCGCACTGGCCTTGCGTTACAGACTTCATTGGTCTAACCATCTACGGGCTCAAGACCTATGAAAGAGACGTGAGTATGGCATCTTGATCTTTACCTGTCACAGAATGAACATAAGATGCATTCCAGTAGTCAATTCAAAACAAAACTAGATGCATGGCAAAAGCCCAGCGTGAGCCAGCCCAGCATTCTGTTGTTCTAGACTGTCAGTTCGTACCACTACATAACACGTGCCAACATTTGCCTGATGTCTGTTTATATAACGTCCATGCGGTAAGGCTGGCAGTGTCTCCCAGTGCGAAAAATTAGGGGGTGGAAAAACTCACCAACCGTTCTCAGTCGTTTCTGGACCAACATTCACCAAATTTGGGGACATGTAGGGGAGTACCTGTAGACTGATAATTTTCTTTCCAATTGTTGATATCGTGTTCCTTAGCAGAGATATGTTCAGTCAAAGTTCAAAATTGGTCCAAAAAAGCGTTTTTTTTGCCTCCCAGCCCGTGGGGGTTAAATGCCTGGGGAGTTTGGACCAAATTTTTTAAATAGCAGTTATAAGAGAATATGTGTCCAAGTTTGGTTGAGATCCGTTCAGTAACCTCATAGATTATGCGTCGAGAAAAAGAAAGAAGAAGAAAGAAAGAAAAAACCACATTGGCAAAATATAAGCCCTTCAGCATCGCGATGCCATGCGGGCCAGAAGTCATTGCACGTTAAAAGCTACAGTAAAACAGTGCATCTTTAGCTGTTTTCTGAACTCTGCTGGGTCTATAAATTTTCAGACAGTGTGTTCCAACACGTGATAACGTACGCTTGCCTTGTTATGCCAGATGTCCAAAAAAACAAACCTTAGGAAATTGAAGAACACGTATAGCTGAGTTTTGCAGGCTGGACGCCCAGCTCACAGTGTGATAGCACTGAAAGAAAAACTTACAGCCAACGTTTACTAATATGTCAGCACTGCAGAATCATTGAGGTCAAGTTACACTGACCTATGGTATGGCATTCACTTGATGTAAATGCGTCTCTGTGGTATAACATTACTATGGTGCCTTTATGGCTTTATATAATAACCACATTTTGTTTTTTGTGCCGCATCACCCGCACACAGCACATAGATGTGGCCTATTACTACAGATGTCGCATGTAGCGTGGTTTGTGTCTGTGTGTATTTGGGCACACGGGTGAGCTGTTCAAAAAAACGGCTAAACCGATCGAGATGCCGTTTGGGGGACAGATTCATGTAAGCCCAAGGAATTTTGTATTAGATAAGGTCACGGAAAGAGGCACATTTGGGAGGACGTGCCGGCCCATTGTAACATACCTCCGCATGAGTGCATCCCGCATTGTTCGCCTGACACTGCTGACAAATGTGTCTGCCCAGCACACGCGGTGGACAAATGCAAAAGCGATGAGAATTCTGCGATGCGGCCTTTTGTCTATTTACTTTGGACACTTGTTTTCTATTCAATCTCGAACATAGTTTCTTTTCTATTACTGTTGCATGGACATTAATAATTCGTTTCAACATGCCGAGTTCGCATATTTTTACATTCTTTTTGTCGCTTGGGTTTGTTACTGCTAGGATCAAATTCTGAGTTGGATTGATACCACAAGAGAGAGGGGAATTCCGTGCTCCGACAATTTCTCACTTATCAACATACTTGGAGAACCAGTGCAGATCCACAACTGGAACATTGCTGGTCTTCCGACTGACAGCTTCTCCATTGACAATGCGATTATCATATCGTTAGTAGCTCTGGAATTGCTTTATCACGTGAACATTTTCGCCAGTTTGTACGTTATTTATGTGGTCTGGTGACACAACGATAGGACATACAACTCATGCAACTCATGATCGATATGCTGACAGTTCGATTTCTGGCCAGTAACAACCTTGGGCATATGAAATTTCACATTTTTGAAAATCCAAGTTGGCGGACGGTCGCCGTTTTAAAAATGAATAAATCTTCATTTCACCACTGCAGCAGTTTAACATATTGCAATGAGATTTTGCATTAAACGTTTCTCTTGCGTACTTGACTAAGATTTATCGTCATATTTACTACAAAAAAACATCCACTGTAAAATTTCATTATAATGGACTCTGTGGCTCGGTTAAAGCAGAGACTTTTTTTCTGGTCTCGGCAGAATCTCTGTTAATTTGAGTGTACGGCAATACCGTTAGAACAGACACCTATACTAAGACTTTCGTCTATTACGCTAGCCGCGTCTGGCGTCCGTACGTTCGTTTGTCTTTCTGTCTGTCTGTCCCATTGGCATACTCACCGTGACTCACAAGAGGACAGCATGCGACGCGGCCAGCGTACATTTCGGCCCGACTGTAAAGAGGACCGACATAACGGTAACAGATCTTTTTCCAGTCCTAACACTACCGGTACAGCAACGCTGGATGCAGCGGACCAATTGCGTTTACGACCACGGCCGGCGTGCTGGCGTAATCATGACGGTGATCTCGCCAATAGCCGTGTCGTGAGAACGACCGTTATTGGTTCGTGATTACGTAATGATGCTGGACTCCAGCCGACGTGGCCATCGGCAAGGCGAGATCGATATTGTCACTGAAGACCCCAGTGCCAGTTTACAGTTGCCTGAAATAGATAGGATCGTAGGTCACGTGCAAATCAGAGGCTTCGTTTGCCTTGTCCACTGGCTCTTAGCCATTGACATCAGATGATCATTGCATGTGGGTTAAATATTGTTTGTTTGCACAGCAACGCCCGCCGCTGGCCTCTGATGATTGACCCGCAAGGCCAGGCGAACAAGTGGATTAAGAACATGGAGAAACCAAACAACCTTCACGTGATCAAGCTGTCCGACTCGGACTTTGTTCGGACGCTGGAAAACTGCATCCAGTTTGGCACTCCGGTGCTTCTGGAAAACGTCGGCGAGGAGATGGACCCGCTGCTGGAGCCGCTGCTGCTGAAGCAGACGTACAAAGAGCGCGGAGCGTTGTGCTTGAAGCTCGGTGACAGCGTCGTCGAATACAGCCCGGATTTCCGCTTCTTTCTCACCACAAAGCTCCGCAATCCACACTTTCTGCCAGAAACCGCCGTGAAGGTTTGCTTTGTGAAATTTATCTTTTTGTGCTCTCACCACCCGACAATGTCGGCAAAGACGTTATGAAGACCTTTATTTTACCATGACAATGGTAGTTTGATAAATAAATAAAAATGCAAACAAAATACAATAATGAAGAGGGAAAAACGTAACTCATTACATGATGTCACATGTCACAAACACTTTCAATACAATACATACACATGTTAAATTACACCATAGGGTATATCAGTCAGAGCTATATCATGTTTTCGGAAACCAGTTAACCGCTATTCATCTGCAAAACTATCGTTAAAACGGAAGTGGTCATGCATCTTTATGACTGTTTTGAGACGCTAATTTCGCTGTTTGTCTTTTCCAATGCCACTGCGTTTATCTCTGTACTAATTGTGCTAATTTTCGTTGGTGATTTTTCTTTCCAGGTGACGCTGCTGAACTTTATGATAACACCTGAAGGCTTGCAGGACCAGCTTCTTGGCATAGTAGTGGCGCGAGAACGGCCCGAACTCGAGGAGGAAAAGAACTCGCTCATCGTACAGAGTGCTGACAACAAGCGACAACTGAAGGACATCGAAGACAAGATCCTTCAAGTTCTGTCGACGTCTGAAGGCAACATCCTTGAGGATGAGACGGCGATTAAGATCCTGAATTCGTCCAAGAATGTAGCAAATGAGATCTCTCTGAAACAGGTTTTTGCCGTTTAACAGTACATTAGATTATTTTCTTCAGTACCTGGTACTTTGACACTGTTGGTTAATCGATAGAGGAACATTAAAAAAAGTTTTTGTTGTGTAACGAGTGGAGGAAGAAATCCGAGGAGTAACTGGTTATTCCAAATTTACCTGGAAGATGATCTTCCACGTGAATTTGGAATAACTGATGGCCAGTTGGTGATGGACATGGTGTCACTGTCTATAATTAAAATATACTCTGCAATATGCGAGTGCACATGCGGGTGCGTGGATATGCTTATTGTACTTTTCGTTCTTTGAAACTGGTTTTGACGTCACCAGCAATTAATTATCTTTACCCACGCCGACGGTAGTCGCAGGGGTAGGAGTTTTAACGGCATCTGTCAGTTTGTTTGTCTGTCTGTCTGTCTGTATACGATATGGTATATTTACGTGCACTCAAAAGCTGACGAGATGGCCAGCTTACTATAGCGTGTGGCACAGAAACGAAAATAACGAAAAGCTACAAACAAAAACCGAGTAGCTCAGAAGAAATGGTCCGGTCAAAAGTCCGTGAAGGCAGTCCGGAAGGAACAAGTGAAACTACAGGGGTAGGATTTGTGGAACAGGTAGGCTTTAAGCCGAGAGTGAAAGAGAGAAGGACATATTGATGAGCAGAGTGGTGAATCAAAAGAGGAAGAAGTGATGGGTTAACAAACAGGTCAGTCGGAAATGGAGGAACTGGTGCCAGAATGAGGTTGATGAAGAGATAAAGACAGTTGATTCCAGAGACAAGGTGAAGCATAATGAAAGGAGCAGTCAGTGATTTTTATATAGGATGATGTCGGTGGCCGAGAAAGAGTAACGATGGTTGAAGAGCGAGTACTGCGAGGACGTTGAACAGAGATGAGGTTACTAAGGTATGGAGGTTGGGTAGTTGTGAGAACTTTGTAGATAAGTGAGAGGCGCTTGTATTTGATGTGTTAAGTGATTCTGAGCCAGTGGAGACAGCGTAGGATGGGAGTGATTATTATTATTATTGCAAAATTTGTATAGCGCACAAATTCAAGCATGCTCGAGTCGGAGGCGCTGGTGTCGCTGGGTGGGAATATGGACTAGCCGGGGAGGGTAAATGAATGAGTTTTGAGATGACGTTTGAAGGAGCTTTAACGACAATACGAGCAAGAGAGTTCGGCATCTGCTGGAGACGGGATAATTGAGACTTAGGGAGTTTATAGTAGAGAGAATTGCAGTAATCATGTTTGGAGTGAACAATAGAGGTAGCAATGGTACAGGCAGTTGACGAATCGAAGTATGGCAAGATACAGCGAAGCTGATGAATGTGATAGCAACAGGCTTTTGAGAAAGATGTAATTTGGTCAGAGAAGGTAAGATGTTCGTCCAAGATGAAGCCAAGATTTCGAGCGGAGTGGGAGGTGTCAGGTGAAGAGTTGTATATTTTGCTTGTTAAACTGTTAAATTGTTTTTCCGCACGATAACTCAAAAAACAGTGTACAATTACCAAACTTGACATAGAAATGTTCCACCATGACAACTGGAAACTCATTTATTTCGGGGTCAAAAGGTCAAAGGTCATGGTGACAAGGCACAAAAACAGTGCAGGCGTGAGTTTTTGCACTCTTGTGAGTGCTGGCTTCTTCTAGTATTTTGTGCGGCGATATCAACGTAGCAGTGTTGACTCACAGATGGTCGTTGTTTGCACTAACTGCTTTGATCCATTGCATGCGATATCGCCGTCTCGTTACGCTCTGGTTGATTGGTTTTTGTTTTTATGCCTTTGTTACCCGACAAAGTTGGCGAAAGCATTATGTTTTAGGCTGTCCCATTCATCTGTCCATCCGTCCGTCCGTTCGCTGGTTCGTTCTTCGTTCGTTCGTCTGTTAGTCCGGTCAGATATTGTTGCCACGATGTCTCATGAACGGCTTGAACAACTGGGAATATTCACTAGCCCCTTTGGATGACCTGATTAGATTCTGGAAGTCAAACATCAAGGGTCATGGTCACAGCAGGCCTAAATTTATGGTGGCAGAGACATCCATGTCGACGCTGGGGCTTTGAAATCCATCTTCTGGTTTATATTTGTGGCTGGTTGTGGAGTCGTTAGTATGAAGATCATCATCATGTGATGTTCGTAGACTGTCGCTGAAGAAACTGAGCACAAGATTGACGAGGCTCGTATGGGCTACGAACCGATCGCACTGCACTCCACGATTCTGTTCTTCTGCGTCGCTGACTTGGCACACATCGACCCGATGTATCAGTACTCACTCGCGTGGTTCATCAACCTGTTTGTCATGTCCATCGACCACGCCGAGCATTCCGACGAGCTTGCAAAGAGACTGTTGAACCTCAAGAACAACTTTACTTACTCACTGTACTGTAACATCTGCCGGTCGCTGTTTGAAAAGGACAAGGTATTCGAATCTCATACCGCTGTACCAAGTCAAAATACTAATCTCTGCCTGTGTGAGTGAAAAGAGATGCATGAATGAATGGTTTATTTCGTATTGCAGCAATAAGCTGGATTGAATATAAACAGAGATACAATATACAAACATAGTACAAAATTTCCAATAAAGTACATAAAAAATTAGAAAACTAAAACAAAGACATACTATTAAAACAAAGACATACAGTACAGAATCGTAGTCATAGTGCGCCTGTCACTCACAATATACAGCTATTTTGTTGACTAGATACTGACAAGGCCTAGGCCTATGTGAAATTTTATTAACATCGTTGAGGAGAGTTATAACGTCTTTTTCTATCTCTAATTTAAATGTGCTATGTGTGTCAGCAAGAGCATTCAGGCTGTAAAACTGTTTTGTTGCATGCGTGTGTGTGTGTAAGATTGAATGCTTGACAAAATGAAAGATTTGACACTGATATTCATGGGCTTGGTCTTGTCTTTAGTCCGTCAAACCGTCATCTGCTTGTCGGGGAAACATCTTGTGAAAGCATTTTTTTCATGACTGTTACCCATTCACAGTGATTAATGAACTGTCTGTCTGTCTTCATTTGTCCGAACTGCACCACTGTTTTCCATCCTTGTTAACATTGCTACTCACAGAGAATACTTAACAAATGTGGAAAAGATTTTTTGACAGGTAAAAATCAACTTGTCTGAAGTTTTCATTCCTATTGATTAATTTGTCTATGAGCTGCATGAGAAACAAACAGTCTCTTTTGTATTCTTTGTGTGAACGTTTACAACGATCATGTGAACGTGTGTGTTGTGTATGCAGCTCTTGTTCTCGTTCTTTCTATGTGTGAATATTCTGAAATACAATAAGGAAGTAAACGAAGATGAATGGCGTTTCTTGCTGACTGGCCGAGTCAGACTTGAAAACCCACACCGTAATACCGTGCCCTGGCTGCTGGATCAGTCCTGGGATGAAATTTGTCGTCTTGAAAATTTGCCGGCGTTTCGAGACGTCCGCAAGACTTTCCAGAAGTACGCAGATCAGTGGAGAGCTTTCTACGACAGTGTGGTGAGTAGATCTTTTAAAGATATTTGATGTATCTCTAATAATGCAGTGCATAAAACTGTCTCAGTTTGTAACAAAACCCAACTAGTTGGTGTGCTACTTCAATGTATATCTAAGATAAGATTTTATGATCAGGAAGTGAAGAAGGTGATGGTTTTTGGTAAGCAAGCATTGATGTGTTTTTAGCAATATAACATGGTCTGTCACAGGCCCGGATTAAGGTTAGCATAGGCCTTAGGCAGGCACTGCACGGCTGTAGGCCCCTCCATCCCTGAAAATAAGCATGCATAGCAGGTGACAATTTTTTCTTTGTGTATTCAAATCTGGTCAAATACAGTACTGTCAATTCATTACGTGAAATTTGTTTTTAGTGCAAAATTTGACAGTTTAGTGCTAAAAATGCACAAAACATTAGCGACTGATTGGCTAACGTGTGTTCAAATTATTTTGCAGGCATCTTTCGTGGGCCTATTCGACGTCGTACGCCCTAGCCATTTGCCTACAATGCGCATACTGTAATCTGGCCTTGGTAGTTAATACTTTGTAAACACAATTTTGCTATTATATTGCGTTGCCATTTATCTGTGAGATGCCAGAACTGGGTGACGTGTGTCTGTGATATAGGAACCGCATCACACACAGTTGCCTGGACAGTTGGAAAAACATCTAGGCCAGTTCCAGCGGCTGCTCATACTGCGAGCAATACGACCGGACAAAGTTATCCCAGCGGTTGTGGAATTTGTGACGGAGAAAATTGGGAAGCAGTTCGTGGAACCACCTCCATTCGATCTGTTACGTTCGTTCGATGACAGCAGCTGCCTGTCACCACTGATCTTTGTTTTGTCGCCTGGAGCTGATCCAACAACCGCGCTTCTCAAGTTTGCTGATGACCAGGTATCTTGGCTTTAGTTTCTGGGTTTACGTCGTACTTAGTCCCTCGAGTAAAAGGGAATTTGTGACGTACTCACTGTGTGTGTAAAAAGCGCATCAGAGGCACTTTAGTTATGAGTGTATAATTGTACGCATTACTTCTGGGTCAGAAAATGGATTATTATTGTGAGGAAATGCTGGATTGTTTTCAAGAGTTAGTTATTACTCAAATTCACAATACAAACCCTGATGGTTTTCAAATCATATGACAGCCTGTGGATAGAACGCTTACTGGACGCTAGTATTTGGTATGAATACATTTTAAACTAAGCCAGCACTCACAAGAGTGCAAAAACCGCCACTGGCACTGTTCTTGTGGCACGTGTTTTTTGACCTTTTGACCCTAAAACAAATGAGTTACCAGGACTCGTAGTGAAACATTTCTGTATCGAATTTGGTGATCCTAACTGCATCGGTTTTCGAGATATCGTGTGGAAAAACAGACAGACAGACAGACAGACAACCGCCACTGTAAACCCTACCCCAATGGTAAATTGATTGTTTCATGTCATGTTGTATCAGTAACTATGTTGCATTTCTGTATTATGTACAAGTGATTGCAAGCTATAGTGAGTTGTTTCATGCTAATGTGTAGCAGTGCTAAGTTGATTTTGATAGTCTGTTGTTTACATATGAATTGTATTTATGTACCATCAAGTCAGAACGGTGTGTTCAAAGCAGATATTGTCAGTGTGGTGGCTGACGTCAATTGAGTGTTGTGTGAAACTGACAGGGGTTCAGAGGAGAGAAGTTTGACTCTCTATCTCTCGGTCAAGGCCAGGGACCAATAGCGATGAAGATGATAGAACGTGGCATGAGAGATGGAACGTGGGTGATGCTACAGAACTGTCATCTTGCTCCATCGTGGATGCCAACACTGGAAAAGATCTGCGAGGTAACTTCTTATTTCAAAACTGCATTGCCACGGATTCATTTGTAAAAGTGATAGGAAACATACTAATGTTTATATTTTCAGGTACAGGTAATTATTTGCCTGGGTGTCTGATATCTTGCAGATACAGCTTGACTTTACTGAGCAGATGTGCTCAGGAGATGCATTTATTCAAGCACATGTGCGTGTAATAGATTCAATATTTTACGATTATTAAATTTGATTGCCTTGCTAGTTATCAGGATCAGAGTGCTCAGATGCCCCTTCTGAACATATAAACATGCTCACTTGAATATTATGAGTATTAAAATTTGTAGGATTCAGCTAGACAGTTTTCATCAGTGGGTGACATAGTTGTTCACAAGAATGAAATACGTGTATATTGTCACGTTCTACACTATATAAATGGGTTATTTTTCTGCAAAAACTGTTTTTATGTTTTTTTGCGTATGTTGCTAGGTATTAATCATAGCTGCGATTGATCTGTTGCAGGAGTTTAACATTGATCACATTCACCCGGACTTCCGACTGTGGTTGACTAGTTATCCATCAACCTCATTCCCAGTGTCAGTCCTACAGAATGGAATTAAAATGACAAACGAACCTCCAAAAGGTCTTCGCTTCAACATCTTGCGCTCGTACTTGTCGGCTCCAATTTCCGATGCAGAGTTCTTCCTGTCAGTCAAGAATGAAGTATGCATCTTTGTGCTTCATTTCACTTGTTCATGATTCCACTACATCCTGCCCAGTTTTAAAACACTGATTAATTGATTGAGCTAAGGTTTTACATATCACGTGACACAAAAATGGGTCATTTCAGAGATGTCATTTCTAGCCAGTCACTTAGCATGGTACTGAAGGAACTAAACCCAGCACAACAAAAGCAGACATGCACCAGTAAAAATGAAAGATACTGTAACACTAAATAAAGCCTATACATGAATCAGGTTTATTGTTACAGTCTGAGTCTACATGGTGCAAGATAACTGAAAGGAACTTTGTTTTCTGTTTGCCGGTTCTTGCCTGATGTTTTGCTGAAATAACTTGAATTTATCATGTTTTGTATCAGACTGTTTTACGTGTAACTAAGTTGACTGTGTGTGCATGACGCATTAGCTTGTGCTGGAATGTGTAGAGAGTATGGAAACGGATGCTGTTTGGTTTGTGCTTCTTTCACGCACTGGTCCAAGAAAGATGCAAGTTCGGTCCACTCGGATGGAATATACCATACGAATTCAACGAGACGGACCTCAGAATATCTGTGCAACAGCTGGCCATGTTCCTGAATGAATACGACGTTGGCAACTTTTATTTTATTTTTGACACTGATGTTGTTTTTCTCTTTCAGTAAAGCTATCAACTAATGGAGAATTGTGTACAACTGTAACGGCATTTTGTGACCTAAATGCTGACACTGACAGTTTGTAAGTAGCAGTAGTAGTAGCAGAACGTACTGATTAACGTGGCATAAGCTAGGAAGTAGCTTCTAGGACACAGTACACAAATATGAGAAAGTAATTTAAAGTGATGGGAAAGATTTGGTGAATAAAAGTGTTTTAAGTTGTCTCTTGAAAGACGGTAGAGAAGTTGATGCAGTGATGTTGGTAGGAAGACTGTTGTAAACTACAGTACCGATAGTCACAAAAGCCTTCAGTTCAGGTCTGCGAGCATAACTTTTAGAGCAAAAAGGCATCCATATACATAGTTGTCTCCATTTGGTAATTGTCATGAATGTAAACACATTCATGACCTGATCGAGTCGCACGGCGTCGCCTACCACACATTCGCCGACGACACGCAGCTGCTGGTCGCCATGAATACCAGCGACACCGCACCTGCACTCGACCGTCTCGCCAGTTGCTCGGCCGCGCTGAAGCTTTGGTTTCTGCGCAACGACCTACAGCTCAACGCCGACAAGTCCGAAGTC
>Ga0209780_1003144_pt1 | contig 12151 bp, 12 predicted proteins | sample WorMetexBAHAMAS2_FD_187384 | JGI IMG/M metagenome (GOLD analysis project Ga0209780, IMG submission 187384) | Marine gutless worms symbiont microbial communities from Max Planck institute for Marine Microbiology, Germany - Inanidrilus exumae... | ecosystem: Host-associated > Annelida > Digestive... | reverse complement strand
GTCGGGTTACCGGAAACCTCAATAATGTTTTACACCAAACCAACAGTGGAGTTGCATTGTTAACTTGTTGGACAAAAAAAACAGCAAAAATTAATAACAAAAACTGATCATCAGTTTAACACTAAAGATTCACATCACAATGGTCATAACAAAATGATTTTTGCTGTTTCCTACGTGTGATAAATGACTAGACCCTTACACTTTAGTGTTAAACTGATGATCAGTTTTTGTTATTAATGATAGTTTAGCAACTGACAGATGTTAATGTTAGATGTTTATTGAGTGTTGATGAAGCATTTATGTAGCAGTGCAAAGTATTGCAGTCAGCATGTCTCTGTGACTGTTTGTTTGGCTGACACTTGCGTATCTCAGAAACCACGTGTCCGAATTTCACCAAATTGTTTGTACATGTTACCCATGGTCATGGCTTGGTCCTCCTTTGATGGCAGTGCAATACATTATCTATTTTTGCTGCAGTTGCCTGTGCTTGTATGAGCTGTGCTTGCTGCAGGCAAAAACTGTGGGATCCGCTCGAGGAAATGTGGAAGCATCACCGGGACGACAGAATGCTGTACTACATGAGAGACGGGTTGACACAGCATCCTCAGTATCATCACCTCGAGTTCATTATGCTGCATTCACACTACAGTGCTTCAGTCCGCGCCGCAGCTCTTCAGTCCAGGTAACCTGTTTTGCACCTGTACTCTGGCAGTAATTACATGTAAAAGGAGACTAATGGTGACCTATTTTAATGTCATGCATTGTCTTACTCAAACGATAGGATGTGCAACCATATGTAGGTGGTTGCAAAAGACAGAATAGAGGCGTACTGGAATCCTCCACACTTCTATTTTTCTAACCTCATTTTCAGGTGTTCTTGATCTTTTTTCCTGATTGGCTGATGATGCTCTCTGCTTGTTTGGCCGTTTTGTCATTAGTTGTTTACAGGGTTCCCACAAGTACTTGTAAGTCCTTGGATTTTTTCTTTTATTTTCCAGGCCTGGAATGTCCTTGAAGACAGGTCACGTCTTTGAAAGTCTTTGAATTTTGTCTTTAAAGTTATTGAAATTCCTTGAAATTTCGACCAGCGTGAAAGCAACAAGCAAAGACTGAAAACTCTACCGCGGGTTCCGACTGACAAGCAAAGATTCTGTGAAAATTATGCAGATGACATTCATATATATGCAAAGTGTGTTGATGAAGTTGTTGCTGAATGGCAAAGCCAATTTCTTTCCCTCGTGCCTTGAGACAGGATTTAATACACTGTTCCGTAACACTGTGGCCGGCTGCAAACACCTCACTTAGTTTTGGTCTCATGGTCAGACATCTGCTGAAAAATAAACAGACAGAATTGGATGACAGTACTGGTGATATATTTGAGTCTAAATTCTTGGTTTTTGATCACATTGCATTAGTTAGTGGCATATACAACACTGACATGAGCAAGAAAAACGCTTTGTTGGCACGTAGCAGTTGGTGTATATTTGAAGAAACGGAAAGTTTAAAAATAGAAGCTGTTACAGCACAGAAAAAGAAAAACAGTTTTTGGTGAGGTTGAGCAGTTAAACCAAAAGAAAAAGAAGTTTGAGGCTGACAAGGAATCACTGTTGGCTGCTGAAGATAACGATGGTGCAGAAAAGGCTGAACATGGTCATAAGCTGATATTAACAGCAAAGTCAAATGCTGTGAGAAGGCAGCTGAATAGAATGGTGTTGACAGCTTGTAAATGTTTGCAAATATTTTGACTGGTGAATATGAACATGTTGTCGGAAGTGTATTTTAATTAGCAGATAACCATTTATTTTTGCTGAAATTGCTTCATGTCTGTTTCCTTCATTTGTTACACATGGTACTGTTAATTATAACAGCATGAGAAAGTGGATCTGTGTTTCGTTTATCACTAACCATTCAAAGGTGCTTTAAAAGTTTAAAAACATTGTATAAATAGGTCCTTGAAAACACTGGAAAAGGTCCTGGAAAGTCCTTGAATTTTTTCTTATCAACTTGTGGGAACCCTGGATTTACCTGTCAGTGTATTAATGAGATACTCGTGTACATTAATGAGACGCTCATGTATATTAATGAGGTGCTTATGGTGTTGCTTAAAGTCAAAGACGACAGCAAACGGCTTGCGCAACCAACGACAACCGGCTGACAGAAAACCAACAGAAATTCAGAGGTAATTAGTATGAAGTGTACTTGATATGTAATAGACGTTAGTTTCTGCTGGGCATGCTAACGTCATGCCTGCTGCAACATCAGCTGTATGTCAAGGTGTGCAGTAACTCAGCTTTGTAGCTCCAGTCACTTTGCAATCCATCACATGGTTTACTGTTGAGTTGTTCACTGAGTGTTTGACGTTGATGGTTGGGGATAGGAAGGCATCCAAACTGTAACATACGTGCTCCACTGATCCCAAAGGTTTGGTCTGAGAGATGAAGTCCAGCCTGGAGTAACTCGGGAAAACCAGGCTGGTTAAATAGAAACTGAAACTAGTGGAAAGTTGCAGTTTGAGAACATAATAGTGTATGCTTGTCATTGTGTTAAGTGTTTAGTGAACGTTGGACTCATGATCAACAAGGTGAGGACGCAGTGACGTAACGACTGTGGGCAAACCACTGACGCCCTTTGTCAGCAAATGTCAGCAAACGTTACAATTTGGTACCAGTCAGTGGCTGGGAAGGTGACGGTTAAAGGCCTATGAAAGGAAGCACTGCGTTATGCTCCAGTGGAGTACGGCATTGACGGAAACATGTGACTGTTAAAGATAGAAAATAATAATTAGGTTAATATTTGGTATGGCATAGAAGGAGTCTTTAATTTTACACCACATAATTGTTAAGTTTCTATCTATGGATCTCTTACTTGCACTTTGACATAAACACTAAATCCTTGCTATTTATCATTTGCCATATAATATGATGTTATTACGGGACACTATATTGTGTGTAATTCAGGAATTTCTTTCTTTCTTTGCACCTTTTGCGTGCTGTCGTGTTGATGTGATATACTCTAGGTCTTCTTCAGAGCGGAAAGGTGTTGAAACGCGTCCGACGGCTGCAAAGCGTGGTCTGTTTCACCGCATACATGATCGGCTGAAAGTGACAACACATGACACACACAGTGTACAGAAGAATGCCACAAAGGTTTGTTGCTTTGTATTTCTGCTTAGCAGAACACATATGACTCCATTAACACCACTGACTGAGGAGCATTTGGCTTGTAAAAAATTCCCAATATAGCAGTATCCACAGCTTTTCTTGTGATGGCTTTTTTGTGAAATTGTGCTCGTGGAAAAGGGTGAGTGTACAGTAATGACAGCAGTATTCTGATCAGTAGCTATTGACGTATGAAAAGTTATATTACCACATTTACAGTGTGCGTGATTGTGACCTTCAGAAGTCCATTTTCAATCCACATGTTAATTTTTTATAGATGTAATTAAAAGTTCTCTGGTTACGTTGCAGTTGAATTCTATCAGTTTACTTTATATTCAGCAGATGTACCTTGCTTATGTCATCTTTCCCTTTGGTTGCATTCACTGCTAAATGAAGATACCTGTCTGGAATGTTTCAGAAGAAGGTGGCCAATGTCAGTCCACCAAAGACACGTTGTAAGCAGAAATCTCATTTTTCACAGCTGAAAACAACTACAGTGGTTGATAGAGAACATGCAGCAGAAGACAAGCAGCAGGCAAGCCGTCTACTGATGTCTCTATCTGTCACTGAAACTCTTGAGTTTCAGACTCGATTTAAACCAAAACTCTGTTTAAAACCTAATCAGTATGCAAACGTAAATTGACAACACAGTTTGGCTTAAGCTGTGTTTAAAACTGAAATTAAGACCTAATGTCAGTTTTTAAACTCTGTTTAAAACCTATGTTAATCTGAGCATTTATTTAAAACTAAACTGGGGTCTAGTGTAAGCTTTGGTTTAAAACATTTGTTTAAAAACTAAAGGGGCAGTTGCAGTGCTGTTTGGTTGGGACAGTGACTGTAGGTCTGACGTCACACTGAACAAAGGCAGGTGTGGCTCATTTCACTGGACTAATGTGTGGGTGGCAGGTAAAACTGTGTAATCTCGTTAACGCATGCCATACCTGAGCATCTTAGAGATGATGTCATGTATGAAGCACTGTACAAGCATACCGGCTTTCCTTTTACTTTTTTGCTTTTTAGCAGACTCACAGTAAACGTAGGTAGTTCTATTGTGTGGAATGCCCACAATACAGTATTCGGCTCAAACCGCTTGCACAAGCTGTTTACTTCCTGCATTCGACGGGGCCTAGTGTCAGGTGACTCAATAGTTGATGTTGATTGGCTGCCTGCGACTGAGTGATGTCAGCGTTATCTGCCATGTTGTCAACCTGTGTCGGACGTCGCAGAAAATTTGGGAAGGTTTCTTGTACGGAGTATACAGGCCAGAGGAATGACATTGAATTGATTCCAACGGTAAAAATAGAAACTAGAAATCCCGTAGTGCCATAAAGTGAATCCAATATTCGGCTGAAGCCTAGCTTAGAGTCGAATAGCAAATGGTGGTCTGTGTGTATGTAGTTGACCGATGATGAAGGCAGTGCAGCTGGTACACAGTCGCCGGCAGTGAGTCTGGCATCATGTCTCAATATGGCCATGATACAGACGGAGCCAGTGTCACCCTGTCAGCTACAGTCTGCTGGTGCAACGATACCACTGAATAGCAGCGCTGCGTAAGTTATGTCGATTCTATGGTCGAGTTGTCGATTCTGTGGTTTAACATCATTCACGAAATGCACGTCTGTGTCACACGTATACTCTGCATCACTGAAGTGAACTGAATTGTGGCATTGCAAGAAGGGCTAGGGGGGGGGGCATTTGCCCCAGGTTACACTTTTCAGGTGGCAGCGTTTCTGACCCAACAGTGCTGCCCAACTATTCAATACGCAGTACATATTAAGTATAGGCAACGGTCACTGTCGTCGATCAGCTGTCCAACCCAGTCTATTCAAGAATCTCAGTTGCGCCTAGATATAACATGTTTTGCGGGTCCACAGAATCATAACTGCGTTATATTGACGCCAACTCTTCTTGCCATCCATCAGTCTGTCGTTGGGTGAGCTGCAAATCAGCACACTGACAACCGCAGCATTTGTGAGTAACATACGTACTTGTTGACTGTTGACAGATATTTTACACAGTACTCCACAAGTTAAGAACCCGACGTACATGTAATTCAGTACATTAACATCAGCTAGTGTACTGCTGCTGATTTGGAAGCTGCTAAATAATTTATTGTATAGGATGACATAAAAGAGTGTCATCAGCCATTCGTTTACGTCAGCAGGAGTGGAGGCCGAGGGAGGGGAGGCGAAGGAAATGCGTCAGTTTCACAACCACTTCAACTAATGCGCTCGGTGTTCATCCACGTTGACACAGTCAGTCACAGTGATTGAGTGAACTAAAGTCATTGTCCATGCTGAACCTGTGTTATGTCTGAATCCGCATTGTCATGGTGTAAAGTAAAGTAAAGTAAGTAGAGTAAACAGTGTATACTGCTGTTTAGCATCAACTTAACTCTTCACTGCTACGGGAAACTCACATGCCATATGGGATCACACAGTGTTACCTGCCACCCGACAGAGGTGAGAATCCAGCCTTTATCCCCAGCCGAAGCAGGTACTTGATTTAGCAACCCCGGAGGATGCAAGGCTGAGTTGACCTATGTTACGTGAAAGCCACTGGCTGGGAATGTCATAGTTGTGCATAATAACGGGGCGCTACTGTATTGTGTCTACTGGCAGTGAATTGAGTAGTAAAGGGGTCGTTAAACTCCAACTAACTAACTGAGTAGATGGCATAGTTGTTCGTTGCTGCAGCGTGTCGCCGGCAAAGGACGAGGAAGAAGAAGATGAGTACATCAACTATGACATCAGTGGGCTGTGTTCAGACGACTCGACAGATGATGAGCTGCAGCCAAAGAAGAAACTTCCTACATGGGCCGATGGTCAGTACCAAGAAACAGTTTTTTATAGCATTTGCTGTGTTTTCCATTTTTTATTATGGCAAATTATCATGATTGTAGTTGGAATCTATTCTATTTTGCATACGTGAGACACACCCAACTACGACGTGCACCATCCTATATCACCATCCTATATCACTTCACTTTGTTTGCTTAAGCTCAGTGTATCGTTGGTGCTATACTGCATTTTCCGTTACTGATATGAATCTACCTTGTCCAGTGCCTTCAGTTTTTTAGCAGTCTTGGTGTTCTGCTTATATAAATTTGCTTTAGCCGTGCTAAAAAAATTTTCAAGGTAAGCTTTTTAGCCCATTTTGGATGGAAAGAAAAGCCAAGTTTCACTGTACATGAAATTGAATGATTAATCTAAGTGTAAGTAACAAATGCATATAAGTACAAGTGAATACTGATATACCCGGCAAGTACTAAAGAAGTAGGTATAAATAAATCGGTAAATTGTTGTTTATGTTGCAGGAGATGAGCTGATGTCACTGCTGCTGCATTTCCAGCATCATCCACTGAACATTGTCCGCCTGTTTGGCCACATTCAGCCTCCGGACCTCAATGTGATGTTTGATGTGAAAAGGCCACGCTTCGATAAACGGACAAGCTCAGCAAACTGGGAGATTACTCCTGGCATTGGTCTTCTGTATCATGCAAACTTTATCCACTGATGCAGTAATTTGCCATTTCTGTAGTTATTTGCAGAAAAGTTTATGATTCTTATGTGCATTCCAAGTGGAATTTAACTGAGTAAATTTCTTTTTAAGTTCCACAATAAGTTGTAAAACTTTCGTTTAAACTAATATATTAATTATCATGCCGGTTAAGTCTGTATATTTTAGTATTTTGCAGGTACCAACCGTTGCTAGCATGTCACTATTGATTGCCAAAAAGTGATGTTTTTGACCTGCATTGTCTCTAGCTTCGTAAGGCTGAAGTAGCAGAAGATCAGTTATGATTAGAGATGCACCGATAAGGCACTGGCCGATTATTAGTCAGCCGGTAATTGGCACCTAATAATCGGCCAATTACCGATTACTACAAAAAAACTTATTATGCTGGCTTATTTCAGTCATTTATGTAGGCTCAGCTTGTTATCTGAGGACACTTACTTACTTGAATTACTGTCGAGTGCAGAAAACACGTGTTGGCCTATGTGGTTTGTCATATATAAATTTCAAACCTGAATTGAGCTACAAAGCCTGCGGTCGTCAACAGTGTTTGATGTAGCCTGGTGAACGTGTGGTCTGTGAAAACTCCTGCCCTACATTTTCTGACATTTTTGTGTAAACGACGATTGGGCGATACCAACATACCAATCAGTCGATACCGATTATCAGTTGATTATGGATGCATCTTTAGTTATGATAACTCACTTGTTAGAGGTTTTATTTTTCGTTTGTTTTTATCCTGATTTTTGAATGTTAATGACTGATGTTTTAGAGTGTTGGGGGTTATGATTTTGCAACAATCAAGTAATGTTTACACTGACACCATAGACGGCATGCGCACACCGTGACCGCAGGGGACGGTCTCAAAAGTCTAACATTGCTAGACTTCAGCGGCGTTCTCACTGACGTCGTCAACCACGATCGACGTTAGTGAGAATGTTTGCAAAATCTAGCAGTGTTAGATTTTGAGACCATCCCTTGCAGTCGCCTGACGGCATCAACGAGAACGCTCAGTTACGTGATTAGTGAAGTGCAAAAGAGCCATAGTGCTACAGCAGTGATGGACTTGTGGCACCATCAGCTCTTTGAGTTCTGGTCCCACTGTCACCCGTATGTGTTGATGATAGTGTGAGGAAGGGCAGTAAAGTCCCACTGATGACGTGGGCAAGTGGGCATGCGCACGGCTGTGGAACGCAGCAGTAAGAAGCATCTTGCTCAGTGGAAAACTGACGCTGTCATAGCGTAGTGAGTGTGAGCTTCGTTGTGTCAGAGACGTTGGAATATAACAGAGTTGCAGTGTTTGGTGCACGATGCATGGCATCTGATGACATTGTAACGTGTTCGTTTTATACCGAAAGAGTCTAGTCTTTACACTGTGAAGTGATATTGATATTAATGGTGCATTAAAGTTTTCATATGTTTTATACAACTGATATTTTGATTATTTACTTTTTTATAAATCTGAATTGATTTATTGTATGCAGCATACTGATAGGGCTGGAGTGTGTCATGAATGTACATGTAGTGGTTTCCAATATAAATATTATTATTTGTTTTTTAGGCCGCATCGCGTGGTTTGTCTGTGTGGTCACACGGATGTGCCCTGCACAAATGGCCGAACCGATCGAGATGCCCTTTGGGAAACTGACTTTTATGGGTCCAAGGAACCATGTTTTAGATGGCGGTCAAGATCAGATGAATCCATTTGCAGCCGTGATGGGGACAAGTTGGTGATTTGGGCACACGGGTGCAGCCCAATGCACACGCACCACAAAGGGTGACAAGTCTGCGATGCGGCCTTTAGCCAGGTTACTATGGACACTTGTTCTTTGTAAGAGTGTCATGTATGAAGTTACCTGAAACAGCTGTGAAATCAGATGAAATAGGCATGCAACATAGTCAGGCTACTGCTAGCACTTTAGGCTAACGACCAATTACTTATGCTGCCAAGTACATATTTCTTTAATCACTTATAGTTTTTAATGATTTTGCTTTTATCATCCAATAACAGCGTAAAGGGTACTTAAATTCTTGGCTCTATTTCTTTCTCTTTTAAGGCTGACCATTTTTGCATGTGCGCAATCTGGAAAAAAACATTATTTCCACTTTAATTCTTGGATCAGTTTTCAGCGACCATGTCGTCTTTTACGGGGACATCAGTTTCGTTTTGTTATAAGCAATCCGGGTTCAAATACTTCTGACTCTTCCTGGCGCGTGTTTTTGCAGTTTTAGAGCATTGGCTTACACAGCATTAGGACAATTTCTTTAATTATTTTTAGTGCCACCAAACAATATTTAAGCTCCATTTTTTGAGGTGGTCAAACTTTATTAACAACTTATTAAATATTATTATCCTTCCCCATTCGATTTTATGGAAAAGCAGACAATCAGATGTCATTGTTTTCATTCAAGACAACTTTTGACACTTAGTTTTTATCTGTCGCAATGTTTAAGTCACCATCTGGCACTGAAGAAAAATAACACCAACTGTAACAGTAAGCCCTAAGCTAAAAGCTAAATCCTTATAATTATGACAGTCCTTAGCTATAGCGACCCTAAGTATAACGGGCGGTCGCCATTTTTCAATTTAAAAATATCAATAATTGGCTTCAGTTCCTCTTCTTTGTAAAAACTGCTGCTTTAAAGCAGCAAATATCAAATGTCCGCAAATTCAACGCACAGAAGCTAGCCATCACATCTTTTCAGTCAGCGGTTTGTCATAAATGTACAAGCTAGCCTCTATTCTTGAAATTTGCGGATAAAATTTCGATATTGGCTGTTTGAAACCAGCAGTTTTACAAAGAAGAGAAACTGAAGTCAGTTTTTGTTTTATAATTTTTGCGGTTTTTTACGTAAAATAGTAAGCATAGTGTATGAGGGGGCAGAGTGCAGTTCATTGGGCCATTGTCGTTATCATGCCATATTTCCCGTTGCGGAGATGTGGCCGTTTTTCGATTTTTCAAAATGGCGGCCGTCCGCTATCTTGAATTTTAAAAAGCTCGAAATTTTAACTGCTAATCTGATTCGGATGCCTCCGGGCCAATATGCGTCAGCAAGCCAAATTCGTGCCGATCGGTCGAACCGTTGGGGAAATATGCCCGTTTTTCATGGCGGAGTCCGTCATCTTAGATTTTTAAAATTTGAAAATTTTTTAACTGCTGGACGTGTTTGGAGGGCCAATATACACTAGCATGCCAAATTCCGTGTCGATTGCTTGAACTGTTGTGGAGATACGGCCGTTTTTCGATTTTTTAAAAACGGCAGTCGTACGCCATCGGATTTGGTTTACGTGGACCACCCACGAAGAGTGTTTGTTGGTCTTTGTCACTGTGCAAAATTTCGTTGGAATCGGTGCAGTAGTTTCGATGATATGCCAGTTGTAATGTTTTGCAAGTTTGGCTTGAAAATGTCTATTCACGCCCCTTTTTGGGTGGTTTTTGGGGGATTTGACCCCCTATATGGGACACTATGTTAACCAGTCTCTCAAAGGTTGGATCTGCGGGTCATAGCGGTTCCAGCGGTGTATCAATTATGCTGACCACCTATAGTGGTTCCTGAGAAACTGTCTGGACAAAAAAGGTGTGACGAAGAAGAACATGAATTTTGGGCGTTTTTGACGTCTTTTTAAAATAACTTCGACATGACTATTTGCAACTTTTTTGATGTTTGTGTGTTCATTCTGAGGAGGACAGTAGTGGTACTGATATTTGATCCATTCTGGGTTTTTGTTTCTCAAGGGGTCGCCAGAATTAAACCCTGATCGTTATACTTAAGAGTAGTGCTGGTAGCATCTCCTACCTCATCGTCTAATCAATCAGTATAGATCTAACGTATAGGGACGCGGAAGACAACATGCAGCCAGTGGATGAAGGTCTAACTACTCCCGACGGGGTACACAAATTGATAATCGCCGTTGACTGGATTATTACACTGTCCGCCTCCAGCGGTAAGCGTAATAACTGTCTGGTGTCTGTCCTGTCTCTTCTAACCTTAATAGAGCTAGAGGCGCGTATCAACGTGACTCACACGGGAGCAGCCTAGTTTATTTCGCACCAAATGCAGCCAAACGTAACATAAACACAAGCACTGCTCGAATTACCTGGGGAACAGGGGGATTCCCCCCACTACGGTTGTAGACCCCCATGTACGTATACACGGCGTCGAAGTCTCGGCGCTTTCGGCGCCTCGCTGTCGTCCCCCCCCCCACTGTTTTTTTGCTTACTTCGACCACTGCACATACGCAACGCAATCACAATACACAAACAAACTACAACCTACAAAGAATTAAAACCGCATACTAAAAGCATTTGAAAATGCACTTCAGAGATCAACTTATCGATAAAGCTACAATGTCTCTTATCAACTATGATCTTTATGTTATGAAGACCCGTACAAGTCGGCAAAGATGAGAATCCCGCCTTTACCCCCAGCCCATTTGAATGACTGCGTATAATTTGCTGGTGACCTTAGCCAGGGATGCGACCGTACGTTCAGCTTCACATCTAAAATAAAGTAAAGAAAACAGTGTATAGCCGTTAGCAACAACTTATACTCATCGCTAAACTCGCATGCGATGGGATCACACAGATGTGAGAATCCCGCCTTTAACCACGACTGATTTGAGCATAGTAATTAAGTAGGTAAGTTTATTCAGTGGCTACGTTGGGTGAGATACACCTGTAAACAAGGCGCTTCGTTGCAATGTGAACACGCCACTCAATCGACCTGCTGGCCGCTCGCGCGCTCGGCGACGTTTACCTATCGTCCATAAAACAAGTGGCTTGACCAACTTAGAGATAATTCTAACATTACAGACCTCTGTAGAAGTGCTGTCTGCCGCTGGCTTTGTAGTGCGACGACGAGACGGTCGCCGCCGACTAAGCGACTCTGGTGATGTTATGTCTCTATTAACGTCATACATCTTCAAGTTACATAGAGCGTCGCGCGGTCCCTCTGCGCCACCTCCAATAATCAAGCCAAAATTTATTGTCATAGTTTTTCCATATTAATTTTAGAATGCTTAATTATGAATATTTTTGTACTATAATTGTGTTTTCTAATTCGTGACAGAAAATTATTTCAATGTCTTGACAATGAAAAAGTAAACAGCAGCTTATACCACTGCGAACCTACTACCTGCGCAAGATGGAAGTCGTCGCGGTTGTTCGCGGTGATTACAATTTCGTGCAGTTTTTGAAAGATTCGGGCTAAGTAATGATGACTTCGTAACTGTTATATATTTTTATTACCCAGGCACGTAAACAGATATTATTACCGCACAGAAATTTGCATGTCATCCGGCGGTGGGTGGTTTTTCTTTTGTTTACAGTCTGTACAAGGCGTAATGCCGCACTGATATATTAGCACATATTCACCGAATTCACCGACGCCAGCATGCCACAGACGATGCTGGCATGAGTAAGCACAGGCTTTCGCCGTATTTAGCCTACTATCACAACTGACATACTTTAACTATA
>Ga0209780_1003143_pt1 | contig 12152 bp, 7 predicted proteins | sample WorMetexBAHAMAS2_FD_187384 | JGI IMG/M metagenome (GOLD analysis project Ga0209780, IMG submission 187384) | Marine gutless worms symbiont microbial communities from Max Planck institute for Marine Microbiology, Germany - Inanidrilus exumae... | ecosystem: Host-associated > Annelida > Digestive... | reverse complement strand
ATTTAAGGTCACTAACAATGGTATCAATCCATAGGTCACGTATGATTTTTTATTAGTCTTCCATTGAAAGTATGCTTCTATCTTGTACAGTTTTCAAGATATTTACACTTATTTGCCAAATATTTAAGACGTCACTTTCTTTCATCTTCTTTCGCCTGCTGGTAAACTTGCCTGGCCTCACTGTACGTTTCAGTATCATCTTTTGATAATCGAAAATGCTTGCTAACCAGCGAATGCTGCACAGTTCTAGGTTTTGACATTGTTGAAGAGAAAAACACAACTCAGTACTAAACTACAGAAAAATAGCATCTTCTGCAAATTGTGTCATGACGTCATGAAACGGAAACGGCATTATCGTTTGTGTCTAAAAGTAAACTGAATGGTAGAGCAAAGCAAAGCCTGCAGATATTCTACGTGCAGAGGCTGTGCAAAATTATGAACTTTAAAGGAAATCTCTAGATTTCCGATTATTTCTTTTCTTTTGTGAAAGCAATTAGTTTGATTCTTTTGAAAATTAACATTCCACTCGATTTAAACGCGCCGCCACCACATGTAATACGACTGACTTGGACTCGGACGAATATGACTGATGGCGGCGCCTCAGTCGCAAAAATACGACTGGCGGCGCCTTAGCAAAATATGGCTGGCGGCGGCGGCTTCATGGCGGCGGCTCCGGTGACTACAGTGACATCCAACTTTTCTGTATTTTTGCCTGTTAACTGCTGTCTGAACACATTCTGGAAGTTCCAAGGTAGTCCAGTCTTTGATGTTATCAATCCAGTGTCCATATATGCCTCTGCAACTTGTGTCATCAGTTTGCAGCCAATAAGAATCATTGTGCATGGGCGGCTATCACCTGTTACAGGGTGAACTGGAGAATGTGTTCTGTTCAGCTTGTCCGAGCAGATTTTTCTGGAACTTAAAATTTTATGAAACATTACTTTACTTTGAGGCCAAGTTGAGCTAATGTTTATGCTGCTTGCATTATGGTGAAAATTTGGTAAAACAGCTGACATTTGGTAGGAGCTATGCACATGGCCCTCTTAAAATACCAAGGCTGCGTTTATTTACACAGCAGTTCTTTCTTATGTTCTTTAGGGCAAGTATCTGTACATGGATCTTGATCAAGAGAACTTGTCACTGATTGATCCTCATGACCTAACAGTGCTCAACGTTCAGCCCATCAAGTCAATCAGGGTCTGGGGTGTCGGCAGAGACAATGGCAGGTAGGTGGTTCTGTGGTCTGATTCTTCTAGTAATGATGCTGTTGATGATGATAATATGCTGTGATCCAGAAAAGTTCATTTTTATTATTTGGAATAACTTGGTCCAACATATGCATATTTTAAATAACCTTTGGTACACGGAATCCTGAAGGAATTGGACATATGTGGTTATGGATTTGTCTATCACATTATTTCTGTGATTGTCTGTCATGTTATTGACTTACTTTATGGTACTTGAAATCTCTGCAGCTTTAAATTTTTTTGACATATAAATCTTTAATTTTCTGTATGATTTGCTGTCAAGAATATTGGATGTCTTTATCAGAGTTAATCTAAATAATTGATTAAAACAGCTGACTACCTAAATAAAAAGTTTAAAATTGTTATTAGACTCAGCAAATTGCATTTCAAACATATTTTATTGACAGTTTCGTAAAGTGTTTGTATAAGTGTAAATTTAATTTGCATAGTTAGAAGGGAATTGTCTTGATTAAAATTAGGTCCTGTTTTGTTTAACATTGCTTCGTTGAAATCAGTGAATGGTAAGTATTTGCAGACATGTGTGCACTACGTTTGCTGATTGTCTTGATTACTTATAAGTGTGTTTATCTTTAATTTAACATCTTTTCTGATCTGATTTTCTGTATTTTTTGTATCACTTTATGACTTTATGTAATGGTATATTTTTGTGACTTTTCATATCCAGAGTTTGAGAGCAATCACGTTTAACTTTTGTGTCAAGATGGAAATACTGAATGGAGTTGCAGTTATATAATTAAACAAATCCGCTTTATGCTGTGCTGTAAACAGTCATTTTACATCGTTTCCATTTCTTGTAGTTTCATGTCAGTACAGAGATGATTATGATGCTGAGTGTACATTTTAACATAAGGACTGAGCCTGAAAGCCCTGAATGTTGACATTTCAACTGAGCGATGTTAAATCTGGATGTTGCATGAACATCATGTATTAATTATTTTGTCGCATGACCAGCTATTTGCAATTTTTCTCTTTGCATTGTTGCTTTGTCAGTTATGTGAACACCCATTGAACACCACCATATAGTGTAATTATTTTAACTTTTAAGTGCAGTTCCATCAGTATTTACGTCATTCGTTAATACATTTAGTTAAATTTTGTTATCCACACATGCTGATATCAGTGTTTGGAATTATCGTTTACTGTTTGTTTGTTTGTAATTTTGTACGGTTACAGTTTTCCCCACCGGAGATAAAGCTAGCGGCATCAAATTTTGCACGGTGGTTCATCCGTGTCCTGGGCAGGGAATCTCATGTTTTGGGGAACTTTGCTCCCCAGTAGCCCAAAATCGGACGAAGCAGTGAGCGCACGGGGCACGCCTGGGCACACTCAAACTGATGTAAACATTAGCGTAGACATGCGCCGACGTAAAATTTACGCTAGAGGTGCACCATTCGTGGAATATCGCACAGCATGTGGACATAGGATCGGCATGTGTGGATATACGGCCGTCCCCGAAGACAGGCAGGCGTACTTGCTATTTATTTGTTTAGATTTTATGGCATGGAAACGGTATGCAGTAGGTAGCAATGAGATCTGAGGAGAACTTTTGCATTTTCTTCCTAATACAAATGCACTAGTTGCCATCAGAAAGGACATGTGTCAGTAAATTTTTTTCTGTGGAAAAAATCTTCAAGTTGTTAACTGGCGTTGCTGACTAACACAGTTTGACCTATATGGTGGCTGTGAAATGGTTTTTGAATGCTGTTCAAAATTTTTGCCTCTCGTTGTCGTACGTCAGCTGTTTCACATATAACTTTACTGTTGTTGAATTCATACTAATTACAGGCAAGAGATTTCAATATATTGCCAAGTATGGCTGTGTAGTGATGCTCTGAATTTAGTTAGTGAAGCTTGAAATAGTGCAAAATCAACTAGTGTAGTACCTTTTTATGATGACTCGTCTGACTACGTTTTATGCCGTCACTGGAGCATGTCATTTTTGGTTATACAACAACAAAAGATCACGGAATGTAGCATAGTAATATGACCCAGAGTCTAAGGGTGTCATTTTTGGAAATACATTTAAAATCTCAACATAATGTGTCAGTGCAAATTTGTTCGCCATAGAACAATAGTGACTGATAGAATTAATTTCATATTGCTCTGCCATTAACCTGTTTAGATATGATTAATTGATCGTTAGTCTGATTAATTTTGTTTGCTGCGTTCAGTTCTTTGACAGTGTTGATTGGGTGATAGAAAGTAGAAAACCTGAGCTATTTGTCTCAAACAGGTTCTGTTTCAAAACGGGTGGCAGAAGAGAAGGGGCAGGTCGCTGACTCATGGTAGTGGCTATTAAGTGTGTCTATGTGTATGATTTATTTGCAATCACTGAATGGTGAGTACAAGAGATTGCGTGCACATAGTACTTTAATACATAATGCATGCTTCACAAACAGCATTCTCTTCAGTGTTTCGACACTGACGTTCGGTTGTCAGGCAAAGCATACCACTTGTAAAATCCTGGGTCAGGTACTCCCAGAGGTTGTTATAGTTTGGACGAGAATCAAGTACACAGTCGGCTAACATGGAAAACGACCATCAAAACAAGGGATGAAGCTGTATGTGGACAGTAGTTAGACTGTAGTCTGTTTATTGACAGGGACTTTGCATATGTTGCCCGCGACCGAGGCACACGTCGGCATATGTGTCATGTTTTTCGATGTGAACTACCCGCGCGACACATCGCAAACACTCTGTGCGAAATATGCAAGAAGGTCATCGCCCAGCGTACTGCAGCAACGCAAGCAGGAAATGGTCAAAAGGCCCGTCCGTCTGATCTACCGAATCTTCACCGAGTGGGCGCTGGAGTGGGTGACAGTACGGTCAAGTTTGAAAACTTGTTGAAAAGTGAGTGTTCTATGAACAGTTCTCATTATTATTCTGTGGTTAATACAGGCTTTTAAACAGTTTACCATTTTGTTACCACGTGTGAATAGTGTATCTGGTATCTGAGAGCCAGCATAAAGGGAGCAGTGCCCCTGTCTTCAGCAATCCAGTATTCTATTGACTGTGGCTGTTGTTTAGTACAGCTTCTAAGCAGCACAAGAAGGGCAGGATGGTATGTTATTTCAAGTGAACCATTAACATGGATGCAGAGTTCTGTTAGTGGGCATCCCGGCGTATCTGACGCCCGAAAATCACGCGAAGACGCCAAATTTTGACATGGCTGGCGTCCACTGGACATCGAAAAATGAATAGTCCAGCACCACTAGACACAGAGAAACTGTTACCGGTACCTTGGCGTCCATCATGTATGTTACACACAAAGCAACACTCGGTGTTCATTCTGAGTCAGAAACTCATAACTTGACTTTTAAAATCTTGATGTTTTTAATCACAATCCGAGGAGCCTCCAACTCTGCGTTGAGCCTGTAGTATTTAAACTTGTATAATTTATCTATGGGCACATCTCTGTCATTAGCGCTTGCGAACTTGTGCCATTTGTGAGCATTACATTAAGTTAGGCCTACATAATGACAGTCTTCTGTATGCATATTGCTATAAATAGTCAATGGGAGTGGAGCCACTGGACACCGAAAATTGAAAGCCCCGGCATCCTGGATGCGAGTAAAATTTAGCTTAAAGATGATATGCAACTATTTTTTGGTTGTTAAAGTAAATTGCCCATAGTATGTCTTTAATATATGTAAATCTATTCGAATATTAAGGAACATCAAAAAGTTATGAAATTGTAGAAAAAGCGCCAGAAAGTGTGCACCCGATGATTTGTTTACTTTTGCAAGTGATGGCGTCATTCCAGTTAAACGAACAAGGGAACAAGCTATTGGAGTGTTGAGTGAGACATTACACAACACATAGGCATAACGACGTAGAAATAAGTTCTTAAAACATAAACTGGTAAAATTAACTTCTTATCTAATCTCAATAACGCATACCAACACAAACAAAACAAGCGTATCCAGGTATGACGTCACACATGCCGAAGAATAGCTATACCAAAAAGACCAATAAGCTTGTAATTTTTAGCATTTTACGGCATAATTAGTTAAAATTTGTTACACAGGCGGGTTTATATTGCACTAAGCAGCTTGAAACTACTTTTAATCAAGTTAGTAAAAAATTGTTGCATATCATCTTTAATGGCAACCCTGCATGTAGGCTATGTTGTTCACAATTTTCATAGGTTTGTATAGCCACCACAGCATTACTTGTTGGATATCTCAGCAGAATTTATGTTGAAATTACACAGTTATGTTAAGGGTATATTTGTATGCATAGCTTTGTAGCATGGGTGTTGTGTTTGGAAGACATGGCTGTAGAATTGCCTGATCCTTATGCCAATGAGATGTCAAGGGACCAACTGATGGATTTTATATAATTAGTATGAGTAGGTTCCTTCACTTTTGTGTGATGTATCCTTGCTGGTGTAGTCTTCTGTTTTGCTTTAGTACCACTAAATTGAATGCAAGTACAGTGAATGCAGACTTATAATTACAGATGCTGACTGATTTTAGATGCAGCTTTTCCTACACCAATGGATGAGCCACGGAAAATCATGAGCTGTCATTTTCTGGGAACACTTCCAGTGTCTATGGCAACTGGTACTGTATTTGTTGCATTCTGTCAATGTCATATGACGCCATGTTTCCCGAATATGTGAATTGTGTGTGATATTCAACGTTTTTGCCAACCACTTTAGTAGTCCTGGTAGAGCAGTCATTGGTTCATCTTTACCATATGAAGGTCAGGTTTGAAGGTTAAGGTCATGGGTCAAAGTTCACGGTCACAGGAGGAAAACAAGAGCTCATGGTGTGTAACTCAGTTACGCCGCGGTCATGCCGGACAGTCACCTGCCAGCAGCTGTAAACAGACATGCAAGTGGCCTTTCACTTCCTGTAGCGCCTGCAGCTTATATATAACTGTTACTGTCATGCAAGTACGACACTGGTAAAGTTTTGCACCTTACTGCATCAAGGCAGTATACCGTTTGACTGTCTACGGTAGGTTAAAGTGTAGGAGTAGGGTTAGGGTTGGTATTTAGTAACAGCAATTCATTTTCTCCTCTTGAATAAGTCAATACTATCATGATGTGGCAGGTGCGAAACTTTACTAGTTTCGCATGTACTTACTTAACCCTTTCACAAATCTCAGAAGCGGTACTGTGTAAAAGGAAGATCGCACCAAAATGTTACAAAATGCATACTTTTGCAAATTTTCAGTGGGTGCAACCATCTTTGAAATCAGCAGAACAGCATCTCCTTAAACTGCTGAGCTGCTGCCCACAGCTGCTGTGCTACTTTTGTTTGCAGTGGGCTGTCAGTCGGCACACCGCTGAAATCCGCTGCTATAATTTTCGCAGCGGCTGCACGGACTGACACACCCTCAGTAACAGCTTGGATATCTGACTGCGGTTGAGAAGCGGACGCTTATTGGAAACTATAAATAAGTATCAGCCAGTCGAAAACTCACAATTGGATAAAATGCTGTTGAAGTGGTCCATGTGACCTCGGCTAAAAAGTTCTAATGTGAAATGTGTAGATTTATTGTTGTGTATCTGATGTACTATGATGGATAGAGTTATGTCACAGTTCTCAGCTGCAGTTTGTCACTAGAAACAAAAGTGGATTAACTGTTTCTATTTTGACTTATTCCAGATGCAAAAGTAAATGGCTGTTACTGAATACTGACCCTAACCCTACTCCTACACTTAAACATACCATGTTAAGTATCAGCGACTCGTGGGTCAAAGGAACTATCGTTTTATTGTAAGTTGTCTTCTGAGTTCACGTATTGTATGCTGAACTGCATTGGCTTCAGAGACCTTGCATATATGGAGCAATGTCAGTGATCCACGGATTATCTACTGCCTCTGAAATTAGGACCATATTGCGGAATAGAAATGTGTAATATTAATTTTCATTATTATTATTAGGCTGCGTCGCCTGCATGCAGTGCAGAGATGTGGTCTATTGCTACAGATGTCACACATAGCGTGGTCTGTGTGTCTGTCTGTTTGTGTGTTGGGCACATAGGTAAGTTGTGCAAAAATAGCTGAACCAGTCAAAATGCCATTTGGGGGCTGACTCATATGGGTCAAAGGAACCATTATTAGACGGAAGTCCAGATCAGACAAATCCATTCGCTGCCATGAGGGGCGACAAGACGGTAGATTGCCAGATTACATTGGACACTTGTTATTGTTATTATGTCCTTGTCTTGCGAGTTAATTGATCAAGAAAGGATAACGTCAGCAGGTGACTTTGTGGTCACTTTTTGAGTGCCTTGACCCTGTTGATTGGGCATGTGACCTGGAGAAACCTGCTTCAGTCATACACAGGGTTCAAAAGATCCTTGTGGATAACTGAAGCAGGTTTCATAATCAGAGAAAGTCAGTTAAAGAAAAGTGAGAATAATAGCTTACGTTAATGTTCAGCTTATATTTATGAGATGCATTTTGTAGTGGCAGGTTTCACTGTTGTGTGCAGGAGTCGAGGTATTGAACAATGCAATTGAGACACTTCATTCTAGTGTGCCAATGGAGAAGTGGACATATGTCAATGTTACGGTGGCTCCGTCATGCATTACCATTTCTGACCACGAGGTAGCCTCCTCTTCTTTTTAATCTACGTGTGTCAGTATGTAGTAGGCATTGTTTCTGTGGATTGCTATATTACAATTTATTGTAAGCTATTTACATTTAGTATGCTTTCGTCACCTGACAGTGTCAATGGTGACATTATGCTTTTGGGTTGTCGGTCTGCCGCGTTCATTTGTTCATCCAGACAGATATCTTATGAACGGCTTGAGCAGTCTTGATGAAACTTACAGGAAATATTCACTAGCCCATACTGTGATGACCTTATTAGATTCTGGAGGTCAAAGGTCACAGCAGGCTGTTGAGGTCAAATCTTGTGAACACCATATCTCATGAACTACTTGAGCAATGTGGATTAAACTTACAGGGAATAACCACTAGTTCTTATTGGTGAGTGGTGACCTGGTTGAATTCTTCTGGAGGTGAAAGGTCAAGTTTACAGCAGAATGTCGAGGTGCCAGAGGCATCCACATTGACGCTGGGGCATCGAAGTTTATCTTCTAGCTAGTAATAATAATAATAATACGCAAATTTCTATACCGCCATAAAGTCGTAACTTCAGAGAGTATATAAACTGTACTAAGAACCAGTGTAAAATAGGACTGCATGGTTAATATTTTTATTTTTAAAATTCCAGTAATACTTGATATAATCAGCATTTGATTTGTACATATATTTCTGAATGAAAGATCCTTTAACAGTTTGCATGTGCAAATGAGCACCTGTTTTAGAAGATGTGTACGTGGTTGATCATTTGTTACATATTTGATTGTTGTCATAATAATATGAGAATAAAACTGATGTGTGAACTGTACTACAGGCACCTGATAATGTTATTGCCGAGTGCCGCATCCGATTTCTGTCGTTTCTTGGAATCTCAGTCAGCAATGTAAAGTAGGTTTGCAGACATTGTATTGTGCAGTTGCCTTGCATATTCCTGGTTAGTTAATGACATAGCCTGTTATTACATAGCTTGTGACTCGTAATTAATAATTTATTTATATGATATGTTTGCATTCTTTGTCTCTTTAAAATCAGCAGCTTCTATTTATTCTACATATTAATACTGTTTTCATACTACTATCAACATTGTAAATTTGTATGATAATTAATAATCCTAAAGGAAACAATTGGCTGAACAGGCACAGCTAGAAACAGTGGGCGTGTAAGTCATGTCTGATATCAGGTATTGAACAGTGCACCGGATGTTGTCAGATTTTTAGACTTAATTAAACAAATCTGTTTTGGTACAGAGCATTTTGGCAGCACACAGTGGCAAAGTAGAATGATAACACATTTTTACTGGCAAGATTTCAGTTTTTAGTTACGTTTTAGCCTTCTCATAATGCCGTGAATCTGCTCTGTAAGTTGTACTAATGTTCTGTGAAAATCCTTTGATGGCAGGAATGTAATTTTTATGGCAGCAAAAGCAAATGACGTATGCAACTTTTACTGAAGTTATTTTTATTATAAGTACATTTCTCTAGCACTAATTAACAAAGTGCCACAAATGAAATATGATTTAAACAAAGAGTTTTTAATGTATTGCTGAACTTGTCCCAGCATATTGTCAGGTGAACATGTTTGCAGTAAGTGTAGAAAGTTTTGCCAATTATATTAGAGGTGTCTAGACATGTCTCTATGTGCTTGTGTGTAGGTTTTGTGCATACATAATGCACACAGCACAAGAACAGTTTATTGCGTATGTGTTCCATTGTGAACCGTCGGCTGGTGCATTGTCAAAGACCATCGAGGCAGCGTGCAAGGTATCATGTCTATACTTGGGCATTTTCTCACATTGTAGTAAATGATGTGGTAATAAGAATGATACAATGCCAATGTTTGCTATAACTATCATGAGACTATCCACTTCATGTCGTTGCCCCTGGTAGGAGTGCAAAGTGTTGTCTTCAGCGTGTCTGCATATCTGTTTGTTTGTTTGTCTGTCCATTCGCATTTCTCAAAAAACACGTCATAATTTTACCACATTTTATATATATATATATATTGCCTGTGGCCATGGCTCAGTCCTCCTCTGATGGCAGGTTTTGTGGATGCCATCGTGCTTCCATATAATGGAGCGAATTGACCCGTATCAACGATGATTTATATTACTACTCAGCCCAAAAGCTGATCTTCATTTTGCCATTCCTAGGAGGGTAGAAGGCTGAGTGCATCTAGGCACTGCAGCTAGAGTGTGCAGCCCATGCTGAAGGCTGATAATTGCAATGACCATCGTGATGAACACATCTGCTAATGGTGAGATTTGATCCCGAGATACCACAGTCGGGCATATTGCCACTAAAGCACTGCGATCTGAATCTCGGAAAAATAGTTGTGCATTATCAGAAATTTGTTAGGGCTATGTTTTTAAAAGATTTTCTTGTCATATAATGTTATGTGTTTACAATCTGCTGTGTACATGTAGCTTCGTTATCAGAAATGTCTCGACAGAGCTGTGACATCCGAAGATCTTGTTTCACCACTCGGTCACTCGGCATCTGCCTCGGTGTCAAAGGTGCTTTAATTCCTCTTAATTCATTATCATCATTTTTTTGTACCTGTGTAGTAATTAATACATTTTCATTTCAGCCATATAATTGTGATTCTTCACATTTTGTACATTTTTAAACATTATCCATTTTGCAGAATATCCATTACTTTGTGTTTTTATATCATGTTTTGTAGTTTACTGTTTATGACTAATTTCATTTGTGTTACTCTGTGTTGTATACGTTCAGCATGGAAGAGCGGTGGGCTGTTTTGTTGATAATGTTAGTAAATTGCAGAATATCTGCCCGTTATGTTTGATGCCGTGTTATGAGACGTGTGCTAGTATTGCATTGCATGTGGACTCTACGCAGGAGTTTACAGCAGCCGTAGCTGATACTGTGCCATCTTCAGACTTTACAACTAACCTTTGGTCCAGAGCTGGCCATCTGAAGCTTACACTTGCCTCGTCAGCGTCGTCGGTCAAAGCTGGAACAGTGAACACTGTTTCAGCATTGAGAGATACAGCCAAGTATGGTGGATCTGTTCTGGCTGCAGGAGCGTGGAACACCGGTCTACGACTGAAAGACACTGCAGCTGTACTAAAAGACAGTGCTGTCAGTACTGGTTCTGTCTTCAAAGACAGCTTCTCTGAAACAGCAGTGACAGTGAAAAACAGTGCAATGACTACTGGCGAAACACTGAAAACAAACATCTCCGACAGAGCGAGAGAAATGAAGGACGGGATATCTGCAACGTTTTGCTCTCTACGCTCGAAAACTGAGTCATATTTTACCATCAGCAAAGATGAGTAGTCAGTGTTTTGGAAAAGTTGACTGCAGATGCGGTATGAATTACAGATGTAACGGTGGTGGATGCTGTGCTTTGGTGGAGGCTGGCTTATTCAGTATGTCCAGTGCTTCTTCTTGAGCCTTTCATGTCTTACACTGCATCATTGTAGTCACGATGTAGTGGTTAAGGCAACAGACTTTCAGCCAAGTGACTGTTGTTTGATTCCTGTATGAATTGTTGGTAGTATTGTAATGCTTCATTGGTCTAAAAGAACTCCCGACTTAAAGATGGTAATGTCCAAACCTTTGAATGGCATTAATGGTTTGTTTACATGCTGACACTATTCTGGAAATCCTGCAAAGTCAGGGAATTAGATGTAGGTCAGACACATTATGAAAATAAGGAAAAGGTTTTGAAATGTATGGTTTCCGGATAACGGCATTAGTTGAACTTCAGTACTTAGATGCATCTGACAGGATGCAGCGTGATGCAGAAAATGACAGCAAATTTTGATTTTCTGTGTGGTGCCGAGTGTCACCGCCTGATGCCGCCAAATGATAACACACTGATTTTGATTTTCTGCACGGCTCCGTGTGGTGCTGCGTGGCACCGTATGCAGTGTGAACACACTATTGAAATCTGTGTGCTATTATTTGGCAGCGTCGGGCGGCACCGCGTTGCGCCGTGCCATGTCCTGTCTGAACACATCTTTACACTTGAGTGGTGTTTAAGTGGCATGCATTGTCTTAAAACGTGTAATGAAATCTTAGGTGTCATTTGCTGTTGGATAATATCAGTCAGTCAGTCAAAAGAGAAATAGATGGCTCCGAGGAACATAAATATTGGCAATTAACTCACACCTGTTGCGCATGCAGGTGACTGGAATGGTCTGTGAATTTGTGCTGAAATGGAAAATGGTCACGGGTTATACTAGTCTTGGTTTTTGGTCATCATTTTTGTTTTGATTTTTTTTCAGCTTCCAGATATCTGCTAACATCATTGCTCTGTGTGAAAATTTTATCTGTATTAATAACCATTTTGGT
>Ga0209780_1003142_pt1 | contig 12152 bp, 10 predicted proteins | sample WorMetexBAHAMAS2_FD_187384 | JGI IMG/M metagenome (GOLD analysis project Ga0209780, IMG submission 187384) | Marine gutless worms symbiont microbial communities from Max Planck institute for Marine Microbiology, Germany - Inanidrilus exumae... | ecosystem: Host-associated > Annelida > Digestive... | reverse complement strand
AAAAATCGAAAAATCGCCATATCTCGGCCGCGGTTGGAGCAATTTCGACAAAATTTGGCATAGTGATGCAGTTCCACCCTCTTGACCGTTCTGACCGTTGAAAAATTGAAATTTTGAAAATCCAAGCTGAAATTTGGTATGTGAATATGCATAGGAGCTTTAATAGATGAACACCTGATTGAGCAGCATTGACAGCCGGTGTTCCTATTCAATAAGCCAAGTGTCAGCATTCATGTTTGTTGTTCATACATCGAATTGTCACGCTCAAAACTGCACAACACGGGCGATCTTCAGGTTGGGAAGTGAGACGTTAATTGCCAACATTCTAGTTGTTTTGGATCTGCTACAGGCTATGACGGCAGATATTGCGATGTGGCTTGCTAGATATTGAGGTTTTGCATCTCATTTATTTCAGGCATATTTTATTGAAATTCCCAAGCACTTTTCAGTTGGGCTGAAGTCTTAATGTGTTGGAAATTATTGAGAATCTCGGTCGACAGACGTCGGAGCAAGTGCTCTGAGAAGTAAGTAGGTGGACGCGCGTAAAAGAATAAGGGGTCTGTCGTTTTGGCTGCAGCCGGTGATGGCTTTTGTCATATTTTGGCTCGATTACTGTAACTCAGTGCTAGCAGCCATTCCGTCGTCAACTCTACACCCACTACAGCGGGTAGAGAATACTGCGGAACGGTTGGTGTTTGAACTGCTGCCTCGTGATCACGTGATGCTAGCTGTCATTCAACTACACTGGTTGCCTATACGCTGGCCAATTTACTACAAGCTTTGTATATTAATGCACGCACTCCACACTGGACGATGCCCTTCTTATTTGGCCGACATCGTTTCGCCGACGTCACACGACAAACCAGAAGCAGACTGCGATCCGCGGACTCTACGTACTATACTACACCACGTCAGCATGTACTAAGTTCGGCGAGCGCGCGTTTTTCTACGCAGGACCAGCAGCCTGGAACTCTTTACCTGCCGATCTACCAGGAATAGGCTACAGAAGACAGCAGCCTTAAGGAGAAGTCTGAAAACACGTTTTTTAATCGGCTTTTGACATTATCTAACATTTTATTAACCTTTAAATTTGTATTTCATAGACGGTGTAATGCACCCATGTTGTTTTAGCAATGGGGACACTAGAAATGTCACATTGACATTGGTGCGGACGGACGACCGTAACTATAGAGCCTTTCAGTGAGCACTGCTGCGTGCTAGATGAGCCAAGGTTGTTGTCAATGTTGACTCACCGTCACCCTCCTGGTAGGCCTAGTTGATGACGCTCTGTGTTGGGTTTACCGACCTGTGTCTGTCCGTCTGTGTGTCCCACTGTTCGTACGTCTGCCCGGTCGTGTATTGATCACTCGGTGTTGGTACGGTAATCTTTCAGTCGTGGTGTCTTCCTCTGCCGGTCCGCGGCCCGGCGTAGCCCGCCCGCCGGCCGGTCCGGCTCTGCCCTGGCCCGGCTGGGCGTCTTGTCGCCATGGCGGCGTCCTACTGTGACGTTTCACCTTTGCTCCGTCCGTCTGTCCGTCTCTCCGTCCGCCTGTCTCTCACCGTGCCCTGCTCTGTCTGCCTTCCCCTCTGTGTGTATGTTCTCGTCGTGGCCGCTATTGATCTTACTCACTACTGCTGCTGCGGAGCCGGGCTGCTGCTGCTGGCACGCCTCCGCCAGAACCGTGGAGATAGTACAGTAGTAACACTATTTTGCCGGTCTCGGAGCGACGCCAGAACTGTAGCGATAGTCCGCGCGCACCACGCTGCCTAGAAGACTAACGAAATTGTTTCAGTTACGTGATAACCAGATAGATTGCTGTGTATAATAATCGACCCATTAACTAACCACCGTCTCGATTAGCCTGTTTACCGTCAGTTTTCTTTCCCCACATGTGACAGAAGAGACCCTTTGAGAATAAGTGACACCAGTCCTTCAGTGTGCGAATTAAGCTAAAAGAACTAGGGGGTCCGCTGCCCGCAAGGTCAACATAGATGACAAAATAGGGGGTTGAATATATGAACTAGGGGTCGAACCCCCACACCCCCCCGGTAATTCCGACACTGCAGTCACCCAACGCAACTATCATATACTGTAATTGACAGTTCAGTGATTTCATTAGTGTGCATGTTTTGCCACATACCACACAGTTGTAAACCGTTGTTTTCAGCATTGATGTCTGTGGACGCGCAGTGTGGAACAGTATTTCACCAAACGCTTCAGGTTAGCCTAGGTACCCTACTTTTCTGACGCCAAAGAACTTGATGAAATTGCAGTGGCTTCACCGGCAGTGATGACGCCAACTACAGGTGGGATAGTTTAAATTGGCGATTTTCGACCAGGGTGCAAGATGGGGACATAGTTACTGTGATTGTGAAAGGATGATAGGAAATTGTGTGATCAATCGAATGATATCATTTTAACTGTCCACTCCTATTTGCAGATTTTCCACTGCCTTTTCCGTATTTGGAATGGGTTAAGATACAAATTATGAACTTCAGATTTGGTATGCCTATTGAGCTAGGTGAGTGCCAGCCTAAGCAAGCATAACAAATTATCTCCAAAATGAGGCGTGGTCAGGGTCACGTGGCCTGTCTAATTTCTCGGAAAAGATGCAAGTTGGTGACGTGTTTGCTACCGGTCGCTAATAAGAAGTCACCTATCGAATATTGCCCATTCCAGTCACCTCTAGTGACCTTAAAACCTTTAAAATGCAGCTTCCCGTACCGTTTTGCAGCGCATGACTACTGCTGCGGGCGCTCGATTTGTTTGTGATAGCTAAGCTTCTTATTACGATTTCTCGTCGTCGGATCGGACTGGTGTTGCTATGACGACGGTGCAGTCGCTGCGTATGATGATGGTGTATGAAGATGAAGAAGGACCTTTGATGATGATGATGATGATGATGATGCGTATGTGTGACTGTGTGTGCATACTGCGTGCATAGACAGGTGCCGGCGTGGCTTAGTGGTAACGCGAAGTTACTCTACGTCGGGCCCCGGGACGAGTGATCGTCTTGATTGTGGCAAACCACCTCCAGCCACCCAGGCCAACTCAGCCTGGCCATCCATCCCTTCGATGACTTCGGCCATTGCTGGGGAAGATATAGCGAGTTCTGCGTACTCTGTTAGGAGGTCTGCTGGCATACTGATCTAGTGAGCTAAAGGCGCTGGTTGTTAATTGAGGTGCTGACCGGCTGAACCCTGGCTGGCTCGGAGCACCACAGAAGGGACGAGCTTCCACTGAACGAACCTGGTTGAATCTCTTCTTCTATCTTCTTGCCGACTGACTGCAGTCACTTGCTGGTCGGACTGAATGCCGCGAGCTGACGCACCCACTCCCTGTTTACAGTCGCACGGCGAGCCGAGCCGAGCGGCCGCCGTACGATACGGGCGCGCGGCGCCTGGATGGTATCAGGTGGATTGCGTGGCGTTGTGGGGTCACTGCGTCTTCCCGGTTTGTGATGGTACAGGGAGAAATATTTCGATGTTTAACGGTAATAATTTCATTTACAGAGTGTATGTTAATATGCAACGATGTCGGTTTGGCTTAGCGATAGCGTTGATGAAGTTGCTTTACATGTAGCCCGGTTAGTACCGGGATGGGTGACCATCTGCTGCTGTGTAAACTATCTCTGTGCATAACCAGCGACTGAGATCAACTCAGCGTGGTTAGGCACAGTGCATAGTGAGTCCAGCAAAACTTTGGGAGTGAACGATCACACACACGATCTGTTTTCAGTGGTCTTGTAGCGTAGGCTGGCGTCATGAAATCCGTACTATACCGCGGTGTGTGCGTCCATGTGGCTTGCAAAACACGATTACTGCTTTACGTTTTAGCCGTCCGCGGTAATGTGTAATTTCTAAGACGAAGAGCTTCGTACCGATGTTGGTATTAACCGAACTCTGTTTTGTAAATTTGTTAGTATTTTCTGTGTTGCTAAAAGAGTGGGTTTAGCAGTTTTGTGATAATAGTAATTTTATACCGTTAGTAATAATAAGTTTTAATGTATTTTAATATGAATTCATAAAGTCAATATATCTGATGTGAGTCCCCGTACGTCACGCCGTGCCGCCAGGTGTTGGCGTGGCGCACAGCTGGTTGTGCCGTGACGATACACGATACACCGTTGCAGCTGTTGCGGCGGTTGTACTGTGGCGTGCACCGCGCCCCGCGCCCTCACCGCTTGTACACGCCGACCGACCGGTCTGACGTCGGGTTTGGAAACAGGGTGCTTTGCCTTGAAGCCATCCGCGGTGGATTTGCGTCGTCTCATCTTGTCGGTTATTCCGTTTTACGCTCGCGCGACTTTTTACCGCGCCGCGATTGTTTGCAAGCGCGGTATGTGCTGTCTACCCGTGCGTACTACTCACGGACTGTCTCTTCAGACTCCTTTCCTCCTTCTATTCCCGTCACCCTTTTTTTCTGTCACGAAGATCTAGGCTAAATTCCGACGGTCTCAGTGGGCGCTAAATAGCGGTGAAGCAGTCCAGCCTTGAGTCCATATCTGCCGTCCTCGGACTTGGCCACCCTTAGTTCGAGTCCATGTTTACGTCCACATATAGCTACAATGTATGCATACATACAGGACCAACATTCCCGTTTTTGTTAAGATCAAGACAATAAAGGCATCATAAAATGGAGTCTGTGAAAGACATGTCTACCCGCCCGTCAAGAGTAATTTGTCTGGAGTAAACGAGATGTGGCTGGTATCGAACTTGGCCTAGGTATTATGGCTCAATCTCGTCTTTGAACGCGGAGTCGACTAGTAATGGACTTGGACTCATGCTGGACTCGTTACAACTTTACAAGTCTGATTGACACTTATAGACAATTTTTTTATACTGCTACCTTTATTGGTGAATTACAATTAAACATTGAGACTTGCAGTTATCTTACGCTAGACAGGAAGCAATATCTTTAAGGGGACCTGACGGGGTTGTGAAATGAAGGGGTGTAGAAAAGTAACTATTCGATGCAAAGATGATGCGGTTACATGACGTAAACTGTATAGAGGGGCTGGGACATACTATATATAACCAGAAGTTTAACAAGTCACGCAAGTGGTCAAAGAACTTTTACGAAAGTCTGCATCGCCATCTTGTCACCTTGACCCCTGTCTAATACATGATTGCATGGGCCCGCATAAGTCAGCCCCTCAAACGGCATCTCGATCGGTTCAACTGTTTTTGCAGGGCTCACGAACGTGACAGACAGACAGACCATGCTACTCCGTCTGTAGCAGTAGCCCGCATCTTATGCACTGAGTGCACGTTATGCGGCCTAAAATTGAATATAGGTATTAAACTAACCATAAAACAGTTGTTTCCTTTAAAAAACACAAAAGTGTATCAACTTGCCCCATTTTTGGTGTAATTGCCAGATAGTTTTCCTGGCAAGGTTGGAAGGTCCTAGAACCCTTGCCTCCATAGCCAGCGGTGAGTGGTGACTCCCATATTCTGTAAGTAACCTTTTCCAGATATTCTAAAATGGCAGTATGTGTTGAAAATAACATTTGCTCAGCTGAAATATTATGGAAATCTTCCTTGCGAACGTAACTAAGTGTTCTGTGAACTTGTGAAATCCTTTCCGATGTACATCGTTAATCCCACAACGATGTGTGACTACTCATATAAAGATATTGTCTTGGTGTGGTCTGTCTGTCTGTCACGACGGTATATTGTTATGTGAAATGGCTAAACGAATGGAGATGCTGAACTAATGATTTTTAACAAATTTTAAAATTTGATGAAATTTGTTGATTTTCAAAAGTCTTGAAACCAGAGGTCATAGATTCTTAAGTCTGTGGTTGGCGTGATGTTCTTAAATTTACGTGCTGCGAATATTGCTTTTTACTGACCGAATCACGTTATTAATGCGTTATATTGTCTTTTTTCTTAGGTGTTCTCTGCGTTACGTCCGTCAGAGTGCCTAATATTGGCCTGCTGTTGTTGTGCGCTTGTTTTCAGCGTCTGACAAACCGCATGCGGCTGAGGTACGGTACTGCCGAGCAGATCAGATAAGAACCGTTGCCCGCCGTACCGGTACATAAAGGAGGAATTCGTTGCACGCACACCACACTTTCCTGTGGTGTAATACACCTGTCGAGATGCGAAGGTATTGACGGCAGCATTCTGCCAATGATTGCTGGATACTTGACAAATGGTAAGCTGCTTTCTCCACCCATCAACTCCCGTTGGAAAACGGCCGTTTTCCTGTGGCCTGGGTGGCTGGTTTGTCTCTCGTCCACGTGTTCCGGAAGATAATCTATGAGAACAATTGGCACAGATGTTTTCACAAGCTGATTTCTGTTCTAGCAATACTGTGATTGATTGATTGATTGAGTTAAGGTTTTACGCCCCACCAGACACAGAATGGGTCATTTCGGAGACGTTCTTCCCTGCCAGAATCTTGGCCTGTTACTGAAGAAATAAGGTGTCGTCGCCCTAACGGGACGTATCACGACTGGCCCGCCGTGCAGTGTCACAGATGACGACAAGGACAGACCACCGGCCGTTACTAGTCGGCCCCCTACACTGTGTGTAGGCGGGCCAGTAAAAATACTGGGAAATGTACGGTGTATCTTTCTACGATAGAACAAACCTTCGCTCAGTTCTTGACGCTATTGGTCGGGTGGCAGTAGGGACGCAGTGCCTGTAGTAAGCCTGTCTTACAGCAATCTGATCAGGTTCACCTTGGACGACCAGGCTAACAATCCTGGAGCAACCGTTGAAACTAGACAGGTGTGCTGGTTAAACAAGACCACAAGTATTGATACTGCAGTCACTGGTCATCTGAGCTGTGTTAAGTAGCGTCTAAATTATGTGAACCTGTAAAACCAGTAGTTTGATCACTCTTGTGGTACTGGCGTTAGAGAGACAGTAGTCTAGTGCTTAGGGCGTCCATCTTGAGACTCAATGGTCGTGAGTTTGATCCCCGGCTGCCGCAATGTCTGGCCGGTTGGTACTGTGATGGTGACCATCTTCGGTATTGTATATAACCAGCCACCTAGGCCAACTCAACCTCCTACCCTCTGTGGGATGGGAAATGCGTACCGGCCAAAGTGCGGTGATGCTCTGCGGCTGGGGAGTGAAGGCAGGATTTGCATATTCCATTTGTAGATAAACATGTGGGTGGCAGGTAAAACTTGTGTGATCCCTTTAACACGTGCTGTCCTGAGTGCTTTAGAGATGAGTTTGATAATTAAGCACTATACAGATCTACGCCAGTACATTTTTTTTACAGTGCCCCTTTCTGGAGGAGTCCCATGGTGGACTGGATGGGGGAAAGGATGAGACTGATGGGTAATTTTCTGTGATTGGGGCCAATGCCCTTTCTTTTATTTAGTCCTTTGACACGGTTGGTTGATCTGTATAAAAGTGGAAAAAGTGGAGCAGAAGGACCAAGGGAACCAGCTAACTCAGGTTCATTTAAAAATTGGTCATAAAATGGATGTAGTGTACTACAGGTAACATAAAGTTACCAAAATACATAAATGACTGATTGTTGTTCCGAATTTCTTCAGTTGATTGATTCGTTTTTTTCGATGGTCATGTGAATGTGATAGCAGTACCAATTCACTGCAGAAGTTCAGCATAACGTGACTGTTGATCTAACACAGCTGTGTGCAGTTTCATTTTGATATACCAGTGTTTGAATATGTTATTCTTATAAACATCACGTCATTGAGCGGGTTATCCCAAAATAACTGACACATTTTATTGAGCACTATTAATGTGTCTGGAATCGACTTCCAGTTTCGTTATCATACACTTATTCTAGTCACTTTCTTTCATATTTAATCACTTTTGCCAGTACACAGGTCTGTGCATTGCTGTTAAGACAGGAAGCTGAGCTATTGCAGATCGACCGCGCGACGCGCTATGTTAGTACGTTCGTGCTATGTTTCACGAGGTATGGGAGTTAGAAAACTTTCAGTCAGCAAAAGTGACCTTCAGGGTCATTCAACGTCATTGGCAATGGTGCCATTCGATAGGCTGCATACGATTTGCTATTAGTCTTCCATTGCAACTATGTATCCATCTTGCACCGTTAACGAGATATTATCACTTATTTCCGAAAATTTAAAGAGGTCACGCAACTCTGAACACATCCCTTTTGGGGGTAATATATCATGCTGTAACAATCAGCACACGAAATTTCAAGTGCCTAGCTTTGCCAATTCCACAAATATGATTGGGGCAAAATTTTTAAAAAATGGGTCACATGATCCCGACCACTTCCATTAGGGGATAGATAGTCTTTCATCCCAAGGCTAGCACTGGATATATTCTACCAGCACACTAAATTTGGCGACTCTCCCTTCAGCCGTTCCGAAGAAACGATTGTGGGCATCAAAATGGAAAGTGGATCATGTGACCCTGACCACGCCCGTTTTTGGGTGGTTTATCATCCAAAAGCTAGGATTTGATACAGTCTAACACTAACTGTATGCAAAATTTTACTATTATATCTTTGGCTTTACAGAGCTATCATTTGGGCCCCAAAATTTAAAGTGGGTTACATGACCGACCACACCCCTTTTAAGGTCAAATATCGAAAATAGGGTGGTTTGGGGTAGTAGGGGTCACTCAAGGTCACTGGAAATAGCACCATTCGATAGAGTGCATACGACTTCCTATTAGTGTTCTACAGTAACTCTGTCCCTATCTTGCACTGTTTCTAAGATATAGCAAAATATTGGTCGAAAATTGCTGTTTTAACCTACCCCATCTCTATTTGGCGCTTTCGTTGGGGATGACCCCGTTGGAATTTCGCCGAGATTTTTGGCATCAGAACACTAGAGTCCCTTGGCTATCTATCGTATGGCGTTATTTGTGTCATCCTACGTTTAGCCTTTTTGGTGCAGTGCCGGCTTGTGATGAACAGACAGACACACGACGACAGCATATACCGCGCTAGCATAGCGTCGTGTGGTAAAAACGTGTTTTCAGCAAACTATCGTACTAACACTGTGGTTCTCGCATATTTATCTCCGGTCACTTTTACCTTGTAACAACTAGACAACTAAACTAGATTTCTTGTGCCCTGTGATTCCTTGTTATTAGGCCCAGTCTACTGTCCTTTTACAGTGATGTTTATTTTTCTTTGCAGTATCCAACGGGTATTAATTATGTACCCTATTAGCACACGACTCGTTTAATTTCCAGGACAAATAAGACTTTCTTTTCTCGTACACGTAGTGTTTGCAGCTAGCTCTCTTCCGTAATGAACTGTATGATTACGCGCGTGTATGGTTACACTGATTATAGTGCAGAAACTAGGTCGGGCACTATGAATTATTGTGTGGTGTTTGGTTTGTCTCTTTCTGTCTGTCTGGTAGTTGGAATTTCTCTAGAGGGCTTCATGCATGAGACCTCTTATTAGCAGTCAACCGGGTGGTCGTGGTCAGTTTCACAAGGGATTTGTGCTAGACGCCACGTGGTCACTGCCCCCTTATTATCAGACGTAGTCCATGGTACGAGTGATTGTCTTTTACGGCAGACCTGCAGTGTTTTTGACAGCTGAAGTTGCTTCATTTTTTGGTCGACTCTTCAGAGTCGACCTAATAAAGCCAGTCTCTAATGTCCGTACTTTCGTCCGTCCACAAAACGTTTCTTAAATTTCAATTAAATTTTGCATGTAGCTAGAGGTCGATGAGTGATGCATGACGGTATGCCGTATGACCCGATCCGAGGTCAAGGTCACGAGCCTTTGAAAGTTCGAAATCCTTCCATTTTCAAAAACTATCTCCGCCATTTACAACGGCAGCTGGCAACTGACCATTGATTCTTAAACTAGGGCACAATATCTAAATTTGTTTGGGCCGGATTTTTGATATTTGTCCTAGTTTTTGTTTCACGTGACTTTGAACTTGGCACAAACGTCAGTTGTGAAGAGTCGACCGTCCCGTACTGGGCTAATTTATTATAGACAGCTTTCATACTTGTTCATTTAGGTGAATGCATACATTTCAATACATCCATTCTTTGTTATAATATGAGTAAGGAAACTGTCCGTGAAATGTGTCAGTATGTTTATTTTGCGTGGTCTTTGTTAGCATCTATTCTGAGGCCGGTAAAATAGCCTGATTTCCGTTTAGTTTACATGGCATGGCATGGCTGAGGTATACATGACCTGACTGAGGTCGTTTTGATCCGGGGGTGCTTAGGGCGATTGTGTCATGTTTAAGAGCATCTTCACCGGTGGTCAAATTCCTTCAGCTGTGGTGTCAACTTTCAAGTGCCCCCTTCTTATCCTCCATTTTCCTCATTTCTCCCTCCCGTAGCCAAGCGGCCCCTTCGAAAAGCGGAAAGGGTTTTGGGCAGCGTTGTCACCTTGATTAGGGCGAATCTCCATGCAACCGAAGTCGGTTTTGGTAGACTTTGGGCCACGTGATAATAAGGGAGCATCACTTTTGTCAGTGCCTAGGTGCCGGCCACCACGGTGGAGGTGGCGGCGGCTGATGGTGACGGTCGTGATGGTTGATGCAGGAATCGTCCATGAAGTTGGCGGCCGGTGGTCCAGCGGCCGGCGGCGCCGTCGTGAAGGTGGACAACGTGGCCGCTAAGCGACGACCGAAGAGCACGAAGCGCAAGAAGCCGAGCGACACCGGGGCACTGCCGCCTCAGACGCGCCTCGAGACGCCCAAGTCGCAGGACTGCGGCGGCGTGAAGCTGGAAACGGGGTCGATGGGTGGCGGCGATGACTCCGGCATCAACATGAGCGAGACGTGGCAGCGCAATGGACACTCGGCCGACTTCATCCGACAGAGTATCGGTCAGTTCTGTTCAACATCGTTCCCGCTCCCATGGGCCGCCGCCCTGTTTGTAATGTAACTGCTAGATTGTCCGTGTATGAGACTTCTACCGTTCAGTGTGTGTTTATCCCCGCGAAAGCGAGGGAGTGTGTTTTCACCGGCGTTGGTTTGTGTGTCTGTCTGTGACCACGCTAACTAAAAAGATTGTGGACGGATTTGCACCAAATTTTATGGGAAGGTTCCTAGGGGGAAAGGGAAGACCAAGTTCGTGTTTCGTTACGATCGGTAGAGGGATGTGGAAGTAACAGTCAAAAAACTCCGTAAACCGGCGATTGTTTACAAAATAGCTGCGTCGGGAAATTTGAAACTAGCGGGCCGTAAAATAGTAGGTGTGGCAAGTGTTGCCAAGTGTTGGCGACAAAAACGCTTTAGCGTTGATTTATACTCTCCCAGAGTACTTTCCATCTAGTTGACGATTCTTTCGGTGTTTCGACACTGTTGGTTGCATCCGGCCCGTAAAAAGTATGCCAATTTCCGCAATGGTTCATTTGCGGAACACAGTGGAGATAGAAAACAAGCAACCGAGATGGAACTGGTTAACCCAAGGACATCTGGAAAAGTCCGCTGACCAGATGTGTTTGTGTATTGTACGCTGTTGACAGGTGTACGTTCGTCTGTCTCTCTGTATGTCATGAATATTAAGGCATAGTTATAATTCTTACAGAAAAACGTCGCTGCGACAGTGTGTTTGTTTGTGTGAAATATCCCAGGTACATACAGTTAGCTTGAACTTGTTAATACGGTTTATTGGGCAAAATGTTGATGATCCTCTTCCGTCCGGGAAGAGTCCATACGCGTTGTCAGATGCTGTATGTCCCAGTTGACACGTGGACAGCTGTGAGATTGTTTGGCTGGCTGGTGCAGCAAAGGTAAAATGGAGTCGGATGGTGAATGAATTATGTTTTTAGGCTGTCCCGTACTTTTGTCCGATCAGATATTGTTATCACTATTTCATCTCATGAACGGCTTGAACAATTTTGATAAAAATTACAGGGAATATTCACTATTCCCCACTAATGACCTGGTTAGATTCTGGGGGTCAAAGGTCAAGGTCACACCTTGGGTCACGTACACGGTGGCAAAGGTAACCTAATACATGTATGCAAAAGTAAAGTGACAGTGCAGATAAGGCGAATGCTAATTTGACTTCATTATTTTAAAACTTGGTTTGAAACCAAACTTAAGAACTTAAACTTCAGTTTAAAACTTCCGCTTTTGACGTCTTTAGTCCTAAACTTGAAGTATAAGCGACAGATAGTGCAGTGCTTATGAATGAAGTGTATGCGGATTGGAAGAACTGTTCGAGCTCAGTGTGGATACTTGTGACGACTACCT
>Ga0209780_1003141_pt1 | contig 12155 bp, 13 predicted proteins | sample WorMetexBAHAMAS2_FD_187384 | JGI IMG/M metagenome (GOLD analysis project Ga0209780, IMG submission 187384) | Marine gutless worms symbiont microbial communities from Max Planck institute for Marine Microbiology, Germany - Inanidrilus exumae... | ecosystem: Host-associated > Annelida > Digestive... | reverse complement strand
ATTAACCATAAAGTATTTTAAAATACCATTTTAAATACATTTTAAAGGCAGTATTTTGAAAAGTATTTTAAACACATTGTCCAAAGTATTTTCCCCATCAATGGTATTCAGGCTGTATTGCTCCTGACATTTTAAATAATGATTCTGAAAAAAATGATTACAGACCACTTTAGTGCTCCCGTAGTACGATCGGTCCACTCTGTGTGTGTCTGTGTGTGTTCGTTCGATAACTTTGGAACGATATGACCTTTGACCTAGATTTTCAGCGTGATGATTCATCTGAGCCCAATATAGGTCAAATTCGTAGGTGAAGGTCATCGGTCAAATTTCACGTGGCTGTGATTATGGTTAGAGTTAGGCTACGGTATAGGCCAACAGTGTACATTACTGTCGGAGTCTGTGTTACTGCTGTCGGCCTCTGGCGAATGAGATTGAGCTAAACTGGTCGGTGTGACCTCGAGTTAGGGTTTATCTAGTTAACTGGAAAATTTGCCCGCTTTTGTACGACAAATTCGCCTTTATAGCAAACCCGCAACCGGAAAATAAATGTACATAGCAAATGACGTAAAATGTTAAATAGGCCTATGTAACTGATTTTGTATGATTTGTACGCCGTTAGTCGCCGATACGCCGATGGGTCAATGCGTTAATTAGTCACACCGTCTGACCGTGTCTTGTGTCTGCTGTAGAGACATCGTCGCCAGTCAGTTACGACGTCGCTGATGAACACTCGGTTCACATAGTAACACCGCTAGTTGCAGCGCTTGCGGTCGTCAACGCGTTCGTTATGGCTCTACTTGCAGTCGCTTTCATCACTGATGCAGGTATCTCGTACTTACACACGTAGGCCGGCATATTTTGTACCTCTGAGCCGGCCGCGTGGGTTAGTCGGCATAATTCTGTCTCGGGTTTATCTGATAGCTGTAACAACATTATTGCGTCACCACTGGTGCTGCACAATATACACTCCCGCGAACTCGCTCGAAGCTGATTGGCTTACGCGTCATTTTGACCCAATGACCTCCGAATTGACAAATACAGGGTTACAATGTACTCGTAAACTATCAGGTAGAAGTTAATGGTGGTGTAGTCATCTGTACTGCTAAGCTGCCAAGTAATATAACGCTGGGCAGAGCTGACGACGGAGGTCTCCAGTAGATCAACAGTCACGTAATTTGTTGCGGTGGGCAGTAGGCTTTCCACAGCAGCGGCGTACGCTATTCGTGTGAAAGGCAGGGGTTGCGGTACACGTAGCGCCGGTCCACGAGATGTGTCTGTCTAAACCGAAAACTATTAAGTGACGGAAGAGAAGGAGAGCGCGAGAGATCAGACACGTCCCAACAACAATGTCGAAGCAACGTTGTCGAATGCTACAAGTCGAACGAACGATTCTTTTAACGAAGTCAAAACAAATTGAACATGTTCAATTTGTTTCGACGTTGTCGAAAGGACGAAATTTGTTCGACGTTGTTGCCGACAACGGCAACAATGTCGAAGCAACATTCGACTTTGTAGAAAGAACGAAATTTTCTGATAAACTAGTTCAACAGTGTTGGTAACAAAGTCGAACATGGCATCGACAGTGTCGCTGGTGTGAACGGGCTTTATAAACCTGTGATAATGATCACGCTGTTCGGTGTAGGTGATGATGGTTGGCAGCGTCATTATCATCATCGTCGACAGCAAGAGCAGCAGCAGCAGCAGCCGGTAGAGTCGGCCGTTGCCATGCCGACGTCACGGCGTCTACTGTTCGTCGTCTGCTACGCCACATTTCGCGCCACCTACTCAATCGTCGTCACGTTCACGCTGCTGATGCTGCTCGTCAGGTACGCCAACAGGTGAGTCGTCCCTCCGCCTCCATGTCGTCAGTGGTCCAGCTAGAGCTTTCGGTCTGGAGTGTGTGTGTTCGGACAATAACGTTCGAGTCATATTCCGTGTTCTGTAGTTTCCGCCTACATATAGTGTCGCGAGCCAAACTAGTAACGGTCACTGGTGTCTGTCATCTGTCGTCGTCTGTAACACTCCCATATGCAACGTAACTCACCAGGGGGCAGCACGCGACGGCGGGCCAGTAGTGTTGCGTCCCGTTAGGGCGACACCTTGTTTTTTCGCTCTTGGTACCGTGCGCTAGATTAAGCTGGCACGTCTTCAGCTTTTTTGCACACGTGAATACGTCGTCTCGTATCGTATCGTATGGCAGTTGCTGATCTTTTTGCGGATATGTCGATAATAAAAATTATAGCCGTTTCGTGGTAGACGGATGTCGACTGGTATAACGCGTGTTCGTGTACAGAGAATCCGTCGCAACGTTGTCGGAGTTCTCCAAGTACGTGGAAGAGGTGGACAGCGGTCAGCGAGTGGAGATGGAGCGCCTGCAGGCACTTGCAGGTGATGAGGTACAGCGACAGAACGATCTCGTCAACTCCACCAAGACATCTTGTGAAGAACAACTGATGCGGCTTCAGCGACAGTTTGAAGACGTGAGTTGCATGCGTCGTCAAGTAGTCAGTTGGAAATGACCAACTGCTTGCTCTGGTAGTTTGTTCCCAAGGACTTAGAAATTAGAAAACTGAGTTAAGTGTCTGTTATGGCTAATATTGGGACTGGGAAATCCATGTGTTAGCAAGGCGCATGGCTGAACCGCTATTGAGACGCGCTGGTGTTATTAAGAGACGCCAGAATGTCGTTTAACACAATTTTCAGTGCAATAAGGAATCCGTTCTCCAACTAACTAAAAGACAAGGTCGCCCTAACGGAACGTAACACTACTGGCCCGCCGTGCAGTGTTACCGTGGAGCTATAGTTAGACTGTCCAAAGAAAATGTGTGCCGATTTATGGCCTCAAAACATGTTGTCTCAGAAAGACTGATTTCAGATCACTGGATCTTGTCATCGATCGTGAGACTGTTCTAAACTAACAACATGGATACTATCAATGATGTCAGAATTTTTCAGCGCGACGCTTTGCAGCGAGCGGTATAGTGCGTTCATATTGTGCGTATACGCTGTTATGTGGCGTCTCTTTTCTATTCTGTTTTGTTTTTGTTTGTACTATTTTGTACTACCTCTTAAGGTGAATAAAGTAGTTCAATGTGCTGTTGGGTTGTGGCAGGCGAAACAGCAGCTGAAGATGCAACAGACGCCTGACAACCGCGTCATTACTGACGTCGTCATACAGTACACCAAACTCATGATACACAACCTCACCGAAAACATCACCAAGTTCAAGTGAGTCCATTAGCCCGCACGGCATCGCGATACCTAACGGCTTTTGTTTTACCGTTGTTGTGGTTCTTTCTTCTTTCTTTCTTTTAACGACGCCTAATCTCTGAGGTCACTGAACGGATCTCAACCGAACTTGGACACATATTCACTTATGACTGCCATTTGAAAAAATTTAGTCCGAACTATGTCACCTATGCTGACGAAATATACGTGTGTTTGTTTCTTTTGTTTGTTTTTTCTCTTTACTTAGTTAAGTTATTTTCAATTGTGTATTTTTATAATTGTTACTACCCTTTGTGGTGAATAAAGCTTATCATAAAGAAATTACAGCCGGTGAAATATAATGGCCTTGTATTCGGCGGCCATAAACAGTCAACAATCATTTATTTATCGGATTTTGAAAAAAGATCATTTCAGTCAGCTTTACGACAGAGACGAATATCGTGAAGACGGTATCAGTGTGCAGCTAGTGATGTGTTGCGTACAGGCGGGAGTTCAGCGTCTACGCCAGCAAGGCGGTCGACCGTCTGATGCGCAGCATCGTCCAGACGTCCAACGCCATCCAGGCCAACAAGTGGCTGGCCGCAGCGCGACTCGTCTACGATGCCGTCAAGTCGAGACGCGCCGCGCTCGGCCTCAGCACCAAACCGTTCTCCAGCTGGGCCGGGCTTCACGTCGACGTCCAGCAGATCGTCGCCGGTCAGACAATACTCACAACTAGAAGAAGCCAGCACTCGCAGGAGTGCAAACACCCACGTCGGCAATGTTTCTATGACTTGTGGCCTTCACTATCGACCGTTTGACCCCAAAAATAAATGGATTTCCAGGACTCATCGTGGAACATGTACGTGTCAAGTTTGGTGAATGGTGATCCTAGGTGTATCGGTTATTGAGACATGCGGAAAAACAGGCAGGCTAAAAATGCAGGTAAGCAGGTAAAAGCCGTACCCCGGCGACTGTCGTCGGCGTGGGTAACTAGAAAGCGCTCGCTCGAGGTTGCACCGACCACTCCTATGACCGTGAACTTTGACTTATGACATTGACCTTCAAATTCGACATTGACCTAGACCTTCCAAATATATAGGCCAAATGTCATTTGATACAAAAGTTATTGTCCGTGCACACACCCACACACCCACACACACTGCACATATTGTATTACACTAATATGGTCCTCACAGAGGGAAACCACCGGCATGCATCAGATACTGATGCACAACATCCTCCTCCTCCGCTAACTTGTACGTCGCTCTCACTGATCTTCATTTCGGTTCACGCTCGTTTCATATTGCAGCTCCAACAGTCTGGAATACTCTCGCTTCTACTCTTCGATTCGTCTCAAACCTTGAACACTTTCCGAAAACATCTTAAAACTCATCTTTTCCAGTCTGCTTTTAATAGCCCCTAGCGACTTGTCCAGCGCCTCTGATTCATTCTACTGAATGATTATGGCGTTTAATCAAGTTTTATTACTTACTTACTTACTTATTTAGTACTGCGGCGTTTTGGACAGATCTGTCGCTAAACGACTTTCCGCTGCCGAACGTGACCGAGTTCATCAACGTGGCTTCTCCATCAGCCGACCAAGTGCCGCGGACCCGGCTGTCTTCCGACACAGGCGGCGAGCTGCCTCGAAACCAGTGGTACTACGAGTACGAGTCGAACCCCCGCCGACGTCACCGGCATCGACATCAACCCGCCACGTCTGGCGAAGCGTTCGACAGACACGGCTTCAAGTTCATCGGGGTTGGCGGAAGTGACGTCACGGTCACGTGGGTGTCGTTCTTGGCCATACTGGTCACCATCGACGTGGTCTGGTTTGTACATCGCATGGCCAGAACGTACTCGACAGCTAAGATGATCTTGTACGGCTGGACTACGCCTACTGAAGGTATGTATCGAACGTTGCATTCTACTAACAAGCACTGTTGTGTTCTATCGAACTCGCGTCTATCAAATGCAACCTCTAAACGGCCAAAATTGGCATTTTTTCGTGGGAAAATATGTCCACCACAATCGCTAAACTGCCAAAATCGGAATTCGCACACCTCTAAAATTGTATGTCTAAAACTGTGACAAAAGGCGTGTTTTTTAAGACCTACCAACGCCTAACAGGCCGTGGCTGTTAGGCAACCGCAGTCTGACTCCGGTAGCTTAGGTCGCTGGTATACCAGGTCACATAAATTATTCCATATAAGGAAAGTAGGGGGCGTGGCGCGGTAGGTTTGGTAGGTTCTGGTAGGCCTTGAAAAACACCACTAAAACCTGACTTGTGGTAATATGAATAAGTTGCGTCTGGGATAGATCCATGCATTTTATATTTTCTATTAACGTTCCGTGATAACCAAGTCTCTATGTTGCACCTTTTCCGATACGATATCACTTGTTCAGGGTACGAGAATGTCTGCGACAATGAGCAGTTCTTTTCAGTTACGATATGTAAAATAATAATTTTCTACTGAGATATTTGTCAAAATAGCGCAATTTTCATACGTCGTTCGTATTTAACGCCACCGTTGAGGATAACTTCGGAAGGAATTTCGACAAGATGTGCTATGTGAGAACATTAGGCCTATAATTGGTTACCAAGTGGTGAAAAATTGTGGCAATATGTCTAGCCGTTTTGAGACCCAGCACAACTCTGACAGACACCAAGAGTTTTCCAACTTTTCACGCGTATCGTCTTGACGTTCGATCTTCTATGCACCGAAATAAACCCATAATTACTTTGCTTTGACGTAATCGTAACTTGAATATGGTTTTTAGCTTCATATGACTTCTCGAAATTAGCAAGAAACTTAAAACGCGGTATTTTATACTTTTATACGACATCCGCTCACGTCATCACGGACATTTAGTCTGTTTCGATCGAGAATCTAGGTTCATACGACCACACCGGCATTCCCAAGAATGTTTTTTTTTGCGCCCAGCCCTTGGGGGTAAATGCCCGGGGAGTTCGGGCCAAATTTTTCAAATTGCAGTCATAAGTGAATATGTATCCGAGATTAATTAGTTCAGGCGTCGAAATACAGAAAGAAGAAGAAAGAAAAAAGAAAAAACCACAGCGGTAAAATATAAGCCCTTCGGCATCGCGATGCCATGCGGACTAATTATTGTTCCAGTCTTTACTGGTGAGTTGTCTACACCAGAAATCGTGACGGCGTGTGCATATGTAACAATTAATTGTTTTTTCTTTTCTTTTTTCTTTGTATTTATTGTATTTATTCATTTTCTTGTTTGCTGCCAATTAATTTGGTGAATAAAGTTGACTATATGTCATATAGCAGAACTACATCGCGAAGCCCGTGGGTCTAAGTAATTTCTATTTACAGCTATTAGTGTCGGCCATCTTGTGGAGTTTAATTTATTGGTGTCCTCGGGTTCGTTGGCCATTGCAGCTCCTGTAGGTGAACCCTGGGTTTCGTGCACGTGTGGTTAAGAACGCCTTAGCGGCAGCAGACAGAAGCACGACAGTAGTGGTATTATGGGGTCCATTCGTAAGTGCTGACCTATGGCAGAAGATAAAGGCTTTTTTGAAGAGATCCTGGCGTTATGGTTTCACTACAAGCATTTGTGATGTTCAGGCATTGTTAGATTCAGCCATGCATGACTTGTTTGTTAAGATGCAAGACCCTGATCATTGTTTGCATCAGTTACTACCCCCGGTACGGAGCACAACGAATTCGTTAAGAGAACACAGGCGTAATTTTGAATTGTTCGAGTATAACTATAAGTTTTTCAGGCAGTCTTTTGTGGTAAATTGTCTTTTTAAATTTTTATAGTAGTTTATATACTAGTTCTAGTTGTGATGTTCTTTCCTATAATGTTTGTTTTTATTATTTGTGTTTTCTGTAGCACTGTAATGTTTCGACTTCTGTTTTTAATGTTCATGCATATACGTTTGATATGTGCACTAATAACGATTACTTACTTACTTACTTACTTATTGGAGGCATTCTGCTCCCGACGCTGGCCTTTGATGTAATGAGGCTCATGTTTGTCGGTCTGCGGCAGGAGACGAGCGACAGCAGGTGCCCGCCGACAGCAGCAAGACTACCGCGACACGACGCTGGTGTCGCTGGCTTCGGGACACCAACTTGCGGGTAAGTCTTTGATTCATTCCGTCTTACGTTACGGCCGTGCCAGGTGTCGACGCAGTCAGCTTGGATCGCTGTACAACGACGTCGACCGGTAGCTCGATCGTCTTTGGAGATTTGCGCCGGGTGTATCGTCGTGTCGACGGAGCTGTGGATGTCGATGCTTCCAAGTCAGATCAGGTGAACGACCGAGAAACATCGCCACTTGACGTAGCATGGCATAATGCAAATCATCAAATGCGCTGCGGTGTGGTCTGGCAGCATTATATAACTTTGGCCCTGACGTTATCACAGCGGAAGCCTAACCTTATCTCATTAGAGTTGCTGGCAATGGAGTGTGTGCGTGAAACACGTTTAGCAATGTACTCATTACATTGATATTAGTAAGTTAGTAAGTTAGTAAGGTGGCGTGGTGTCGCAACGGGTAGAGCGTTGGACTTGTGATCAACAGGTCGTGAGTTCAAATCCTACTCGGGACAAAAGCTGCGTAACAACCTTGGGCAAGTTGTTCACACCTATGTGCCTCTGTCACCAAGCAGTATAACATGGTACCGGCCAACAGGCGGTGATGCTGTGCAGCTGGGAAGGTAACCACAGGCCTGGCGGAAAGCAATGACAGCCTACCGCCGGGTGGATGACTTACAGTCACATGCGGGCTGACTGCCTGTACACAGGGATCAGCTTTGGGCCCAACGCTCGGTAACGAGTATGGGAAGCCTTTACCTTGAAGTTAGTAAGCAGTTTGCCACATAGATGTAAAAACTTTTTTACGTTTTTTTTATTTTGGTCACGTTTTTTTACGTTTTTTGACGTTTTTTTATTTTGTCAATGTTTTTATTTTTAAAAAAACGTTGACAAAATAGGCATGTTAGTAAGCGAAAGAACGGCAACGAAATATCGTCTGTTGAGTGCAGTACTCCAGGATTTGCAGTCCCGCTGAATTCTGTACTCCCATAAGTGCACGTAGGTTGCACAGTTGTAGGCCTACTTACGGGAGTGTAGAATTCAGTGGGCTGCAAATACTGAAGTACTGCATTCAACAGATATTTTTTGGTTTTCTGCATATTGACGAAAAAGAAAAAAGCTGCAAAATTTTGTTGTGTAGTTCGATGCAGTTCTGTTAGGCCTTAGACATTGGGGGCTAAACACAGGCTAGTCATCATCATCATCTCATCATCATCATCATCTGCGTTTATTTCAGACCGTAGTCCATAGAAACAGTAAAAAAAGCTAAAACAACAAACATACTAAGGTACAATAAAAACCATAAAGATAAAATTACAATACAGCAATGTCAGTATAGTATAGGTAACGTCAATGTCAATGTCAATGTCAATGCTAGTATAGGTAACGTTATTTTATTCAACGTTTACAACATTTTTAATTTTTGTTTTTTTTTGTTACGTTTTTAACGTTTATTATTTTTATTTGAACGTTTTTACATTTATGGTTTGCCACAGCTATATGTGCGTGAATTAGGCCCTTGTTACTTAAGTACTTGATTTCACTGCATGCTAGAAGAAGATAGCACACAGTCTACTGAATAAAATGTACACGATCCTAGCTGTACGCTATAAGCTTTTGGTGGCAGCGAAATTGTGCGATCGATTAAAAACCTTAAACACTTTCTCTCAGTCGTAGTGCGATACTGCCACTGGTGTATTAAATGCGCAGATAATGAAGACAGATTTCGTGCCCAAGCTGGTCGCCGGCGTCACGGCGTGCTGTGCCGTCTACGTTGTCGTCACTGTCGCTGATCGCCTGCTGACCGTCAAGACACTCGCATCCGTCGGCTACTTCGACGCTCTGGTTCGCATCTCACGCGTGGGAGTAAATTACGGGGGACGAGTCCCCGCAGAATTTGGAAGTGGGGGACGCTAATGCAAATTGTCCCCAGGTTTCAAAATTTTAAGCACCAGATTACAGTGCAGTAAAAAGCTTACCAACCCATGACTCTGACAGAGCATTCAGAGTATTCCCAAAAGTACTTCTTCAACGTCCACCAAATCTCCACTTCCGACGGAAAGTCAACATTTTTTTTCTGGCGAAGACACAGACCGCTCATAATGCACCAAAGCACACCATTTCTATTGAAAATTTTGGAGGAGGGGCCTACAGATTCCTCCCCTGGTGGGGATGGGTACATCATCCCCACACCCTACCCTACCCTTCGTCCCCATAAAGCCTTTCTGATCCGCACCTGCGCCCCTCAGAATTCCGGCGAAATTTACGTCACTGATGTCACTGCTGATTAGTCACCAACTGTAGACTTTCAGTAATCTCGTAGTGAATGGCAGTCTTGCTGGCGCAAATGATTAAGAATGATTTACATCAGTATTTATTTCAATCACGCCCAAAACTGCGCAACATTCTTGTTACAGAGAGCGCAAGCAGATAAGTTTTCAATCGATCATGCAATTTCGCTGCCACCAAAAGCTTATAGCGTACAAGTACTACTATACGTATGCTTATTTATGCTTACTTAATTGTAAAGTGCAAGTATAAAAGCCTCCTAATTTTCGATTCGGAAAAAGAATATTTCACTGCAGGGTAGTTTCATGCAGCATTTATTCTCACAAATGAAACATGTTCGATATGCAAAAGCATCTAAAATGTTCCGATAGATTTTTATGAGCAGCAGCAGTTGTATGGTGTCGAATATGCGGAATAAAACTACGTCTGGCAACAAATTAAAACGTTTTAGTCGATTACTCCAACGTCGTTAACGTTAATTAAACGGTTAAAGTCGATTAAAGCAAGTAATTCAACATCGCTAGTCCATTCTTTTCGGAGCATATCTTTGTGCCGCAGGTTGAATATTACGCCGTAGAACAAAGATACAACAAGGCACCGTCGTCAGTCAGATAATATTCCTTCGTCCACCTTCGTTAAATTAACAAACCGTGAAATTTTGTGCATCACTTATTATTACGAGTTATCGGAATGAAATACGTGAGTAAGAAGACAAGAATTTTAACGCAACAGAAATTGTAATCGATTACATTTTTTAACGATTAATCTGATTAATTAGTCATTAAAAATCGTAGCGTGAAAATTGAACTAACATTCCATTAGGTGTCTCCGGTCGAGTCGACGTACGAACTGGCTCGTACTCGCGTACGTACGAACGCTCAGAGAATCAACCGGTTCGAGCTGCCGTTGTACGGTGATCTAGTCGACGCAAGGGCGAAGCGTCTGCGGCTGCTGCTCGACTTGTATGCCGACGTCCAGCGCTCGACGCGCGCCCACCGCGACGCCGAGTACTGCGCCTGGCGACGTCTCATGTCTCCCGGCGAGACCTGCCACTGTACGAGGACGCCGACCCCGTCGCTGACGTTCGACGGTTGTCTACTGCCGCCCGTCGCGCCCCGGCATCTGCCCCGGTCTGTACCAACGTCGCCCCGTCATCCGACTGAAGTAGTAGGAAAGTAAGAGTTGAACGATAATCGCCCTCATTGGTCGCGTGGAGTCATGTGACCATGCCCACTGTGGGCGTGGTCACGTGACTCCTCTCGACCAATGAGGGCGATTATCGTTCAACTCTTACTTTCCTACTACTGACTGACTTATCGCTTAGCATTTTTATCAACAACGGGGATTATAATTCCCGCCCGTAGTGGACAGTTTAGTGGGCAAATTTATTTCAGTATCTTAGCTACTCATACAGATCTAATTGCCTCGGACATCCTTCGATATTTACGGACCTCGTGAGCGGGGAAGGGAAAGCAATCGATGGCATCCGTTCGTCCGTCCGTTTGTTTCCACTCTGTCTTTTGAACCGACTGGCCTTTTAACTCGAATGTGTGTGTGTGACCCTGGCTCGCCTGGGATTGAAAGTAAAAGTCATTGGTCTAGGTCAAAGGTCAATGTCCAGCGTGTGTGGGCGCAGTAACTCAGTAACGCGGTCGGTCTGACCTCGATCCTCGATTGAGGACAGTTTTTAAAGTAACCTGGGACAATATCCGCACAATATCCCGGCTCTACAGCAGTTGACAAACTACAAGAAGCCAGCACTCGCAAAAGTGCAACCACCTATGCCGGTAATGTTTTCGTGACTCGTACCTTTGACCTTTTGACCCCGAAATAAATGGATTTCCAGGACTCGTCGTGTAACGTTTGTAAGTTTGGTGATCCTAGCTGCAGCCGTTTTTGAGATGCCGTGCGGAAAAGCAGACAGACAGACAAGCGGCGGTGAAACGCCGCGACTGCGGTGGGCGTGGGTAATAAACGGCATACGTGTTTGCAGTTGACTGTAGAGCGACGTGTGTCCGTCTGTGTGTCCGTGTTTGTGTGTGTGTGGTAGTCATGACGTGAGCCAGGTGCGTCGTCAGCTAATCGAGTCGGTCGTGCCGTACTTGAACGCCGCTCGCCAGGTCGTCGTCGACTCCTGTCAACTGGTCGCCGTCTTCATAAATGTCCTCATCCTCGTCGACCTGCTCAGTGCCGTCGTCTGGATCTATCTCCGACGGTCTGTATTCTAGACGACCCTCAATCGAGGTCGCACCGACCACTTTAGCTAGCTCGAAAATAGGTGCCTCTGCAGTGGCGAATCTAGGAATTGATGGAAGGGGGGCGCCACCCAAGGTGTGGACCCTCCCCCGTATAGGGGTTTGGGGCTGTGCCCCCAGCCGGGGTGCAGGGGGCAGAGCCCCCGCTGGGGAGTCTGGGGCGTGCGAAGCCCCGCAGAAGCTGAAGCCTAAGAATACTCTAGAAGCGTCTCAGAAGCGCTCTGGTGATGTAAACGTCATGTGTGCATCGTCGACAACTCACTCTTAATTTTTGCACAATTTTTGTATTTACAGCGTTTTTGCGCCAATCTGACTGAATATAAGA
>Ga0209780_1003140_pt1 | contig 12156 bp, 3 predicted proteins | sample WorMetexBAHAMAS2_FD_187384 | JGI IMG/M metagenome (GOLD analysis project Ga0209780, IMG submission 187384) | Marine gutless worms symbiont microbial communities from Max Planck institute for Marine Microbiology, Germany - Inanidrilus exumae... | ecosystem: Host-associated > Annelida > Digestive... | reverse complement strand
AATCCTGAGTGTAATGGCCTGTCACAGTTTAGAGAGGACACAGGCAGGCCCTCTGTGCCTATCCGAGAGATAATCTCAAAGCATGCCTACTATTAGTCCAACTAGCTGAGAAACTCACGCCCAGCCACGGAATTGAACCCGGACCAGTCGCGGTCACCAACCAGTCAGGCCTAGTAGCGCACTGTGGCTTTTGTGTGCATTAGCCCACTGAGCCACCGAGACAGGCCTGCGTATGTCAAGTGTTTTAACGTATTTATTTACTGGTTTTAAGTCGTCTGCATGCGCTTTGGACTGATTGATGCCACAGAACGGGGGGAGGTGACTGACGAGCATCGCTGACTATGTATCGCATGCTAAACGATGCTAACAGCAGTCACTGAGTGCAATGTTAACATTGTTTGCGTAGTTAGCGTTTTAGCGTCTTTTAGCATGACGCTCGCCAGGAGTAGATGTAGTTTCAATTAAATGTTGATTGTGGATATATTAAAAACTGATGAACGTTGAGCAGGAGTCAACGGCTGCATGTTTCGTATTAGTCCTACATATGCACTTTTAAGTCACCTTCAAGTTGACTCCTCAGGTTCATTCACACGTGAGTTATGTTGTGTTGTGGTGGCATGTGGAATGTTTTGTTGTTTTTGCCACAACATACCTCATGACACCGCAATGCAATGCATCCAGTATGAATGAATCTTAAAACTATTTCGTGTAGGCCAACAGTTCTTGAATTACAGCGTTATTTTTATCTGCAACCGCTTTGATTTTCTATACCGAGACGCTTTACGAGATCAGTAAAAGATTGGCCACTGTAACTGCTAGAGATGCAGTGTTTGGTTTGAAAATCTGGTATTCAGTCGAATAATTCGAACCCCAGATTTGAAATGTTGATTCCGGTTATTCGAAAAAATCCAAATAATGAATGGCTATGATTATAAACAAGCAGGCATATTGAAATGCAACAGCAAATATGTATCAGCATGAAAGTTTGACAAATAAAGTCTGACATAACACTAGAGAACGGCCAATTCAGGCAAAAAACGGTCGATGTCTGTTGTACCGATATTTAGGCGAAAAATTCTGATGTCCGATTCCGATGTTTAGTTGTTTACCAGAATTAGGATGCAATGCTGACTCGTGAACAGTCTAGGCACTGTTCTTAGTGAGACCGTCACACTTAGTGCACCCCCTACCGTTGTGCACATACGACGCTGAGCAGATATCAGTCACATCACGTCACAGACAATGCGATGCTGAACATCAGCAGACTCGGTGACTCATGTTGGCAATTAGTTGCTGGTTACGTGTGTGAAGTGCTGCAGTACGGCGTTTGCCGTCCATATTTCGTAACCGCTGAGCGGCGCTGACAACCCGAGTGAGTTGGAGTACGATATAAGGTACGAAAGCACGTCTCACACATGCATTGCCTGCCGGCACAGACCATATTTACAGCAACAGTTACATGAACACACATAGGCCAACACGGCACCCACCGTTGGACAAACAATGCAGATCAGCGATAATAATCTCAACGATGGTTATTTGCCACCTGAAAGACCCGAATAGACAGCCAGTCGACGACTGAGTGCCGCCGTGCTGTCCACCGCATGCAAATAACATGAGCTTCAATTCTGTGTCACAACGGTCGTGTCTGACACCTGGCCATTGCGCTGTCCTTCCTGACACCGCCTGCCGGACGACCACTCACATCGTTGACCGCTACTGCGGTCGGCAGCGAGGGTGGTTGTCCATGGCGGCTGGCGCGGATCTGACTTTAATGTCGTTGTACACTGCTTGCTATTTTTTTTACCAAATCAATATCCTCGATTTGCTGACGCTGATTCGCTGATCTAGCATGCTCCGATGTTGCCAATTTTTGATGTCTGATGTGTACATCGGCCGAACTCTACATGACAAGCTGAAGTTTAGACCGAACTTTATCGCTTTTTTAATGGTCAAAACACCGTTCGTTTGTTATTGCGGGCAGGAGTGCAGCCTACTCTGGACCCCAGCACTGAGACCTTATGTAGGTACAATGTGCTAGCCCAGGAGAGGAGGGGAATTGATTAGTGTATGCAAGTGTATGTGTGACATGTAGGGTGAAGGAAGGTTTAAGTAGGAGTGAACAGCTTGTCGAGTATTTCTATATCGTGTCCCCTCTAGGCATGGTCTAAGCCCGGACTTGCGCTTATGCAGTGCCAGCCCTGACTGACACTTATTCAGCGCCAGCGACTGGCGCTTATTCAGCGCCAGCCAGTGGACTTTGCCACGTCTATCTGCTTTGGCTCACGTCAGTGTGGCTAACACCTTGATGATGCTAAGTGATAATCAAGGCAGCAGCGGTTACAGTTAAATAATTCTTTGATAGGCGGACGCGCCCCAGCTGAGGTTTGAACCCCAGCCACTGTAATTAGTAGTTGCAAACTACCAGATGGCCGACCCTTCCGTCCAAAGGAAGCGTTATAAATAGCCTATACTAATAGTCTGTGCTATACTTTGCAGTCAAGAAATTTTCTTCTCAATCACCAGAAAACCAGCCTACAGGCTTGATTTCGTTCATGCCTGATTTATAGCATTTGCTTTAGAGGAGGGTTCGATTAGGCGGGAAAGGCAGGTTTTGGTGTGCTGCATTCAAAGGAGATGCCATTTTGTTACCTTTTTGGAAGATAGATTAGTATAATGTGATGCTCTTCTCAGCTGTATCGTCAGACATGAGAAACCCATAAACACTGAAAATGTGTAATAAATAAGTTACTTCTATAGAAGAATTTATGTCAGATGACACAACGCCTATGTACGAACCACAACTGTCAGATTTTGTTCATTTTTGGTGTATATTTTGTATGGTTTCCTTTACACGGAGGGTGCGAATAGCTGGGGGCAGGTTTTGGTGTGCTGCATGCAACTCAGTTAATCGGACATGCAACACGTCTACTTTATTGATATGTTATGATTAGTATATAAGGTAGTGCGGTGGCACAATGGATAGAGCATTGGACTTGCGATCAACAGGTCGTGGGTTCAATTCCTACTTGGGGCAAAGCTGCGTAACAACCTCGGGCAAGCTGTTCACACCTATGTGCCTCTGTCACCAAGCCGTATAACTTTAAGGAAAAAACTTAAATTGTGGCGCAAGTACAAGAATAATAAATGTGTCGCACATAAAATGCAATATTACGAACGGTGTCATTCGTGCAAAGCGTTAATATTTGAGTTTGAAAGGACCAAAGAGTTAAATGTTATTGGAAATGGCAACATTGGTGCCTTTTATCGATATATTAATACTCAATAGGCGTTTTTCGTGTAAAAGCGGCGTCGGTCCACTCAAATAGCCCACGCGCGAAACTGTAACGGATGATACGAAAAAGCTGCTTTACTAAATGATTACTTTAGTAGTGTATACACTCATGACAGTGGTGTATGTCCAGAGTTTAAGCATAGGATACTTAGCGGTTTGTCTTTGGGTAGCTTTGATATCACATCTCACATTATTCTGAAGTTTGTAAGAAAGTGTAAGACTGGCACTTCTCTGGGACCAGATGGCATACCGCAATCATTTCTGAAGCAATTTATTTCTCAGTCATTACTGCCTTTGACTGAATTATTTAAATATTTACGTCATCTTGGTCATATGCCGTCACAATGGAAGACTGCTAACATAACACCCATCTTTAAAAAAGGACTATCATCTGAAGTTTCAAATTATAGGCTAATCTCAGTAACTTCTATTTTTTGTACGGTAAGTTGTTTGAACGTTTAATACAAGATAAAATTCTTACCTACCTGTTTGATAACAATTTAATATCACCCCATCAGCATGGATTTCTTACCAAACATTCTACCTGCTCTCAGCTGCTAGAAACAGTAAATGACTGGTCAATAGCCTTGCATAATAAACATGTTGTTGATGTTGTATATTTTGATTTTGCCAAAGCATTTGATACCGTTAGTCATGTCAAGCTTATTAGTAAACTTCAAGCTTATGTCACAGATGGAACTTTGCTATCGACTATCATTGATTTTCTGACTGATCGAAGTCAAGGAGTTGTATTGCGTGCTGGAACGTCGTCATTTAGTAAAGTTGTTAGTGGTGTGCTGCAAGGCAGTGTCTTAGGTCCATTACTCTTTCTACTATACATAAACGATATAACAGACCTATTTCTTGGACATGTGTCAATCAAACTTATGGCAGATGATATAAAAATTTATATGGAAATTAACAATATATCTGATGCTGCTGTTTTCCAAAATAGCATTAACCATGTTTGTGAATGGGCCCATATGTGGCAGCTGAAACTAGCCACTACTAAATGTCAGTATATGCGTGTTGGACTCCGGAGAACTGATGCTAGTAGCTATTCTCTAAATGGTGTCGATTTTGGTGTAAAGTTTGATAGTGTGCTGTCATTTGCAGATCATATCGATGGTATTGTTTTCAAAGCGAAACAAAGAGCAAACCAGATTTTGCGTTGTTTTGTAAGTAAGGATAAATGGGTGTTAACTAAAGCATCTGCTGTATTTGTGCGGCCGCTACTTGAATACTGTTCGCCTGTCTGGTCCCAGTGTACTGTTACAGCAATAAATAAGCTGGAGTCCGTGCAGCGTATGTTCACAAAAAGGCTGCCTGGTATGATGTCGTTGTCTTATGATGCTAGACTGCAGCTCTTGGGTCTAGAAAGGCTTGAATTGCAGCGTATTCATTGTGATCTTATGACGTGTTTTAAAATAACTCATCAACTTGTTTTTGTTTTATTCTCGTCAATGTTTGAGTTATCAGCGAGCCGTGCTACACGTGGTCATCCGTTGAAACTTGCTTATCCTGTAATTAATGTACGTGCAAATTCCTTTCCTGTTCGGGTAATAGCTTTAAGGAACAGACTGCCCAAATATGTTGTTATGGCCTCAAGGTTAAACGTTTAAACGTCTCCTTTGAAGTTTGAACTGTTAACATGTTGTACGCCATACTTCGCAAATCGTGATTTTATAACTTTATCATCTAACAGTTATATGTGTGTATATTATGGTTGTTAATATGGCTGTACATTAGTGGCTTTGTGTTCTATACATGCCATTCAGGTCGCGTCATCTGTTTTCATTATTGTGTGTCTTATGATGCTTTAACTGATGCGATCTGGAAATAAAATTGAAATTGGTACCGGCTTATGGGCGGTGATGCTCTGCGGCTGGGAAGGTGATCGCAGGCCTGTCGGAAAGTAATGGCAGCCTACCACCGGGTGGATGACTTATACTCACCTGCGGGCTGACTGCCTGTACACCAGGATCAGCTCCGAGCCCAGCGCTCGGTAACGAGTATGGGAAGCCTTTTTTACTGAGCCTCTTTTACTGATTAGTATTATCTATAGTAAATGATAACGTGTTTGTTCTGTATGTTGTACATTGCGTGTATTTTTTGTTTATTGTCACACAAGTGCGATGATTTGTGCAATAGAAGAATTTATCGCACGAAGTAACGCACACACACCAAGATAACGGCATTTAGAGTTTTAGACCAAGTCTGAACATTTTCCAAATATGACTGAGTGGTGGAAATGTGACAGACTGCCTGGCTTGAAGGCTACATGGGACAGCTAATTGATTGACGTCGACTTTGTCTTACATTTCCTAGCAGATCCTTACTTGAAAACAAATTATCTTAATAACAACAGAATAGAGTATTGTTGATGCTGTTCTACAATTTTTATCTAGAACATTTTTATTTTGCATTAGGCCTAGGCCTACGCTAAGTCAAGCCACTGTATTGTTAGGCTTATTTTCATATGTAAAGTCGACTAAACTGCATCAACTTGACGGACATGCATTTATAGAATGCCTATTTTAAGAAATAGAGAACAATCAAGTCACAAGAACAGTCAGTCACATAACAGCATGAAAAAAGGAAAACTGACAGCTGAGCTATCTTTGTAAGATAGCCGCGCTATCACTTAACGTCAGTTTCGTTTTTTACCGCGTGATGCTATAGGGACTGTAGTATTCTAATACAAAAGATCTTGGCGAAATTCCAACGGGATTACCCCAACGAGGGCGCCAAATAGATATGGGTAGTTTCAGATCTGCGATTTTCAACCAATATCTTGCTGTATCTCACAAACAGTGCAACTATGGAACGCTAATAGGAACTTGTATGTGCTATATGGAATGGTGCTGAACCCTTAACTACCCATAAACCACGTTATTTTCGACATTTTGTGTTGCCTGTCATGTCTACGTAGTGGACGGAGATAGAGAATTAAAATTTGATAGCTAGGTTGATCGTAGCAATTCCTAGCCCGTGGGTGGCAAACCATCCGTGAAAGAGGCGTGGTCAGGTCATGGGAACAGTTTAAATTTTGGTGGGCACCAACTATATCTTTGGAATGACTGAAGCTAGAATGGTCAAGATTTGTACACAGGCCATAAAATTGGGTCATGTTAAGAATGTGAACTGTTGAAATGATTGGATGCGGATGCAGTAAGTCAGTAATTGACATGTACTGTTTGTTTGTTTTGCTAGGTGCAGACAGATTTTGTACAAGTTGATGAAACAAAAGTTATGTGCAACATTGAAAATGCTGATAATGTTAATCATGTAGTTGTCTTTATGACTGGTGTATCTCCCTTTCCGGATGGATATGGATGTGCAGTCTATCTCTCATGGCCTGTGGAAGGCAGTCGTGCTTGGCATCTTTTGGGCTTTTTAGCAAATGACAAACCTAGTGCAATTTTCAAGGTTTCAGGTCTCAAACATGGTATGTTTGTAACTTTTGCTAGTACAATATACAGTGTGTTTAGTGAACGTGAACTCAAGTTCAAAATTTTGTTGATATCAATTGTACATAGTCTGTTTATGATGCACACGGCATGCTTGCTGTGCGATAGTTATGTCTAGTGCAACGATGCATATACAAAGCCATGCAGGTAGCGAATATAACGTGACAGTTGCCTAAAGTGCTACTCAGGCTGACACTCATCAACTGTAGACCATTATTTCAACTGATACTGAGCGTCGCGCAGGTAAAGTAAAGTAAAGTATAGGTCGATTTGTATAGCGCATCGTCGTAACTACCTCTAGTGCGCTCAGTCATGGATCACACAGTTTTACCTGCAAATTACACCATGTCTGCCTTTACCTCACAGCCGCACAGCATCACCGCCCTTTGGCTGGTACTCATTTTACCGTCCCACGAAGGGTAGAAGGCTGAGTCGACCTGGATGGCTGGTTACATACCGAAATAAAGTGCCACCTCCGGGAGTCGAACCCGGACACGGTCACCCATCCCAGTACTAACCGGGCTCCACGTAGAGTAACTTCGTTGATACGACCAACGACGTTGCCGCTACGCCAAAGCACCACCACCAGGTCTCTCAGCGACAGCGGAGCCTCTTGTAAATTACTAGTTTTTGCGGCATATGCATGGCGTGTTTTTAACAAGATGCTCAGCTATCGCTGAGAGATCCATGACGCTCTTTATCAGTTAAATGTTGTTCTACTGTTATATGAATAATGAATAACGCAAACAGATCGCTTGTCAGCCTGAGGAGCACTTTCTGCAGCTGCTACCAGTGACATTTTATTCTGTTACCTGCATAGTTTTTACTCGCATGGCGCTAGCGATACGCGGGTATTAGCCGTCAACGTGTTTGTGTGTGTATGTCTGTCTGTCATTTGCCGGTATTGTATCAAAACGGCTAAACGCAAATAACGCCACGTTATAGTCCAGGGACTCTAGTTTTCTGATGCCAAGAGTCGACATCGTTGGTGGACGGCCCCTTCCCCCTGAAATTTGCGCTCAAAGTGACCTACCCTCTTTCGAACGCCAAAAGTTTGACAAATATCCGCTCATAGCGCCTCAACCATGAGAGCTGTTCAGTTAGCACTAATAGGAAGTCGACTACGCACTTTCCAACGAGCCATAGACGAACTGTGTACGTTACCCCTTAGTCCCCCAAAGGGTGGCACAAAACGCAGTTTTGCTATTTTTTTCCAGTAAATTTCAACTTCTGTAGAAAAAAATCTGCTGCAAAGTTTCTTTGTGTGAAAACTTCCAGCAGCAGATTTGTAGCTACATCATTCTTCTATCCAACGGTCCATAGACGGATTGCGGGCGACGTCCCCATTTACCTAAAATTTGCGCTGAAAGTGACCCACCCCTTCAGAAAAAGCCGATTTCGACAGATTTCACTTAATAGTGCCGCAGCCGTGAGAGCTAGCGTGTAAAGTTCAGTTATCGTTAGAGGAAGTCGACAATGCGCTTTCCATCGAGCAATAGATGAACCATGTGCATTATCCCCAAGTCTGTGTGTCTGTCTGTCACACGCCGGTATTGTATCAAAACGGTTAAACGTAGGATCACGCAAACAACGCCACGTGATATCCCAGGGACTCGTTTTCTGACGCCAGATGTCGATCAATATCTATTCATAGGGACTCAACCGTGACAGCTAGCGAAAAAGTTCAATTAGCACTAACAGGAAGCTGACCACGCGCTTTCCAGCGAGCCATAGATGAACCATGTACGTTACCCATAAGTCCCCCAAAGGGTGGCACAAAACGCGATTTTGCTGTTTCTGCAAGTAAAATTCAACTTCTGTCGAAAAACGTCTGCTACAAAGTTTCTTTGTGTGAAAAATTCTAGCGGCAAAGTTGTAGCTACATCATTCTTCTATCTAACGGTCCATAGACGGATTGCGGGCGACGTCCCCATCGACCTAAAATTTGCGCTTAAAGTGACCCACCCCTTCAGAAAACGCCGATTTCGACAGATTTCACTTAATAGTGCCGCAGCCGTGAGAGCTAACGAGTAAGGTTCAATTATCGCTAATAGGAACTCGACACTGCACCTTCCATCGAGCCATAGATGAACCATGTGCATTACCCCCACGTCCCCCAAAGGGAGGCTCAAAATGAAAATTTTTACATTTGGCGTTGCCTTTCATTTCTTCGTTGCAGGTAATCGTAGACATTCAAATGTAATATGTGGGTTGAACATAGCAAGTCCAAGCTTACAGATGACAAACCGTCCCTGAAATGCGCGTGACCACGTCGCGTGACCACGTCACGTGACCAATTTTAAATTTTTAGTCCCCTTAAGATATCTCTGGAACGGCTTAAGCTAGAGACTTCAAATTTGGTGTACATGTTGATCAACTTCCAGCCTACGGACGACAAATTGTCCCTATAAGGGGCGTGGTCACTGTCACGTGTCCTCTTTAGTCTGTGGAAAATAAGCGATAATATCTTGAAAATGGTATGAGATTGCCTCATAGTTTCTATTAAATTCGAATAGGAAGTCGTATGCACTCTATCGAATGGTTATGTTGCCGATGACCTTGGGTGACCTCTAAGCATGTTAAACCACCTCAATTGCTACATTTTGCATTGCATTATGCATCTTCGTAATTGGTGAACTGATTGCAAAGACTACAAATTTGATGTACAGGTTGAATGTGCAAGTCATAGCCTACGGACGACAGACTGTGTCTGATATGGGCGTGGTCAGGTCATGTGACCCAATACAAAATTTTGGGGGCTCCAGTCATATCATTGGAATGGCTGAACATAAAGTCGTCAAATTTTGTACTCGAGTAGGCTATATCAATTCTATGCAACAGGACGACATATCACCAACTAAAAGGCGTGGTTATGGTCACGTGACTGTTTTAAGATTTTGCCGTTTGTCGTGCTGCAGCGCGTCGCGCGGGTTTGTCAGCGACAGCTGAGTTAGTTAGTTGGAGTTTGAGCTACTTGTTTTATTTTGCCCCAATGATATCTTTGGAATTTGTGAGGCTAGTCATATCAGTTTTCGTGTGCTGATTGATCACAGGAGTTAGTACTAGTGCATGCGTGATGTATTACCTCTGAAAGATATGTGTTTAGAGTCACATGAGCGACATAGTTGCAATGAGAGACGAATAGGAAATTGTATGTGGCCTAGCGAACGGTATCATTGCCAGTGCCCTTGAAGGTCTCTTTTGCTGTTTGCAACCTTTAATTGTCATATCTCGTAAAAAATAGCGCGATTTTTGTAACGTAGCGCGTCGCTCGGTCCCTGTGCAGTAGCGGAGCTTCTTGTTTATCACGCGACACTATGCTAGCGAGGTATATGCTGTCGTCATGTGTCCGTCCGTTCGTCTCTCACACGCCCGTATTATACCAAAACGGCTGAACGTAGGATTATGCAAACAACGCCATATGATAGCCTAGGGATTCCAGTTTTCTGATGCCGAAGGTCTTGGTGAAATTCCAACGGGGTCACTCCCAACGGGGGCGCCAAGTAGATTTGGATGAAATATGGAGCACTCTGAGTACGTTGTTGGGCCCTGCCGCCCTTGGGGGCTGGTCCTGGCAGATTTTGGTAACATCGAAAGATGTCCGTCATCTCATCGTGTGCTGATCGTTTTATGGAACTTTTGCGTAAATCTACAGTCACCTTTGCTTAAGCACGTTTATAACAATCTTCAGTCGCATGACGGTTTGCGGAGATGCATGGTCTTAGGACAGCGAAGTTAATTTAGCATTAACTGGACTTTGGTTAAGGAAGTCTATAGTTAAGCATGCGATTCCACACCGCGGGCGAAGCAGTCTGCTGTCTACGATTGCCTTGTTCCGTTCGAAGATACAAGTACCAGTCAAAGATGTGCTACAATTATTATTAGACAACATCACAGTACTACGTACGTAGATGCCGCCTATTGTTACCGACCCAGTAGAGTGGTCTATCTGTCGGTCTGTCACCGAGTGAGCCCTGCAAAAACTTCTGAAGCGATCCAGAAATCTGTCGAAATCGGCGTTTTCCGACGGGGGTGGGTCACTTTGAGCGCAAATTTTCGGTAGATGGGGACGTCGCCTGCAGTCCGTCTATGGACCTTAGATAGAGGAACGATGTAGCTACAACTTTGCCGCTGGAAGTTTTCACACGACGAAACTTGTTAGCCTCAGTTGCCTTGCTCCACTTCTTCCTTTGGGGATGAGTGACACGGACTTTACGGGCCTTATGCATGTTTTATCTTGTCACTCAACCTACAATGTCAAAGCCGGGGGTAATCACCACTGGCCTCGTTCTTTTTATCCACCACTGGACATTAAAATGCAAAGATGAAGCTGAATGAAATAGACGGCTGACTGTGTGCACAGATCAAGCGCCAGATATAGTACATCCGTTCGGGCAGCTGCCGAATCATCAGTCGCATGTGATGCAAATCGGCATTTCTGTCGAGACAGTGGCTGCACTGCACCAGCTGACGCCGGCGGCCGGTGTCAGTGCCACAGCCGTCGACTCTTACCGCGAGTTCTGCGTCCATATGCTGCACAGTTGCTATAATTACCTGGCGTCATTCGCGACGGCGCGGACTCAACTGGCACTCAGTGGCGCGCCAAATGACGAGTTTGTTCCGCTTGCTCATCTACGCACGTGGTACGAAAATTTCGAGCGTCGACTTACACAGAACCCAAACTTCTGGAAATCGTGACTTGTCTTTCATCTTAGTCGTGTCATCTCGTCTTTTCCTCGCAGTTGTGTTTCGTTACAAAAGCTTAAATTCGAAATTTTTATGTTAGATTGTTTCTAAGAGTTGCGCATTTATAAGCTTATCTATGGTAAGATGTATAAGATGTGTTTTTTTTGCGGCAGTAGCCTGAGACGTGAGTTGTTCTTCTTTGCACTTGTGCCTGCAGGTTGTGTGCAAATGGCGTGTAGCTGCAGTTAAAGCACTCGATCAGTACTAACTGGGATTGTATGATTTTTTAAAACACTTATAAATATGACACCTTAGCAGAAATTAATCTTTGGTATCTTCGTGTGTAATGTACATACCTAGAAGTTAATGTATGCAACAGTGTTTTCTCTTACTAAAACTGACAGTGGTTGTGAATTATTCTCGGACATTTTAATAAACATAACGTGTCACTGTTGCTTGCACGGACTGGTCCTTTTAAAGGTAAAAAAGTTGTTGAAGTATAATGTCGCAGCTAGTTCAAACCTGTTACTGTCATGCGCGCCCATATTGTGAGGGTTTATACCTGTGTCGACTGCAGTGTGATACCGCTCTGCCGCTCATGCTACCTTTTCCCTTTTTCCTTTTCTCATCCACTTTACTTATTTTCTTCTACTGTCCATCCGATCCCCTTCTACCAGAATAGTCCCAGGGGCGGATCCAAGGGGG
>Ga0209780_1003139_pt1 | contig 12156 bp, 4 predicted proteins | sample WorMetexBAHAMAS2_FD_187384 | JGI IMG/M metagenome (GOLD analysis project Ga0209780, IMG submission 187384) | Marine gutless worms symbiont microbial communities from Max Planck institute for Marine Microbiology, Germany - Inanidrilus exumae... | ecosystem: Host-associated > Annelida > Digestive... | reverse complement strand
CAGTCATTCAGTCATTCCGGCACAATATATCGGCTCAAGTAATACTGCCATTACCTCGGCCTTTCGCAACACCATGTTTGTCGTCGGTAATAAGGTTATCAGCACTTCTTTATGTAGACGGGAACTGTGTATATCGGCCGTGCAGTACCTTTGTTGTGCTTCGGCACAAGAGACACGCCAGCTGTGTACGTAGTCTCTGCCACGGCCACACAGATGCCGACACGACTGCAGCAGCAACGATCGATGTCACAATGATTAAGTTCCACTGCTCGAGCTGCACCTCACTTCCTGACGGTCGTCCGGCCGGCCGGTGAGCCTCCCATCTCTCTGACGAGTAGATCGTAACATGTGTGACATCCGTAGTAGTGATTCGGTGTGGTGTCGTTCAAGACTGCAGGCGACTGTATTCAGCCAACAGCTGAGACTTACGCACCACGTCCCACGTTCGCGCAGCATAGTGAAACCTGGTTACACCAACAGTGACACTCACAACATTATCATGGATAAATAACATGAAAATGACAAAAGGTCACCAACAAAACAAACAGCCCAAACTTCTAATGTCACACATGCAGTCGGAGAAAAATAACAGCAAAATAATAACTATCTTTATCGGCCACAGCAGTCTCCTTCAACTTTCTTGCACTGACTCCACATTCTTTACCTATCATTCTCACCTTATCTTAAAATATGATCATCTGACCTCCGCAGCACAATGACTGTGTCGTCCAGTATAACTGCAGTAAAAAATTAAAGTGTAAAAAACACCCACAACCTTCATTTCCGTCACTTTTTGAAAGCTGCCTTGAAAGTTTAACTAGCACAATGTGCTGCGATATACAATTTGTGTGCGAGTGATTTGCATGAAATGAAACGAAAAAGTCACAGGCCTGCGAAAATCTCACCACGTTCTCTCCGAGAGATTGTGTTGAGTCAGAGCATGACGTGGCATTGCCAGCAAGCAGCGCAACACACCTTTCATGTGCTTTGTGAAATCTCGGTGACCACAGTAACCTCTCAGCAGCTCTTCAATGCCGTCTGACAATGCCAACCAGCAACATGCATGATGACAATGTGCATCGTATATTAAATAAAAGTAACGGAACAAACCATGGACTTTGCCGAGACTTTCACAGAAGCTGTACTGATTTTTTTTAAACCCTAACAATTCTGTTAGTAGCAACAGTAACAAATGAAGCAGGATTCACGCAATCACAACTAGAATTTCATTTCATATCTAAAGAAACATCAGACTGCGGAACATTTGAGCTGGCATTGACTAACATTATTAACAGATAAATGACTAAGGGCTGGTTCTACCAATGATATTTAAATCATTACTTAACCAATGACTACTAATTTTAAATAGCGATTAAATCTTAACTTAAGTCGGAATCACAGCATGGGCATAAGTTAAGTGGTGATTGATAAACTGAAAATCTGAGCACAGTTTACATGTCACAGCAATGTCTACTGACTGTACAGAGCACTATAAACACAGCCTCTGTGACTAGTTGCTGCAAGGCAAGTGACATCATGTTTCTGATTTCGTCCCCGCCTATAGCCGAGAGCATTGTCCAGCAGGCTAACGGGCCATCCTGTGCCTGATGGAATGTCAGCTGAACCACACCTCTCCATGTTTGTTAACACATTGTATTATACTTTGGTGTAGTTTTATTAATGCTATGGTAAGACACCAGTTTACTGCTCTATTTTAGTTTACATACATAATACATGATGATCTGCTCAAGTAGCTGTCACATAGTGCTTTCTAACAGTGGAAACTATTCTACAAAAATTGCTACTTAACTTTTAAGTGGCCAAAAATCACTGCTCAACTTCAAAGTACACTCGAGTAGAGATTAGCCGTTAAACAGCGATCCTTTGATGTGTTTTATGCCACAGCACTTAGGTACAGACTTAAGCAGTACTAGTATTGTTGATGCAACCGACCCTAAGTCAGAATTCTGCAGTACTGAATATTCATGATTGAGCTAATGCATTGGCATGCAGATTCTGGCACACTGTGAGTCATGGTTCCAATTCACATGACATAATCAAATTTCATGCATACTGGCACCATAAATACAATAAAACCATGACCTACTGTATTACAATATGCAGCCTTCTAGATTATTTCTGATAGCAAAACATAAAGCTGTAAGTGTTACTGTTTACTGCTCATTATGTTGGCTGTACATATTCACTAACCAAACCACAAATATGTGTGCATTCAAATTTTGGCAAATTACGTCACAAAAAATGTTTAAGCAGTGACTTGGTTTTCAAAAACCATACTAGACAAAACGCAAGACTTTTTCATAGCTTTTAAACACTAATGTTCAATCTGAGCACTTTTCAGGGCAGAAAAATCAACAGATAAATTTCAGGAGTGTTCATACAAATATGTCATATCTCACTGAATGACCACGAGCATACCTGACTCTGCATTTGATCCATAAGCTGTGTCTGATGGAGTCATGGTGGGCAGCAGGAACAAGTTGACATTGTCCTCTGTTGGTCTTAACCTACGAGACCAATTTGCCGCAGTGACTGCCGACATCAGACCTACAGTGGAATGCATTACAACATCAAATGTCAGGGCAGAATAACACATCGCAACATACACAAAAGCATCAGTTCAGCTACAAACAGCACACATAGGTCTGCAATATTTCTTGTACAGTGGTTTAGCCAACTTCACTTATAAACATCAATTGCCAAAGTGATTAGCAACAAAGTGCTGTGTTCCTAAACTGCACAGCTTGACTAGCTTGTTTTGTCTAATGTGGTTTTTACCTACAACACTGGGATACACGAACAATACACAATCAGTTTTTGTTCGACTATCCTATTTACAAGAACTTCAGGGATTATTGTAGCAAGTTTCTACATGTTGAAACTCATATAATGTCCCATTTCGGCACAAAAATATGCTATATCGGGGACAAGGTCTTGCGTGGAGATTTAGTTCCGCTCCACCAAGAGAGTTGATAGAGTTCTACTCAACAGCATTACATACACTGTCTCCACACCATAATAATAATAACAATAAATATTACATGTAATAATAAATAAACAACAAATAGTAGGAATCATATTAGGGTGATTAAAAGAACTGGACTGGCAATATTATAATGCTCCACCTTTACCAAGAAAACTACACCAATTTTCATGGTGGTTGGCAGCTTATATACTCTAATGTTAGTATTACATTACTGGTTTTATTTTTATTACTGTTTTGCTGTACAGTCTTTGACAATGTGGCAGAGTGACAGCATAAGCATTCAGCCCGTAAAGAAACTGCTCTAATTGTACCCAAAAGGTTTTTACAAGCCAGGCATGCTATTCACTATTATGTTCGTACATACGCAAAAATTTCTATTGTATGCAAATTCTGAGATTTTTGCGTACATGCTATTCACTATCAGTTCGTAAAAACTGTCTTATGTATGTGCAGCCTACGATGATCGCATTCTATTTATAGAATGCCTACTTCAATGGATGTGCTCATAAGCAGCATGTTTGGTTTGTCAATATATTTTTAAAATGACAAAAATATGCGAAGTTGACCATCTAATTGCTTGTAGTGATTATTTCGTCCAGTTTCTCTTACTTAAACGTGCATTTTCTACAAATATATCGAAATCTGTTTACGGAGATGCTTGCAAAAAGTAAATACAAAAATTACATCATCGTTTACGCCGAAAGGATTAAGCTTAACGTAACGTATGACTGTTTTTCAAAATAACTTTATTCGTAGAAAATGCACGTTTAAGTAAGAGAAACTGAACGAAATAATCACTACAAGCAATCAGATGGTCAACTTCGCTTATTTTTGTCATTTAAAAAAATTTTCCATTGTACGACAGCTCAGACCATGTGCATGAATTTACGATTTTTTGTACGCAAGAAAGCTTCGTGAATAGCATTATGCACATAAGAATTTGCATATGCAAAATTTATGCACAGAAGCTGGCGTACGAACGTCCGTGAATAACACGCCAAATGCTGTCAAAGGAAACGAAGGAAACATGACTATAACCAACCAGTGAATTTCAACTTGGACTGTTTCATCAGCTGACACAATGACTTCTGCATGTAAGAGACATATTCCGGTCGGAAGTGAGACACTTCAGCATGGTTCAGGACAAACGCTGGTGCATAAACATCACCAAAATAAATTATAAACCACTTGACACAACCATCTTACGGCCATCCCTATGTGGGCCGACCTATGTTACCCGGCATAGAGAGAAGATTCCAGAGTTGAACAGTGCTATACCGTATCCATACCATAAAATTATAAAACACTTCATAATCAGCACATAAACTAATGAATCTGAACCAGAAACCACCTGTTCACATTCATATACACAGTTTCACATGTCAAAACTAACATCCATGACTACATCACAAAATGCACCGCAAGCCTGCATGTTGTAACAGTAGACAAGTGTCATTTGAGTTTGCAACTGTTAACATACTGTACGCTAAGTCACACTTTAACAAAAGAAACTACTAACACAGAGGCCATAATGTATGTAATCTGATACAATACCAATATGTAAGAAAAAAATTCAAACATTTTTGGACCTTTGGGCGGATGGTGGTTGCTAACAGATACATCTGATAACAGTTACATGCAACAGTGGACAATGGTCACCTTACCTATGTGAGGAAAGTAGTCCAAGGTCTCATCTGATCCAGAAACAAAACCGTTTGGTCCACTCTGAGCTCCAGTTCCAGGAGTTGACGGCTTCACCATCTCAGCAAGCTGCAGGAATCTGCATGTTAACATATCTTATCTGTACGTATCAAACAGAAGTAACGTTCCCTTGACAAGTAAAGCCTCCTTCACATCAAATAAAATAAATTAAGTTATTTCTGATTATTACTGACAATGAACAATTTTAAAACGTCACATGAACATCCATTTTTCACCAATAGTAGAAAATGAAAAATAGACCTGAGTCAACGGAGTACAGGATGACACCTAGCAAATGACTCTATACACGTCACTAGAAAAGGAAATTAATACATGTAAGAAATGCTACAGATATGTTGAATGGAAAATCAGTCATTAAGAGATAACCAAATGACAAAATCTCAATTGGTACATAAAACATTAGTTAGAATCTGAAAATGAATGTTCATATTCATCATTAGATTTTGAGTAAAAATCAAAATAACGATAGATACATGGACCCCAGTTCAGTTCATGCAATGTGAACAAGGCGTAACAAACTATCAAATAATCGCACAGAGTTAGAATAGAGCCAGTACGAGATTAATCAAAGAAATCAATCAATCCATGTTTTCCTATGAATCTGTTGATCACATATTAACCTTCTCCATTTTAGTACAAACACTCTATTAGAAGAGTAAGAACTTGTCTGAAGTCTTAATTTACCTGATGAGAGAAAGATCGATGAACCAGTCAATGACCACAATAACGATGTTGCATACTGTCAGCATGAAAGATGCTACCTGCAGTGACTACAACATCAGCAACACATTCGACATTTCTGACTCACAGCAATATCACACCCTGAGTTTCAGCATTTTTGATGCCATAATTCGCCATACTACCTGACTACGTCAATATTAATGCTGAATACAGAGGTGACTACAAATTGTAGCCAATATATCATTCACTGCTGGCATGGATCATCTGTCAATGAAATGTATACTACATCTGAAATGTAAACAGCTTACCTGGAGCTCAGCTGAGTTGTCAAGACCAGCATGGTCCAGTGGTGACGTTGTCATTGGAGCTAGTGACTTCTTGTCCTGATAAATGAGGTTGTCAAGGAGTGAGGCACTCAACAGAGGCTGGCAGTAACAACATACAAACATTATGCATTGTATAAGTGATATCTGTAGTATCTTCTTTACAATACATCAGCAAACAGAAATTCAACATTATCAGTTGTAACTATTTCACAACAACAACTGCTGCTGCTACTACTACTAGCGCTGTTGTCAAAATTTCACATCAGGAATTTCTAAGTTTATGTCAGCAAAAATTGCAATTTTTAATTCAAATCGATGAAAGCCACAAATAGCAAAATGGAGGAAATCGACATAAAACAGTGATTGTGCTAAAAAGTGTTATCCATGCACTGAAGCACCTACAAGATGTATCGAAGGAAGCACAACAGGACTGCCATGACTACAGGCATCCTTCATACACAGGTACTGTAAACGGTCAATAATTAGCAACTGCAAGCTGATGGGGAGGATGAAACTTGACCATATGGGCCAGAGGATAGCTTCAGCCACAATGCAAGTAGATCATGCCAGGGCTGTAATTTGGAACTTTGCCTGTGCTGGCCTTAGTGACACAACCACTGACGTCTCCTTGGCATTGCCACCTGCCATATGGCGGGCTGACAACCACAATTGATGGTCCAACCCTTGCAGCTGCCACAGTGTAGTGTTGGATATCAGTGTAATATCAACGGTATTTGGGCAACCAACCTGCTAAGTGCTGGTCCAAAAAATCGTTATAATGTGCGTGAAAACACAATTACGACCCGTAACAATTTTGCAAAAAAGTCATGCGTTCAAGTACTGCAACAACATTATCGACTGCAACTATGACTACTGTCAGCTGTTGCATAACAAGCCCTGATCTCCAGGGTTACTCCAGGTCCCTCATAAGTAAACATCTGGAGAAGGTGCCCACATACGTACGTGTGCGTATGTACGTACGTACATATGTACGTACGTATGTGCTATATATGGTACGTAAGTACGTACGTACCATATATAGCACAGCAGCACATAAAAATGAAAATGTATTCCAACTGCATAAGCATCAATATTAAATTTATTACCGAACAAAACAAAACAAAAACCAGCCACACATAAATTGTTCAGCTTCAGATTTTCAATAAAACACACCAGTTCATTTTTCACTATGAATTAATAAAAACACTTATAATGTGCACAGAAATCAAGCACAGGCTCGAATCTGTGTGCTTCTTTATTTAATTCAGACTACAATCAAATGTACGTCTAATTATTGAGTACATAAACTAGCATACTACCCATTTCTCTTTTAACATCACATTGCATCACTTCCATTTCCAACACTAGTTCAATGTCAAAATCAAAGAAATATTTCTCACGTCTACCAGTACCTGTGAATCAAGCAAGATGGTACGTTCACTGGTAACATACACATCAATGCCATTTGTATAATGTACACCATCAAACACTTTTGTACTAGCAGCATCAAACGCACGCATCCTGTGAAAACCGATACACAAATTATGTAATTACAAGTATGCTAAAGTCGATCATATCAGTAATGTTGTGTAATCATTAACTGCTAATTCATGGTTGTAAAGTTGCACAAAGTTTTTTAACACTACAGTACTCATCCAAAGGCTACTACTACCACTTATTAGCTTTTATTCAACTTTTATTTTCTGGGTTCATCACACTTGACGCTATATCCACAAGAAGTCTACAAGAAGATACCTTTATCATGACTGCCAGCAGAACTATTCAAACTGGCCTAAGTAAAAGTAACTTCAAGAAGGACTATAAAACAAATCATTACTACGAGATAAAGTGCAGACAAGATTGTGAAAATAAATGTACTTTTGGTTCTTGATGAAATGCTGTCAACTAACATATGAGGCAAATGTGACATCACAAAGACTGCTCCAGTTTTGGACCGGCAGTGGTAAATGAATGGTCTCTGACCATGACAAGATGTGATGGATAATAAAGAAGACTGGAGGTCGATGACCAGTGATGACTTCTCGTCAGAATATCAGCAACGCAGCATAACATATCAGACAAATATTGAGGTGCAGTGCCCTGGACTGCTTGGTAGACAAGTTAGTTGCATTTTCTAATGTTCAACCAACAGAGTGAATACGATGAAAGAATATGCAGATAAGAACTAATCAAATAACCTGTGCTGATAATTACTCTTACAAGAAAAAAAACAATTTACTTTCTTTGACCATCTCCAGCAAGTGCAGACATAATGGTGGACTTTCCAACACCTTGTGTGCCGAGCACACCAACAACAAGGAAATCATGTTGATCCAACAGCATCTAAATTTATTCAACAATGCAACAAAGCAAAGTTCAAAGTTTGCAAACACACACAATAGTATAATCTTTGCCCAGCAGTCATCATGGTATGGAATTTGTTATTTTCATTTTTAAAAGTTTATTCTAATTAGAACCATAATTGCCGGTAGGATGAGCACCACAGCACATAGGCCAGTATTTAGATTACACGTGGTGATGTCACATAACCAACACTGTCAAGGCACTGAGTGATGGTGAGTTTAATACAGCATCATTTTGTATACTGCCATCTCGTTGTTGCTGCAGTGAATGAAAAAGACAAAATCATACCTCTAATCCAGCATCTGACCATGTTAATCCCTCATCAATCATCTTCACAGAATGTGTTACAGTTGCCGAATCTGTCAAATTATTTAACAGCAGTATTCAACTTAGCACTCAATTATCCGCATATATCATCATATAGCCACTGGAGTCACAACAATATTCGCAGACTATAACAGAGCCCATTTAGGTTCTATTCAAATTATTATGCCATTTTCAAAATGTCAACTAATGCCAACTTGTGTCTGAGTCAAAGTAAAAACAGATCTATGTTCAATTTGCTGATAATTAACAGTTTACATCAGACAAATCAGCTGTGATGTTTAGCATATCTTGCTCATACACACACATCACTTTAATGTCTGGTGACATTACATATACAAAAATTAGCCTCGTACTGACTACTGACGTTTGTGCTAACTTCAAAGTCGTGTAACCCAAAAACTAGGCTGAATGTCAAAAATCCGGCCCGATCAAATTTAGATATTGTGCCCTAGTTTAAGAATCTGTGGTCAGCTGCCAACTCCCATTGTAAATGGCGGAGGAGATAGCATTTGAAAATGGCCGGACTTACTACTTTGAAGGGCTCGTGACCATGACCTTGGATGGGGTGTTGGGGTCATACTGCATACCGTCGTGTATCACTCATCGACCTCTACCTACACACCAAATTTCAATTTAATCAAAGAAACTTTTAGTGGGCGGACGGACATACATAGGTATGTACGTACGTATGTACGTATGCATGGATGGACGGACATCTGAGACTGGCTTTATGAGGTGGATGCTGTAGAAGAGTCGACCTAAAAATGGCCTGTGATATGCTGATGTGAAAAGTTAGTTAACTTAGTTAGTTGGAGTTTAATGTCCCTTTTCAGCACAAATATGGCTATATCAGAGACGAAAGGTCAGGGGTGGACACTGGAGAGCTATCCCTACCCAGTAAAGAAAGGCCAGCAATATATTAACCTCAACCATGGCCGCCTTTTTGCTCAGCAGCCACTCAAAAAGGGAAAGAGATCAAGAGGCTCATTTAAATTGTTACACTAGCACCTACAGCAGGGGAAACAACTATCACACTGCAAGAAAAAACTAAATCAAATACTACAAAAACAAGCATGCATCCTTAACTAAAAAATACATATAACATAAAATCAACACAAACAAAAATTAAAGCCAGGTTTAGTCACCTCCTACAACATCTGGACTGAAAACGGAGTGGGACTTCTGGAAGAATGGGAAGGGATGGAAATGCAAAAAAATAGACGAAGCGAGTAAGAAAGGGAAATAAGGAAAAATAAAAGATACTAAAAGATAGAGTAAAAGGTGGGGAAGTGAAGGGATAAGGGGAGAGGGATTGCCCTGTGCCAAAAGGGGCTGCTGATCTGACAAAATATGTCTGACGTTGGCTAATACCCTCACATGCAGTGTATGTAGATCAAAATGCAGACATGTAACTAACACGTACGACCAGCTGATGAGCCGCTGCTGATGCTGCTTGCCGGTTGCAGCGGAGGCTGGAGATAATTATCTCCTACCGGGATGCTTGGTGTTACATGGTTGCTGGTATTACGGACTTCATCAACATTTCGGTTCTTCAGCACCGTAGCAGCATCTTTGTCTGCAGGTCGTGGTGTAGATATGGCCTGTCTGTCCGTCCGTCCATCACTGCTGTCCTCAATGCTATGTGTAACATTTTCACTGTTGTAACCAGCAATCTACAATGCACGCATATTCAGAATTTCTGAAACTTCACAAAACTATGATAACGCTATTTTCAAACACTCCTAGAGCAAGGACACAGTAATGAGTTTGGGACTGTCTGGCAAAATTTGTAACTGCTTAAGCCAATGTGGTAATTTTAAACAATTGCCAGAATTGGTAAAAATTCAAGGTTACAATATATAACGACAGTGCAATGACTGTAGCAACATAAACATTGACATGATCTGTGATGCTCCTTGCACTGACATCGTGATATCATGACATAACGAATTATGTTAGTCATGACTGCAATAATAAAGCTGCTTATTGGCCAATTCTTTACCTCAAAGCTAGTCACAGCTTGCCTGCCTGTCATTTACTGCTGTGAAGTGCACATGGCAAAACTACTAAAGTAGGGATAGAGCTCTATGAATGGCCATTTCTGCATATGGACTCACGTTCTTGAATACTGACAAACATCAGCCATATGGATGCAGCCACAAAGAAAGGTATGTCGCATAGCTACACATGCCCACTCTCACATTTCTGTGTATCTAGACTTGCAACGTCTGCAGCATTCGGACACCGTAACTTGATATACAGTCGTGCTACAATACGGGGTTGAATTAGCTTGTAACTGCGGACTAGCAATGATGTTACAATTAAATAATCACAATGTTAAGGGCAAAATCACATCGACGTTGATTGTCACAGAACCTCCTCCGTCACACCATCACTAGTAATGCAATTAACATGAATTCAACAAAAATAAAAATTAAAAGAACACATCAACACATCACACACAATCTACTAAATAATTTGATTTATATTAACATATTACTAATATAACATTACAGATTATAACTGGATCCATCTTATGCAACTGAAATGATGAAAAACAACCAACTGGATTTGTCTTTGACAATATCTTTGGCACTTTTGTCATTGATGATGTCTCAACAACAGGATGAGATGACAACTGTTCCAAGTCTCTGTCCTGCAAAAGCAAATGCGGTACAATAATTACAAACATGACATTACCTCAAAGAAAATGAATGGTGAAATTACACATTCACACACTGGAGGTGTGATTTATTCAGAGTAACCATCCATCCCGAATTTGGCTGGGCAGTAGTGATGGCACGATATGGGCATAGGGGAAAATGATGGATACGATACAATACTGCACAAAATACAGCAATATGATATGATACGGTCCCAAAACGCTCTGCCATATTTAACAACTTTATGTTGCTACATACACTGTATACAGAAGTAGGCTTACTTTCAATGGTCCGAGATTAAAGTGGCATTCTCACCGACGCCTTCACATGCATTCGAACACCATCGAAGGTCGTCGACAGCGTTCAAACGCCATCGACAACGTTGGGATGAGACAGACTGAGTATCGAAAATCTAGCATTTATAAATTTCAGTAGAGTTTAAACTGACACTAACCATCACAGTTGATCGACGGCTGCTGCAAACTGTCGAGCGCTGTCGACGATGTTCTAACATTGTCGATGGTGTTTGCATGCATGTGAACACGGGGAAAAAAGTCTGATCTAAAAAAATCTAGCATTCCTAGATTTCAGTAGCATTCTCACTTATGCTGTCAACCGCTGTCGACTGAGTTCGAACAATCGAACGTCGTTGATCCGCGATCAACTGCGGTTGACGACGTTCTAACATTGTCGATGGTGTTTGCATGCATGTGAACACGGGGAAAAAAGTCTGGTCTAAAAAATCTAGCATTCCTAGATTTCAGTAGCATTCTCACTTATGCTGTCAACCGCTGTCGACTGAGTTCGAACAATCGAACGTCGTTGATCCGCGATCAACTGCGGTTGACGACGTTCAAACATTGTCAACATTGTCAGCAATAACGCTATACTGAGACCATCCGCCATGTTCGCATGCCATCAACGACATATGAACGTCATTGACGGTGTTTGCATGTGTTAGTGAAAAGTCCACTTAAGACTTCAATTTATCAAGCCTCCACACACAGCATCACAACGAATACAAGGATGGCGTCCAGCCACTACTCGTATAAGGGTGTGACCGTAC